>Ga0068876_10001956_pt1 | contig 15610 bp, 12 predicted proteins | sample NOAtaG_6_FD_66442 | JGI IMG/M metagenome (GOLD analysis project Ga0068876, IMG submission 66442) | Freshwater lake microbial communities from Lake Erie, under a cyanobacterial bloom - NOAA_Erie_Diel5S_2200h metaG | ecosystem: Environmental > Aquatic > Freshwater > Lake | place: USA: Ohio, Lake... | reverse complement strand
TCAGGTAAATAGAAAAATGTTGGTTTATTACGATATTTAAGTATTTTACTTGAAACATAATCTTTATCTAATAACTTATCTCTTAAACCAACCCCATTTTTATAAAATTGATGTATTCCAGTTAAAGAATCAAAATCCAGTTGTGGTTTATTAAAAGCATAATTTAATGGTAATGCTAAATAACCTACAATATTGAAGCGTTCACCATCTATAATTTTCTTAAATTTAGGAGCATTTTCAAGACTTGTTTCCATTTGTTCTTCATAGATCCATTCTTTATCAGGGTCTTCGGCTACCAGTTCATCCTCTTCTTGATCCAGTTCTTCATTAGTTTTATTTTTAAAAGTTTCCTGATAATAAATTAAAGGGGATTGCATATTATATCCTTCTATTTCTGATTCTTGAAAATCAACACCCTGATTTTTAAATGGGCTTTTGTTATAACGAACCACTAATGTACTAAAATCATCAAATGGTAATTCACGATCACTTACACCATCAGCAATTCTACCTATATCTCCTATAATTTTAGAATCTTCATTTGATTTAAAAGGGGATAACATTTCATTGATGGCTTTTTCTAGTTGAAAGTAGGTAGATGAAGAAATTTTACTACTATTTTTTTGATCTACTCTAGTAATTAAATCACTAATGACCTGTAAATAATTTTTAAATAAAATATTACTATTATTCTGGTAAAAGTCGTAATGATAATCATTTTCATTATTTCTGAAATATAGTTTTTTGCGATCAAGAACTATTGGAATTAAGAATCTTGAACGATAATCATTTTGTAAATATTTGTTTATTAGGGGACGATAATCCTCTTTAAATGGATTTTCTTCACTATGAAGCTTAGCGGATTCATCCTTCAAACGGTTCATTAAATTGTTGATTTGATGAATTTGATTTACTAGAAAAGCATTTTTGCGGAGTTGTTTATTAGGTATCAACTTTTCTATTAAATATTTATAAAATTCACTCTTTTGCACATGAGGTTCATAAATTTTCTTTTCATCTGGAACAGGTACTTTCTTAGATCTATATACGACTTTTGATAATTCTATTGGTTCATCTATAACATCTAGTTCTTCAAAATCATATTCATCCCCTTCAGATTCATCCCCATCATTTGTAAAATCATCTGATTCAAATGTAGTTAATTTAGATGACATACTTTCTAATCCCTCACTTTCTTCATCTAATGTTCCTAAAGTTATAGTGCTAATATCCACTTCACTATCCATATCCGTTTTTAACTTATTCTTTAATTTATCATCTAATTTATTACGAGACCCTCCACCTCTTTTTACATTGTTATTATCCTCTTCATCCATTTCATCCTCTTCATCCATATTAACTTCATCAATATCATCCATAATATCCTTTAGAGGAACACTACTATTATCTTTCTTATCTAAACGTCTTAATAAATCAACCTCCATATCATCATCATCATCTTCAACATCTACGGCAACTATTGTTGAAGCAATCTTTTTCAAAGGATCTTCAGAATCTTTTAGACGACGTCCTAAATCTAGTTCATCTTCTTCGTCGTCTTCATCTGTTGCAAAAGTAGAATTTTTGGTGGATTTTTGGAAAATAATGGTGTCTGTTGCGGGGTTATATTTACCAGTTTTTTTCTGATCTAGAGATTTAACTTCAAGGGTATTTGGATTAATGTTAAAAATCTGACCATTTTCATCAATAATTTGTGTATTATATTTTAGATTTCCGGTATCATCCCGATCCCTTACATTTTTTAATTGTTCTTTGACTTTATCATTGAGATTTTGGGTTAAATTAGAGTTTCTGTTTAAAATTTCTACTTCCTCAACACCAGCTAAAGAATTATCTTGACCAGGTCGTCTAAAAAATAATGTGTAATATTTATTTGTTTGACCAGATGCACCTCTACGTAAAACTCTAATACCTTTCGAATAAGTATCTACAATATCCACAACTTGATCATTTAAAAAAGAGATTGATGCTGTTCTAGGACATTTTAATTTAATTTGACAACCATTTTCTAAATATAAACTATCCTCATTCAAACCTTCCTTTAAACCTTCCTTTTGATCTTCATTTAGACTTTCATTAAGATTAAGATTATTATTCTTATTAATATTAATATGAAGATTTTGTTGATGTTGTGGAAGTGATGGGATGCCGTTTGGATAAGCAAAATCCATAACCTTCTTCAAAATGGTGATTTCTTCTTTTGAAGTTTTGTGTTGGTGGTAATATTTAAGTAAAGTTTTTTTAAGTTCAGCATATTCATTTTGGTTAATGTGTCCACTTTTTTCTATATTGTATTTCTGATATTCATCAACTCTATTGAAAATTGGTTCATGGTTATGATTTAATCTAAAGTATATTAAACTATTTGCTTCAATATCTACAATTACTCCAGAGCTACTCTGATTAGAATCCAATACTTTAATAATGTGTCCTGGTGTTAAAGAATTCATTGTTAAAAAAATAAAATTATTTGTATGTAATTGAGAAAATAAATTTACCCATTATTTTACACTTAAAAAAAATAATTGGTTAATTTTATCAATATTATTAATTAAAAGTTCCTTTAAACTTCCTTTAAACTTCCTTTAAATTTTTTAAACATCATCAACATGAGTATTTACAGAAGTATTTTCCTGAGTATCATCTTCTTCGGACGTAGTTAATTTTGGTGTTGCTTTAGCAATATTAGCATAACTATGTGGATTAGTATCAACAACGGGTGTATATACTTCATATTGTACTTGTTCTTGACCAGTGGTATTTTGTGAATTTGTACGTTGTGGAGGTTTTTGTGTAGAGACATTAGGGTGTTTAGGGTGTTTAGAAGGGCGTGTAAATCTATCTTTAGCATCATGTGGTTGTTTGGGGTATTGTTTAGGTTTGTAGACAGTCTGATGATGTTGTTCAGTAGCTTGACGCATTTTCTGAAGGTTATCTAGTTTAGCGGATGTATTTTTGGATTCTTCCTTATGAGAATAAATCATATTAGCCAAAAACATGTGAGGCATACGATCAATATAATCTCGAACAGTTTCTAGATGAACTGGCTTACGACTCTTAACATCATTGCCACTATTCCAATATTCTTGGTGAATATTAAAACAGGCGGTTTGCAAACACACCGGGATTTCCTTTCTAAAATCAATACGATCCGCTTTAGGTCGGGTGTTAGTAGCAAGATAATTACTATGAATTTCAACAGCCAACTTTTCAACATAATTTTCAAGATCGTGAAAATCACCACCAAATTCTGGAAAATAAGCTAGAAATTCCTTCATAGTCTTATTTTGACGATTTTCAGCAAACATTTCTAGAGTTTTCGAGTGATTACCCAATAGAAGACGTGCATTAATAAATTCAGGATTACGAACTTTACTTCTTTCTTGATCACTACGGAAAACTAGCCCTTGGTCATCACATGCTTGTTCTTTTACGAATGTATCAACTTCATCCCATGTTTGAAAGTTATGACGTTTGGGAAATTTAATTTTCCAGTTGTTTTTCAGAAAAACGGCACTAATAACGGAAAGATCGCTCAGAACATGTCCTTTTTGACGATCACGTACTTCAACTAAGTAGAGAACGGCTTCATGTGGTCTAACTACATCTAGAAAATCAGGATGTTGAAGAACCCATGAGTAGGTTAGATTTTGGTCAAAATGACCTTGTTCAACAGCTTGATCAAAAGTTAATGAAGTAGCGTTTTTAAAGCACTCCTCAAATAACGTTTTGAATGATTTTGTTGAACGAAAGTTATTCTCAGCACCAACATAACTACGGGTTGACATCACCCATTTTCCATCATGCCAAAAGACATTTACCATCGGACCAGATGGAAAATCTTCTACTTGCACCATAGATACATCAGGATGATTTTTACGAAAATCTTCATATGCCCAAGATTTGGGAGGAGCAACCATTAATGTTTCGTGAGTTTTACCATCTGTAATAAGACTACGTCCATATCTAACAACTGAGTTTTCAAAATCAAGACCCTTTTTAGTGCCACGATATCTGGTAATCCAAGTATTGTATTTATCATCAGAATACAGGTTAAGCCCTAATTTGTGAAGTTCATTACGTGCAAATTCGAAAAAGGTTTGTTCAGGTTGTTGTGTTTGAGATTCTAAGAATCTGGTTTCCAATTCTTTCAAAAAATTCATTGTGAAAAGTTAAAATTAATAAATAATATATGTCATAACCCAATTCAATTTTTTCCTTCTTGATATGACCATATAATACCAAATATATTTATATTTACTATAACCAAACTAATAATATAGCTATAATTATGGCACCTAAATAAATAAACATACCAAATCCAGTGGTTGTTGCAGATATTATTTTGATTTCTTTATTACGACATTTTTTTACATCAAGACATTTTTTATCATCTGTTCTACTTAAAAATCTAACTAACATAAAGGCTTGTATTATACACATGAAAGCTATACCAAAATTAAATATAGTTCCTACTATAGGTAATGATGAAAACCCTTGATTAATATTAATTAAAATATTAATAATACCCATTATACCACCAGCCAATGAAAACCATGTTATGTAATCTAATGGTTTTATTAATCCGATTACTTTATCATTTGCACATTCACATCTAGATCCCAATCTAAACTTTACATAAAAAAATATAGCAAAATTAACGATTGAAAATATTACGAAAAATATACCATGCAAATAATCCCTAAGACTTAACTCTTTCATAACTTTAACTTTTACTTAGAAAATATTAAGAAATTATTAAGGTTTTTATTAAGGTTTTTATTAAGGTTTTTATTAAGGTTTTTATTAAGGTTTTTATTAAGGTTTTTATTAAGGTTTTTATTAATATGTCATACTTTTATGACTTTTATTTAGTTTCTTAGTAAAAGATCCAATTTCGGTTTTGTAGATTGGTTTCTTTCTGAGTTCTTCAATTAATTCTCTAGCTTGATTAACGATTTTGGTGCATACATCAAAGACGAGTTCTCTGAGATGCCCCCAATCATTATTTTTATCTTTAATGGGGTTAAGATAGATTAAAACGCTTTTTTCAAGTGGATGAACTTTATTAAAATTTGCGGTTGTTAATTGTGGATCATCTTCAACATAGTATTTTTGTAAATGTGATGCAATTAAATTTCCTAGCGTTTCATTTTCATTAAAGACTCTAATACAATAAGCACGATCCATAGCATTATAACCTTTAGTAATAACTAATTGACCTTCCATAGGTGTTTCTAAACGACCTTTGAACAAATTAACTTTTTTAATCATTTGTTCTAGAGCTTTTTCTAGAAGTAATAGAGGAGATAAAATGCCAATAGATTCTATAATCATATTATACCAATATGGATCATCATCAACATTACGATAATAACATCTCTCAGCTTTAGAAGTTTCAAATTTAATTTTTAAATCAGACTCAGACATATTAAAAGCTGTCTCTACATATTCAGGGTCATAATCTTTTAAAACTTTGTTAACCCTAGTATATTCATCCGCTAATTCTTTTTTAAATTTTAGAAACTCTGTCTGATGTCTATCTGGATCTATTTTAAAACTATGTGCCACAGCAGAAACCTGACTAAAACACCCATTTTGTAAGCCTTCACCTATAATACATTTGCCTTCACAATGAAACATTGGTTTATCAGTAGTTTTATCTTCCCATGGAATTATTTTTGTAATTGGTATATACTCACCAGTCAAAGGGTTTGCAGGAAAAATGCTTCTGACATGAGAAGGACTTAGAAATTTATTTTCTGAAAGTTTCTTAATTTCAATATCACCAGAGGTAATTAATTTATAATCTTTGGTATCATTTTCTACGTTAATAATGAACAAATGATCATGAATATCAAAAGTTTCTGGATCAACGTGAACTGGAATACATCCTATACGATGAGTAATAAATTCATTTTCAAAGGGTGTATTATTTTTAAAAACCTTGAAATTACAATCATTAAGTGGTCGCACATGAAATCCAACTGTTGGAATATTACTTAAAAGAATTCTTTCTAAACTATTAACAAACCCTAGATCTAGATCTTTTAATTCAAATGTTAAATGATCTTTAGCTATATCCCATGTATCCTGATAAGGAAATTGGAAATTCATTAATTTTTCTTGACTCATAATTATTTTATTTAAGATTTATATTAAGTTTAGATAAAATATCACCCTAAATCAATTTTTTATTTTATTTTTCTTTCAAATCTCCACGTTTATTTTTTTTTTCGTTTAATTTTTTAAGTTTTTGTCAGTTCATATACTAAACCCAGAATTTAGCAATTTATCAATCAAATGAGTGGTAATAATATTTTATATTTTAGTGAAAGATGTCCATATTCAAAAAAACTAATGGCTAAAATCTATAATACTCCCCTTTTTAACATTCAAAAAGTATGTGTTGATACTCTTGAAGTTAGGCAAAAATTACCTAGATATGTTGTTCAAACCAACAAAATTCCTCTAATAGTTTTACAACAACCACATCCCAAATATGGTCAGCTTTTATATGAAAACACCATGTGGGGATGGATTGAAGAACAATTAAACATAATACAAACTACTGCAATAGGTAATTTTAACCAACCTAGACCAAGTGATCATCCTAGAGAACAACCTAGACAAATGGAACAACCTAGAGACCAACCTATGCATAATCCTACTGGTCAACGAGGACCACCTCCTCCCGAACCAGGTAATACCACAAATAAACCTTCATTACCTAATGATACGGATGGTTTCCTTGCGTATAATCCTTTAGAAATGGGTGGTGGAATTAGTTCAGATTTATATGCCCCTTTTAATAGTCAAGGAGATCAACCACTTTATGAACATAGTTATGAAAAAGTAGGAAATTTTCAACAAAATCAACCCCCACAATATCAACCTTTACAACAACCTATACAATCTTCACAATCTTCGGGTTCTGGTTCTGGAGGAGAAAGCCGTAATTCACAAAAAAAGGATAAAATAGAACAAGATTTTGCAATGCTTCAAGCAATGAGAAAGAATGAACCATATGCTCAAGATAATAAACCCATAACTGGAATACCTGATAATTTTGAACAACAGTGGAATAATCAAAGAAATAATACTGGAAGACCCTCTTATGTCCAGTAAAAGTAAATGAAAAAGAAAAAGTTTTATTAATGTTTTATTAATGTTTTAAGAAGGAACTAACTGAATAGATAATTTAGTTAAAACTATTAAATAATCCCAAATGACTTTACGATTATCATCCGTCATTTCAGACCAATATTTACTTAAATTCCCTATTAATCTAAAGGCTTCCATTTGACTTTCAGCATCAGTAGCATTATTTTTTACTATATTATCGCTGTTATTTAAAAAAAAATCAGAATTACGACTATATATCTCATTGACATGTTCCCTTACATAATATGAAAATAATTCAGCAGGTTTTCTCACATTAAGTTTCATTAACTGATTCACTAATCTACCATAATATGGAAAATCCTTATCTTCCGGATAAGTTTTACATAACTCATCAATAAATTTGTTTAACTGATTATTAAACGCAACCGCTAAAGACATCTTTAATATATATTTTTATACTTTCACTTAAATAGATTTTATATATTTTTTTAACGAACATTTTTTTTAATGAGTTCAAATAATATAAAAAATATCTTGGTGATGATTATTAATGTCTTTGACGGAAGATAAAACAACTTTAGAACATTTTAACCATTATTTAAGAGAATTTCTTACACAATTATTAGTAGTTTCACCAGGAGCTAAAAGTAATTTTGAATTACATTATGGTGATCTCATGCATGACCAAAAGAATAAAAATGATGTATATGTTAAATCTTTTATGAAAAAGGTAAGTCCTTTATCGCAATTGATTAAAGATAAAGATGACCGATTATTTTCATTAAACGTTTCCTTAATTGAAGGTGTTGATATGAATTTATTATGGAAAGACTCTAAATTATCAGAGAATAGTCGTAAATCTATTTGGAAATATTTAACACTTCTATATGTTGTTGGTGGAAATGTCATTGTTAAACCTAACAAATTAGAAAAAATGATTAAAGATTTTGAAACCTATGGTGATCAAGGGGCATCTACAGATGTTCAATCAGAAGCTCTCCAGCAAATGCTTAATTCATTAAAGGAAAAAAACCAACTTGGTGAAGATGAAGAAGATAAATCTAAAGGATTTGACATAGGATCACTATTAGGTAGTATGGGAGGTGCTGGTGGAATAGGAAATTTATTAGGTAGTATGGGAGGTGCCGGTGGATTAAATCTAGAAAATCTAATGAATACCTTGGGTGCTGGTAAAGATGGTGAACAAAATTTCTTATCCAGTTTAATTGAAGATGTCAAAGGGGAATTTGAAGGAATGGAAATGCCGGAGAATCCTACCGATTTTAGTAGTATTATGAAATTATTTAGTAATCCTGCTACACAAGCTAAAATGCAAAATATAATGGGTAAATTAGCTACAAAATTCCAAGATGGAGCTAAAACAGGTAATTTTAATCCAGAACAAATGATGGCTAGTCTTGGTATTACTAGAGAACAAATGATGCAACAGGCTGAACAAATGGGATTAAATCAATCTCAAATGAATAATCTTAGAACATCAACACGGGATCAAGCAGCCCGAGAAAGACTACAAAAGAAACTAGAACAAAAACGACAAGCAAAACAATAAATTACACATTCCAAATGTTATTATCTTCATCTGAATCATCTTCATCAATATCCATAATTTTTAAACCCAAATTTTGAAGTCTTTCTTCAGATCTTATATGTTTATTATTAAGGTTATCATTAAGGTTATCATTAAGGTTATTAAGGTTATTAGTTGGTGGTGCCGGATGTATTTTAACTTTTTTATTTTTCCTAAAATTAAAAAATTTTCTTTTATTTTTATTTTTGCCGATTGGGGTTTGAACTAGACTACGCTCTAATTCCAATAATTCCCTCTCTTTCTGATCTGTCATTTTATATCCATTTATAAATAAATTTAATATTGACCATGTTTCCCATTGCATTCCCCAATCACTATATGGAAAATTTATTATTTTTTTTTCTATTCCTGGAATCATAATTTTAAACCCATTTTTATCATAACCACACACAACGGCATCTAATCCTCCTAGTCGTCTAGTTTTATTATTTGGTATCCAAAATCGATCAGGTGCAACAGAATCATTACTAAAAGGATCATTATTAAAAGGATCATTAAAAACAGGTAAAATCATTAATGCGGGACCATTATCTATTAAGGCTTTTTTAAGACCATCTATAGAATACGCTCTAGCATAATTTTTGATTCTAAAAGGTTCCGCACGTACTTTTAGAATCTTTGAATTATATTTACCATTATCATTTTCTATTATGACACCTTCTTTTTGTACTTTTTTTAACATATTTCTTGCATCATGTATTGAAGGATCCATATCATTTAATAAAATAAATTTAATATTTTGCTGGGATTCTCTTAATTCAATCCATTGTCTGATCATTAATATACCATATTTTGCATTACTTATTTCAGATGAATAATCTATAGATGATATAGATGTATGATCCTTTACATTTTTAATAGAATTTGATTCTTTCCAATTTTTTTTTAAATACCCTTGATAATATGATTCAATAATCCAATCATACTCATCATCACTAGATGGAATAAACATAAATTTATTATTCATTACTCTATATCTTTTAAGAATATCTTTTACTTTAATTACTTAAATAAAAGTTTACATAAAAGTTTAAAAAAAATTGAATAAAGGTGAAGGGATGTAATAATGTTTTAATCAAATTAAAATGACAACAATGTTATATTTAGGTGCAGGTGATGATTTGTATCCATTACAATTAGGATTATATAATTGTATTTCAAATGAATATTTAGTTAAAAAATCATGTGAAGCAGGAACACCTGAAAACACTATTAAATGTTTAGAAAATATTAAAACATTTATTCTAGTTGATGTAGTTCCAGCAGTAAATTACTATACATATTATCCTAAAGATGTAAATTCTTTTATAAGTTATTATACCGTTATAGTTGCCAAACGTCTTAATGGTGATCTAATAGAAAATAATCATACAGAAAAACTATTAGTGTTTTCTTTACCAGATAACAAAAAATTATATTATTATTATTCAACTAATTTGTTTTTTGATCAAGATTGTATTGCACAATACAATCACACACACAATAAAAATAAATTTACACCATCACAATTATTACTAGAACAATTAAAAGAAGTTGATGTAAATCTAATATGGGGATTTTATTATGATGAAATTAATGATCACGGTGGTTTTACGGATGCTTGGAAAAAATCCATCCCAAATGCTACTATATTAATCACACGTGAACATTTTGATAATGATCCAGATATAACAGAAGAAGTAATAAAACAGTATAACTTAAAATATAATGGTGATGAACTTAAGAGATTTACGGATAATACCAAAATAACTCAACATTTAACACTAAATAGTATCGACTTTTTAAATAAGGTATTGTTTTAGACTTAATAATACATCTTTAATCCTCATATTTGAATCCCAATTTTTTATTAAAGGAAAATCTCTAGTTATGTGTCCATTATCTAAAATAAACCCTTTTGTATTTAATAAACAATTATTTGGTTTAGTATCTACAAAGGTAAATTGAGGAGGTTCATTAGGGTAATTAGATCCTACAAATATTTTTAATTTATATACATTATCAGATTTATTTGAGAGTATTACACCTTCCCATCTCTCCAATAAAATATTATCATCATAAGATTCTAAACCATAACTAACTGATCCTAAATATTGTGGTGATTTTTCAATTTCTTCTAGTTCATTTAGAAGAATAAAATTTCTAGGGATTACTATTACCTCTTTTTGATTTGCTTTGAATGAACTTATAGGCATTTTTACTTAATAATTTAATAGTTTAATAATTTAATAGTTTAATAATTTCTAATCTTTCAATTTCGCAATCAATTTTTAGATAAGCATTATGCAAATCATTAATTCAATCTATTTTAATTTGTCGTCCATCAATAGTATCAATATCATATCTTTCTGATCCATCAATATGTTGAACTAAACTTTTTCCAGATTTTGAACCATAGTTATAGCATCCCCATTTTTTATGTGCTTTTTCGAATCCTATCTGTTGTATTTCATATTGATACAATCTATATAATATTTCTTCTATACCAAATGATCCTTTTAACTGATTGAATGTAGGATTCATTACTAGAGGCAACCAACTATTTAACCATTTTTCTCGTCTGACTATATGAGGATGATTAGTCCAACTATTAGTTTTAATAGCTGTAAAAGTTTTAATGGTGTCATCTTTGATAAGATTGGTATCCCATCCACCGGTTTGGTAGTTGTCCCTTTTGTTAAATTTTAAATAATGTAGATTAGGCTTGTTATTAAATTCGTGTATTATAGCTGGAATATCGACCTTTTCTGAAAAAATCCAATCATGCTCAAGAAACATAAAAAAAGGGGTTATGATATTTTTAAGTCCTTTTAAATAATTTTGCTTCAATCCAGAATGTGGTTCTTTACATAAGATTAAGTTTGGATATGTATCTTTTAATTTTAATAGATTATCCCAATATTCAAGACTAACTTTATCTTCCCTACTATCAAAATAAATCCAATGATGCACAAATTCTAAACCTGGGAAATGTTCATAAAAAGATTTTAAACATGTTTCAATAATTTTAACTGATGGTGCTGATGGTATAGCATGTGTTGTTGTTATAATACTTAATTGTGTTCTTAAAAAACTATATTTTATAAAATTGTTAATCAATTCGACATCCAATAAATCTTTTTCTTCTCGTCTCTTTAATTTCATTTTTATTATTTCTTCTAGTGTCATCACCTTGTATGAAAAATAATAGAAATGATATCTGGGATTATATAACAATGTAAATAAATCTGGGTAATACTGTTTATAACCCTTAATACCATAATGACTACCATATTCAGATTTTTCATTGTTTTTTGCTTTCAGGATGTGATGATCATATATAAAATCTAAATCTGTTGGTGATCTAATTCCTAAAATACCTAAAATAAAACTGGATACTATTATAAAATTCTCTTTAACGTCTGGTTTTTTTTTCAAAACCTTTGTGTAATCAAAAAATAGTTGATTAATTTTTGAATGATGGCTAAAAGGTGATAGATTTAAATAATCTAGACTTGGTTGATGATATATTAAAGTTGCTAGTTGAGCAGTTTCATCTGGATTATCTGATACATGCAAACTATTATCAGATTTATAATGATATCTTAAATAAATTTTATCACTAGCCCCTGAAGGACTTAAACTATCAAACGATGATCCTTCTATTAAATAAACTCGTGTTGTAAATTCTTTTGGAAATTCATTTAAATAATTTACAAAATATGATTGAGCTGTTTTTAAAGTAATATTTACTTTGGGTTCATTATAATAAAGATTTTTGACAAATTGAAAAGCACCATAAATATTTAAGTTTATATCTTTATAATGTAAAATATTATAACCTTTGCTTTTCAGATATGTTTTTAGATATAATTCTTGATTATGTTTTTGGTGATCGTAAATAACTAGAAAACGGAGATTTTCATTTTTTATTTGAACATATTCATTTAAAACAAAATCTTGTTGTTCTTTACTTAATCCAGATATTACCATTGATGTATTTGATATCGGCATTTTATATTTAGTTCGATCATTAAAAGCATCTGGTGGTATATTTAATCCAGAATATGCATTATTTACTTTTATAACTGGTATATTCAAATTAAATAATATTGAGATTGCTATTCGGTGTGCTCCGTTAATTATGGTATTATTATAACCAACTGGTATTGGATATTTATGGTCAAATCCGTTTTTTTTAATAGAAAAATAGAGTTTATGAAAATCATCTAAAAATTTTTCAGGTGTTTTTTTTTCAATTCTTTGAAATGTATTTACAGTTTCATATCCACCATTTAACACCCTCAAATGATCCAAATATAAATCTTTAAACCATTTTAATTCAACAGGTAATACTTTACTATCACAACCATTAAATTCTGGATGGTGTATACAATATAGATGAAAATATTTAATATAGACATATTTAATAGTAATATCCCATCTGTTATATACTAAAAGGGATTTTGCGTGTATCATATTTATTAGTTAATAAATTTTTTTCAATATTTGAACTTATTTTCTTCTTTAATTTTCTTCTTAATATGATAAATGACAAATCAAGGAGATCCTATTTGGATTGAAGATCCAAAGATATTAATTCAACAAGATCGTTTATTAGAATTTATACCAAGAACTAGTATGTCATATAGTCAAAGAATCAATAGTATCATTCGTTTTTCAGGATATGTCGGTTTAATTTTATTCATTTTACACAATAATTACCTATTTTTATATGTTCCAGTGGTTGCACTAGTTATTACCTATTGTGTTTATATTTTTCAAAGTTCTGAAATTAAAGAATCTTATAGAAACATGCCTGTTTTACGTGGAAGTAATATTCAATTTACCTCAACAAATAAAGAAAATAATAATAAAGGATGTTATAAAAGCACTATTGATAACCCAATGATGAATCCATTACCAACTGATGATCGCAGAAGAGCACCAGCATGTTCTACATGGAATGATGTAAAAATGGCTAATGCTGTAGAAGCTAATTTTTCACATAATTTATTTAAAGATGTAAATGACATATATAATCGTAATAATTCTCAAAGACAATGGTATACAGTTCCAGATACAACATATGGGGAAAATCAAGGGAAATTTTCACAATGGTTATATGGAAGTGGAGCAACATGTAAAGAAGGTAATGGAGATCAATGTGTGGCTAATAATCATACTAGATTAAATCAAAGTTCATGGAAGTTTTACTAAATAAAAATTGAAAACACTTTCTAAATGTAAAATAATTTATTGTAGGAAAAATGGGAAATATTCCAAGTGTAAATTTAAAATCAGAATATTTTCAAGTTAAAGCAGGTAATTTAGCTTCACTTGAGGAAAAGAAAACCGGAATAAGATTTTCAAGATCTTATTTAATTCAAATTCAAAAAGACATCAGTGAAATGAGTTTCACAGAAGTAAGTTCTCTAGCTGATTATTATGTATATATTAACATATCTAACCTAAATTGGATACGTAATTATATTTCTATGCCCATTGATCAAAATCTGTCAGGCTACAAACTAACATCTAGTTTAGGTAATTTTGCATTAATATACCTAAATATTATTGATAAAGCGTTGAAAGACCTAGCACTAGAACGATATGAAAAATTATTAACATTTCTATAAAAAACTTTTTAGAGAAACTTTTTGATAAAAAGTTTCGGAAAAAGTTAGGACAAAAAAAACTTTTTAGAAGAACTTCTAAAACTTTTTAGAAAAAAGTTAGGTCAAAAAAACTTTTTAGAAAAAAGTTAGGTCAAAAAAACTTTTTATAAAAAAGTTAGGACAAAACTTAACTAGTAAGGGAAAATGTTAGAAGGAAAATTTTGATTGAACTAGAATTACTAGAATTTTTTACTTTTTAACACCAGAAAGAATTTTAAACTTTTTAGAAAAAAGTTTGAACAAAAATAATTATAATCACTAGAACAACTAGAATTTTTTATTTTAAAGACTTAGAAAGGATTTTAAAAACTCATTTCTAGATGTAATAAAAATTTTATGATACCTAGAACAACTAGATTTTTTTACTTTTTAACACCAGAAAGGATTTTAAAAACCATTTTCTAGATACATTAAAAATTTTATGATACCTAGAACAACTAGATTTTTTTACTTTTTGACACCAGAAAGGATTTTAAAAACCATTTTCTAGATACATTAAAAATTTTGATAGAACTAGAACAACTAGAATTTTTTATTTTAAAGACTTAGAAAGGATTTTAAAAACTCATTTCTAGATGTAATAAAAATTTTATGATAACTAGAACAACTAGAATTTTTTATTTTAAAGACTTAGAAAGGATTTTAAAAACTCATTTCTAGATGTAATAAAAATTTTATGATAACTAGAACAACTAGAATTTTTTACTTTAAAGACTTAGAAAGGATTTTAAAAACCATTTTCTAGATGTAATAAAAATTTTATGTTAACTAGAACAACTAGAATTTTTTACTTTTTTATATTAGAAAGGATTTTAAAAACCATTTTCTAGATGTAATAAAAATTTTATGATAACTAGAACAACTAGAATGTTTTACTTTTTTACACTAGAAAGGATTTTAAAAACCATTTTCTAGATGTAATAAAAATTTTATGATAACTAGAATAACTAGAATTTTTTACTTTTTGACACTAGAAAGAATTTTAAAAACCATTTTCTAGATGTAATAAACATTTTATGATCACTAGAACAACTAGAATTTTTACTTTTTGACACCAGAAAGAATTTTAAAAACCATTTTCTAGATGTAATAAAAATTTTATGATAACTAGAACAACTAGAATTTTTTACTTTTTTACACTAGAAAGGATTTTAAAAACCATTTTCTAGATGTAATAAAAATTTTATGATAACTAGAA
>Ga0068876_10001951_pt1 | contig 15623 bp, 11 predicted proteins | sample NOAtaG_6_FD_66442 | JGI IMG/M metagenome (GOLD analysis project Ga0068876, IMG submission 66442) | Freshwater lake microbial communities from Lake Erie, under a cyanobacterial bloom - NOAA_Erie_Diel5S_2200h metaG | ecosystem: Environmental > Aquatic > Freshwater > Lake | place: USA: Ohio, Lake... | reverse complement strand
AGTACCGTGTTTTCTTAACCATACCAAAACAGTACTCCTCCCTTGGATTCCGTACTTCTTTTGACTCTGTTTCCAGGTCAGAAGGCCTTTTTCAACTTCATCAACCACTTGTAGTTTAAAGGACAAACTGTAGTCCTTTTGTGTTCTCTTTAAATACTTGTTACTCTTCATAAGTCAACTTTTGTGTCAACTTATTTCAGGACGAGGCAGTACATAAAAAGGAAAAGCCCGAATTGAAGAAGATTCGGGCTTTTCTATTTGGAATAACAGCAGCGAAGAAAGCAGACCAATAAATTCAAGCCGCTGCAATCCTTATTTCCTCCCGGAACGTTCCGTTTGAAGCGGAGGCGTTGCTTACCGGTGAACCGGAAGGGAATTGGTGCGAAGAGAGACGTGATGTTTCAAGCTGACGCAACGCGTCCCCTTCGACTTTATGAGGTTGAAATTCGTGAATTCCGGTTAAATTTCCCAATGCCGGACCAATTAATTCTGAAATGTGCGAAATATCACCTTTTCTCATATTATATATTAACTAATGCTATATATATTCAATGTTAACTTCGAAATATTTTTTACAAATATAGTTAAGATTAATAAATAATCAAATAAATTATTATATTTGCCTATAAATATTTTTATATGGCACTTTCAGAACGAATTCGAAGTATCCGCAAGCACCGGAAATTAACCCAAACCGAAATGGCGACGGAATTGGGAATCACACAAACTTCCTTGTCGCAATTGGAAGCGGGAAAAAACGGTGTGTCTTACGAAGTATTTAAAGCATTGTGCGAACGCTTCGATGTAGATCCGACTTGGTTAATGGATGGTGTAGGTGAAATGTATCGTTCTGCGAGCGCCACCAAAAAGACAGGATCAGTAATGCCGTTGGTAGTAACAGTTGAATCGGACGGTGATGAAAATATCGTGCTGGTAAATGCGAAAGCTGCTGCAGGTTATTTGCAGCGCCAGCAGGATCCGGAGTATATGGCTTCATTGCCGTCGTTCCGATTGCCGGGGTATTACGGGAAAACATATCGTGCGTTTGAAGTGCAAGGTAATTCGATGTTACCCGCAATTGTTCCGGGTGATATATTGATCGGCTCCTACGAAGATGCATTGTCGCACATCAGAAACGGTTCGTTGTACATAATAGTACTGCACGATGGTAGCATAGTTGTAAAACGAGTTCGTGCTTCAGGGTTTAACCGTTTCGAATTGTCTTCCGACAATAAAGAATACCAGCCGTACGAAGTAAGCGCTGAAGAAATAGCTCAGGTATGGCAGGTGGAAGGTCGCATTACTCGCGAGTTTGCTCGTCCCGATACGAACATGCAAAATGGCTTAACTGCTTTGGAGCAAAGGCTGATCGATCTGGAACGAAAAATGAATTCAACAGGAAATAACAATTAATCTCAGCGATTATGAATGTATATGTCACTCAATTAAAACGCAGTATTGCCGAAAAGCTTCAGTACATCGATGATGCAGAATATCTTTCTTCTCTCGACGCTATTTTAACGTATGAATCGTACTCCATGAAGACGGAAAAGAAAAAAACGCGTCTGTGGATGGAACGTTTCTTTCGTGTTTTTCGCAAGAACTAACACAATTGAATGTCGTTAATAAACTGTGAAAACACACAATTCACGTGCACGGCGCATTTTGTACATTTGCAGCCATGCATGAAATGATAGTAATTCTTGATTTCGGTTCTCAATACACACAATTGATTGCACGTCGTGTGCGTGAACTGAATGTATATTGTGAAATTCATCCGTTTAATAATATCCCCGAATTAACCGATCGCGTTAAAGGGGTGATCTTGTCCGGAAGTCCGTACTCGGTACGCGACGAGAAGTCACCGCGGCCTGACTTATCCGCTATCCGTGGAAAATATCCTTTGCTGGGTGTTTGTTATGGTGCGCAATTGTTAGCACAAACTAATGGAGGCGAAGTATTGCCTTCCAAAATACGAGAATATGGTCGTGCAAACTTGGCTTTTGTAGATCGCTCCGATTCCTTGTTCGACGGTATCTCAGATCATTCACAAGTGTGGATGTCGCATGGTGATACAATCGCGAATGTGGCCGAGGATTTCAAAATTGTTGCAGGAACGAAAGACGTAAAAGTCGCCGGTTATCGTGTCGGTGTGGAGAAAACCTGGGGCATTCAGTTTCATCCGGAAGTTTATCATTCCACAGAAGGTGCGCACTTGCTGAAGAACTTCGTAGTTAATATTTGTGGTTGCGCGCAAGATTGGACTCCGGGATCGTTCATTCAGGATACCGTCAACGATTTGAAGACAAAACTGGGCAATGACAAAGTAGTTTTAGGTTTATCCGGCGGTGTTGATTCTTCTGTAGCGGCGTTGTTGTTGCACAAAGCAATCGGCTCCAACTTATACTGCATTTTTGTGGACAACGGTTTGTTGCGCAAAGATGAATTTTCGAAAGTGTTGGAGTCGTACAAACACATGGGGCTTAACGTTAAAGGAGTAAATGCTTCCGGACGTTTTTACAGTGCGCTTGCCGGTGTTACTGATCCTGAAGAGAAACGAAAAATTATCGGACGTATTTTTATTGAAGTGTTCGATGAAGAATCGCACCTGATTGAAGATGTGAAGTGGTTAGGGCAAGGAACTATTTACCCGGATGTCATTGAATCAGTATCTGTCAATGGACCATCTGCAACAATTAAATCGCATCACAACGTAGGTGGTTTGCCGGAAACGATGAAATTGAAAGTTGTTGAGCCGCTGCGTTTATTGTTCAAAGACGAAGTACGTCGAGTAGGTGATGCTTTGGGATTGGAACATCCGATTTTGCACCGTCATCCTTTCCCCGGCCCCGGATTGGGAATTCGTATTTTGGGTGATATCACCGAACAGAAAGTGAAAATGTTGCAGGAAGCCGACGAAATTTTCATCGAAGGTTTAAAACGCGACGGTTTATACAATCAGGTTTGGCAGGCCGGTGTAATTCTATTACCGGTGCAGAGTGTCGGCGTAATGGGCGATGAACGCACGTATGAAAATGCAGTCGCATTGCGTGCTGTTACTTCAACGGATGGTATGACAGCAGATTGGTGTCATTTGCCGTACGAATTTTTGGCACGAATATCGAATGAGATCATTAATAAGGTAAAAGGAATCAATCGTGTGGTGTACGATATCAGTTCGAAACCACCGGCTACTATAGAATGGGAATAAGCTCCATGAGAATATTACTCTCCATCTTGATTTTGTGTTTCGTTCAGGCCACTGCATTGTTGGCTCAGGATGGAATTAAAAAGTCAACCAAAACCGTTTTGGTAGATGGGCGAAAATTCTATGTGCATAAAGTTGAAAAAGGACAAACGTTGTACGCAATAGCCAAGGCATACAATGTAACAGTCAATGATATTGTTGTTGAAAATCCGGATGCATTAAACGGCATTAAACCCGGGCAGGAATTGCGCATTGCGATTGATAAGCCGGTGGTGAAGAATACTCCTGTAACTTCAAAGGATACGGGTAATTATTTTATCCATAAGGTGGAAGCCGGGCAGACGATGTACTCCATTACCAAAAAGTATAACGTTACAGAACAACAAATACTGGCATTAAATCCTGAGGCTAAAAACGGACTTAAAGCGGGTTTGGATCTGAAAATTCCGGGTAAGAATCCTGTCAATATCGCGCAAATACCTAATGTTATTCCTGATACAGTAGCAGTAAAAGCAGATCGTGATACTGCCGTCATCTTAAAATCAGAATACCACGTTGCGTTAATGTTGCCACTGCAATTGTATAGTGTTGATCAAATTAATGTGGACGACATCAAGAAAGGTGAACAAACCATGAATCCAAAGCAGGAAGCTGCAATACAATTTTATGAAGGTGCGTTGCTTGCAGTTGACTCCATGCGTAAAGCAGGCATGAAGGTAGAATTGTATGTGTATGATATTGATGAAAATGATTCTGCGAAAGTTGTCAAACTCATGAAAGGTGCAGAATTCGATAAGATTGATTTGATCATCGGTCCATTGTCTCCAAATATTTTCACTCCCGTTGCAGCGCTTGCTGCAGAAAAGAAAATCGGAATTATTTCACCTGTATCGCCGGTGAATAAAGTGTTGTTCAAACAACCGAATGCCATAAAGATGTTTCCGTCAACCACAACACAAATGGAGGTGATGGCCGACTATGTTGCACAGGAGCATAAAAACGACAATGTAATTCTTATAACGAATGCATCGCCTAAAGATTTACCTGCAATTGCTGCGTTTAAGCAACATTACAATGCCGTTTCAGGAAGAGATTCTGTTATAACTGTGCGAGGAACTTCGGGACTTGATGCTAAACTTCAGCGCGGTAAGAAGAACATCATCATTGTACCTTCCGGACAACAGGCATTTGTGTCAGATATGTTGCGTGCTCTGTATTCACTAACGGAACATCACGATATTATCGTGTATGGAATGCCAACATGGATGAATTATGATAACATTGATATGGATTATCTCGATTCGTTGCATGTTCGTTTTGCATCACCTTATTATGTAGATTATTCAGCTTCGCTTTCAAAAGGCTTAATCGGAAAGTATGCAGCCAACTTTAGCGGTGATCCGGGATCGTATGTGTATTGTGGATACGATGCAACACTTTACGGCCTTTCTCAGTTAAAAAAGGGCGGACGTAATTTTTATAAGAAGGCCGATTCGCTTCCCGCATATAATGGAACCCAGCAACAAGTGAAATTGACCAAAACCGAGTCACAAAGTGGATTTGAGAATACCGGAGTCTTTATTTTAGGTGTGGTTGATTTTACTTTGGTGAAGTTGAAATAGCTATGAATCGCGAAAGAATTGTTGAAGAATTAAAATCGCTGCAGGATGCTATTTGTAATGCATTAGAGCAGGAAGATGGCATTGCAAAATTCGAAGAAGAACTATGGGAGCGTGAAGGTGGAGGAGGAGGCAGAACAAGAATTATTCGGCACGGCACGGTTATAGAAAAGGGTGGTGTCAACTTCTCCGCTGTGCATGGTCAATTGCCGGAAGTTCTTGTTAAGGAACTCAAATTGGAATCCCCCAATTTTTTTGCAACAGGCGTTAGTATCGTTATACATCCCATCAATCCGCATGTTCCGATAATTCACATGAACATTCGGTATTTCGAAGCCGGTAAAGGCGAATGGTGGTTCGGGGGAGGAATAGATTTAACGCCACATTACATTATTCCGGAGCAGGCAAAATGGTTTCACGAACAACTTAAAAATGTTTGTGATCAATATGATGATTCTTATTATTCGCGTTTTAAAAAGTGGGCAGACGATTACTTTTTCATCAAACATCGGAATGAAACCCGCGGAATCGGTGGTGTATTCTTTGATCGGTTAAACGATAAATCGGGGAGAAGCAAGCAAGAAATTCATGATTACTGGTTGCATTTGGGTGAAACATTTGCACCGATATATGTGCACCTGATGAGCATTAACAAGTCGAAATCGTTCACACCGGCTGAAAAAAACTGGCAGTTAATTCGACGTGGTAGATACGTTGAATTTAACTTGGTTTATGATCGCGGAACAAAATTCGGCTTGGAAACTAATGGTCGTATAGAATCCATTCTTATGAGTTTACCGGAATTAGCGTCCTGGCAATATAATTACACTCCTGATAGTCAGAGTCTTGAAGAGCAAACTGCTCAGTTATTGCGGAAAGATGTTGATTGGATTGGTTGGTCGAAATAATTTTTAGGTTCGTGGGCAACCTTTTCAAAATTCATCGTACCAAAACTTGCTTTTGTCATTTTTGCAATGTAGTTTAGTTTTCTGATAGGCAATCAGACCTCCTTAATCTACACTACATGAAGCACGTTTTACCTGTTCGATTTATTGTACTGCTGTGCGTTGGATTTCTTTGTGTGATCCCTTTTACAAGTGCAATTGCACAAAATAATCACGTACATGGAACCGATCCGATTTATGGTGATTCTTTGGATGGATTCGATCCGAACAAAATCATGCAGAAGGCCAACCAGAAGGGTTTACAGCCCTACGAAGCAGCCTTGTACATGGGCAAATGCAAGCGCGAGTACATTGACAGAAAATACAATTTGAAGCAGCAAAATGCTTCAAATACAACTGCATCTTCTAAGCTAACTCCGCTAAGTTCTCAAGTAATGCCGCCATGTACTAACATGGATTTTGAAGCAGGAAACTTCAATGGTTGGACAGGTAGTATTGGTGATAACAGTTTGAACTCAAACGGACCGCTTCAAAATATTGTTCCAGGAATTTTTAGTACAACGATGGATGCCGCACTTACGGATTGTAATGCACGTCATACTATCATGTCTGCAGCAGGTGGAACTGAGCCGTGTGGAGGATTTCCTGTTGTTGCTCCGGGAGGAAATTTTTCTGTTCGATTAGGTCAAACATGTGCGAATTATCAGGGCGAAATTCTAGAGCAAACATTCACGGTTAGTACCACTACCACTGCATTTACTTATCAATACGCTGTTGTTTTAAATGATGGTGGACACTCTGCAGGTGAACAACCGTATTTCAAAATTGAAATGTTCGATCAATCGGGCAATCTAATTCCTTGTTCCCAGTATTTCGTAGAAGCTAGCGGAACAATTCCGGGATTCGTGCAGTGTGTTGCAGGAACATATTACAAACCATGGACAACAGTTAATGTCGATTTGCAGGGTTATGTTGGGCAAAACGTGACAATACGCTTTACAGCTGCAGGTTGTATCTATGCAGGTCACTATGGTTATGCTTATGTGGATGCATCTTGCTTGCCATACGCAATTGCCTTGTCAGACTCGCTGTGTGCAGGTAGTTCCATAACGTTGACCGCACCGGCCGGTGCTCAATCCTACCAATGGAGCACGGGTGCAACAAGTCAAACGATAACGGTGAATAGTCCGGGTACGTATACGGTTAACATGATTTCCGTTACTAATTGTCCCACAGTTCTATCTGTAAATGTTGGGCAATATCCTAATCCTGTTGCATCCTTTAATGCGACTGCTCCGCCATGTCAATCGAATTTCACCTTTACGAATACGAGTACGATAACTAGTGGGTCCATGACATACCATTGGGATTTTGGAGACCCGACCCTCACGAATGATACGTCCAATCTCACGAGTCCTACGTTTACTTATCCGAATCCCGGAACCTATACGGTTACCCTGATAGCCACAAGTGCGTCCGGTTGTTCCGATACGGTAACGTTCGTGGTTAATCCGGGTAACGGTGGGCAGGCTTCATTCCAGGCAACAACGGAATGTCTAAATAATCCTACTTCGTTTACGGATCAATCTACCGGAGCAAGTGCATGGTCATGGAATTTTGGTGAACCATCCTCAGGTCCAAATGATTCGAGTAACGTGCAAAATCCAACGCACACATATGCTGCGCCCGGTACGTATACGGTGACTTTAACAGCTCAAACTAATCCTTGCCCTTCAACATACACCACAACAATTACAGTAAATCCATTGCCTTTAGCGGCTTTCATTTTTACGCAAAGTTGTGTGAGTAACGATGTGACGTTCACGAATAACTCCAGCATTGCAAATCCGGATCAGATTACCGGTTACTCTTGGAATTTTGGTGATCCCGCGTCCGGTGGTAACAATATATCCACCGCAACTAATCCAATGCATACATTTACTGCAGCGGGAACATACACGGTTATACTCACAGTTACGTCTAATAATGGGTGTCAAAGTACGCTATCGCAGGTTGTAAACGTAGGAGTTACGCCAACCGCCGCGTTCACCGCCACATCAGTATGTACAAATACTCCAATGCAGTTCACCAATAATTCATTAAATGCAAATACGTATTTCTGGAATTTTGGCGATCCTGCTGTGAACACAGATACGACTTCATCAATGAGTCCAACGTATACGTACACAACTGCCGGTAATTATACGGTGATGCTTATTGCAAATCCGGGATCCGGTTGTCCCGATACTACAACTTTACTGGTTAACGTTGCTCCGGGACCTGCTGTATTATTTGCAGCTCCTGCAGTTTGTGAAACTTTCACTACCACCTTCACTGATCAATCTACTATTACAACAGGCAACATTACCAATTGGTCCTGGGATTTTGGTGTCGGTTCCATGACTTCGGACACCAGCAATATCCAAAGTCCGACTTTCGTTTATCCTACTTCCGGTTCGTTCACGGTAACGTTGACTTGTACTTCTAATAATGGTTGTTCCACAACATATACTCAGGTAGTAACTGTTAATCCACCGCCAACTGCGAATTTTACTGCAACAACAGTGTGTATCGGTAACCCGACAACATTTACAGATATGTCCGCATCTGCGTCGGGTAACGTTACCAATTGGGTTTGGGATTTCGGTGATGGTTCTCCATTTGGAAACACGCAAAATCCAACACATACCTATGCAAATGATACAACGTACAATGTGACGTTAATCATTCAAAATGCTAATGGATGTATTGACACTGTGACATTGCCGGTTGTAACAGCGCCACAACCTGTTGTGGAATTCGTGGGTGATAGCCTGATGGGTTGTCCTACACATTGCGTGAATTTCACTGATATGTCAACAATTTCTACAGGATCAATAACCGGCTGGATGTGGGATTTCGGTGATGGTTCTCCAACTGCATTTACTCAGAATCCTAATCATTGCTATTCACAACCGGGCTCTTATGATGTAACGTTGAGCGTGACTTCCGGTAATGGTTGTGTGCAATCATTGACATTGCCAAGTTACATCACTGTGTATCCTGTTCCGAATGCAAGTTTCAATGCTACTCCGCAAATAACAACGGTTTTGCAGACCAATATCAATTTCACCGATTTATCAGGAGGTAATCCTATTGCATGGTCATGGAATTTTGGTGATGGATCAGTTACGAATGACACCTCCAACTTGCAGAATCCTGCATACACATACAGCAACGAATACGGATCAATATATTCGGTAACACTCACAGTTACTAATCAATACGGATGTACTGACGACACGACTTTGAATGTTGAAATTACTCCGGAGTGGGCATTTTATATCCCTAATACTTTTACACCGAACGGTGACGGTAATAACGATTTCTTCTTCGGACAAGGATTCGGTATTACTTCCTACGAAATCTGGATTTTCGACCGTTGGGGCAATATGATTTTCACAACTACTGATATCAACAAAGGATGGGATGGAACGGTGCAGGGCAAGAGCGGAGAAATTTGTCAGATTGACACGTATGTTTGGAAAGTTGTGTTGACGGACGTCTTCAATAAACGCCACAAGTACATTGGGCATGTTAACTTAATTCGATAAGATTAAGAAAGAGGGAACAATTTCCCTCTTTTTTATTTACAATTCCGCAACTATATTTGTAAGTAATACTGGCAACCATGAAGAAATTTATCATCAGCGCAATTGCAACATTATCTTTTGTTGTTTCATTTGCACAATACACACATACCGATTACGCGCCTAACGGTAATAAGCTTGCTCAAGGGCAATACAATGCTAATCCGAACATCCAGCCGGGAGATAGTAAACAAACGATTGCTCAGAAATTGAGTAGTGTTCACAAACAAGGTGTTTGGAAATACTGGCATGATAACGGCCAACTATCCGCTGAAGAGACGTATGATAACAATGGTAAACCAACCGGAATTTGGAAGACGTATTACAATACAGGTGCTGTTGCAACCGAAGTCAATTACACGACTGCTGTTGCGAAGTATTATTATCCTACCGGTAAAGTTTCTGAAGAGGGATCTGTGGATACACAGCAACGCAGAATTGATGCTTGGAAAGGCTTTCACGAGAACGGTGCAGTAAATTACACCGGCTCTTATAACAATTCAGGTGCTAGAGTTGGAACTTGGACGTATTACTCTCCCGATGGCGTTGTAGTCGGTACGGAAAAATATTAGACGTAAGTTACATTGTACTTTAAAGCCTCCAATTTGGAGGCTTTTCATTTTTAATTCAACTTCCAGCTAATTTCCGGAACAACAACTTCCAATTCCCGCAAGAATTCATTGTCGGGACGCACGCGCATTTTTCGCGAAGGCATTTCAATGCGTAACTGCTCCACTTGATCGTGCACTGCAAAGCGAATAGCCGTATTGCCAGGATATTTCAATACTACTCCATGCAAGCGATCAATCATATCATCGTTAACATGTGGCAATGATACATTCAACATGATCTGCTTTACTTTCTTCTCCAGCATCTCTGTCAATAATTCCATTGCAACAATTTTCACTTCCAGGTTTTCGGCATTCTGAAAACGCTCTTGCACCTTGCCTTTGATGTATACAAACAACCCGGGTGTGAGAATAAACTGTTTATACTTCACGTAATCATCTCCAAACAAAGCAAACTCATGCGTGCCGTCGTAATCTTCCAAAACAAACGTACCGAAGGGTTTTCCGGTTTTGGTCATGCGGTGATTGACAGCGGTGATTAATCCTCCTAAGGTCACTTCATGTCCTTTCAAAGGTTTTAAGTCTTTGATGTCATTTAGTTTCTGTTTGCAGAAGGTGGTCATTTCTGTTTTGAAATCATCCAAAGGATGCCCTGACAAGAAAATACCGATCACATCGCGTTCTGCTTTTAATTTTTCGAGCGTTAAAAATTCTTCTGTTACCGGTATTGCGGGTTCAGGCATTTCCAGCGCGCTGTCTCCGTCACTCATATCAAACAAGGAAACCTGTGAAGAATTTTGTCCTTCCTGATGCTGTTGTCCGTAGCGAATAATTTTTTCCAAGAAGGTCATTTGGCCGTCTTGTTCGGCTTTGAAATAGGTAGCGCGATGAAAACCCTCGAACGAGTCCATGGCTCCTGCATAAATTAAATTTTCGAACGTTTTCTTATTTACAGCGCGCAAATTGACACGACGCACTAAATCAAAAACAGTTTTATATGGACCATTTTCGCTACGTTCTTTAATAATCGCTTCAGCCGCTGCCTCACCAACACCTTTAATTGCGCCCATTCCGAAGCGAATTTCACCTCGCTGGTTAACGCTGAATTGTATCAACGATTCATTCACATCAGGACCCAAAACCGGAATGCCTATGCGACGCGATTCTTCCATGAAGAATGTAATCTTATCGATATTGCCGAGGTTATGGGTTAACACCGACGCCATGTATTCCGCAGGATAGTGAGCTTTTAAATACGCGGTTTGATAAGCAACGAATGCATAACAAGTTGAATGCGATTTGTTGAATGCGTATTGTGCAAACGCTTCCCAGTCGGTCCAAACTTTATCACAGATTTTTTCATCAAGACCTTTAGCCTTGATGCCTTCCATGAATTTGCCTTTCATCTTGTCCAGCGTCGCACGATCTTTTTTACCCATCGCTTTACGCAGGACATCGGCATCACCTTTTGTAAATCCGGCCAACTTCTGCGACAATAACATCACCTGCTCCTGATATACTGTGATACCGTATGTATCAGCCAACAACTCTTCCATTTCCGGCAGGTCGTATTTGATGGCTTCACGTCCGTGCTTACGTGCAATGAAATTCGGAATGTATTGTATTGGTCCCGGACGATACAAGGCATTCATGGCGATTAAATCTTCGAATTTGTCCGGACGTAAATCCCGCAAATAGTTCTGCATGCCTGCAGATTCAAATTGAAACGTTCCATTCGTTTCTGCACGCTGATACAATTCAAACGTCTTCGCGTCATCTAACGGAATCGAATCAATATCAATGTCAATTCCATGATTCATTTTAATCATTCGCAGTGCATCACGAATGATGGTCAATGTTTTCAGACCTAAAAAGTCCATCTTAATTACACCTGCATCTTCGATCACTTTTCCTTCGAATTGCGTGATGAGCAAGTTGGTCTCCTTCGATGTGGCAACCGGAATAATCTCAGTTAAGTCGGATGGCGCAATGATAATACCTGCTGCGTGCAATCCTGTGCCGCGAACAGATCCTTCAAGCACTAGTGCTTCTTTAATTACTTTGGCTTGAAGATCATTTCCCGCAGCAATCTCCCGCAGCTTCTTCACGTTGTCCAAATCTTCACCGCCTAATCCTTCTTTCTCCTTCAACGATTTTTCTCCATCAATAGGAGCGGTGATGACACGATTCAATTCAATGCCCGGTTTATCAGGAACTAATTTTGCCAATGCGTTCGATTGATCCAACGGCAAATCCAACACGCGCGCAACATCTTTAATGGACATTTTCGCGGCCATTGTTCCGTACGTCACAATTTGCGCCACCTGACGTTGACCGTATTTTTCAACGACGTAATCAATTACTTTTTGTCGTCCTTCATCGTCAAAGTCCGTATCAATATCGGGCATCGACTTACGATCGGGATTCAAGAATCGCTCGAACAGCAAATTATACTTAATCGGATCAATATTTGTAATACCTATGCAGTATGCAACTGCACTTCCCGCTGCAGAACCACGTCCCGGCCCTACAAATACGCCAATGTCTTTTCCATGATTAATGAAATCCTGAACGATGAGGAAGTAACCTGCAAAGCCCATCGTTTTAATGGTGAACAACTCGAAGTTGATGCGTTCCTCAATTTCGGGAGTGAGTTCCTTGTAACGTTTGTACGCTCCTTCGAACGTTAGATGCTTCAGGTATTCATCCTGATCCATGAAGCCGGAAGGAATAGTGTAGTGGGGCAGAAGTATATCACGCTTCAGTTTCAGCGGTTCTACTTTGTCTACAATTTCATTCGTATTGTCAATGGATTGAGGAACATCAGCAAACAGCTGACTCATTTCCTGTGTCGTCTTAAAATAAAATTGATCGTTCCAGAACGCGAAGCGTTTTCCTTTCATGGAAGAATCGTCATCGGAAAAATCCTTTGCGGAAGGTGTACTTTGTTTTTCTCCGGTGTTAATGCACAACAAAATATCATGTGCGTTGGCGTCTTCCACATCCACATAATGCGAATCGTTAGAAGCAATAACTTTTACATTGTATTTCTTGGCCCATTTAAGTAATACCTCATTCACGATATTTTGTTCCGGAATATCATGACGCTGCAGTTCTATGTAGTAATCTTCACCGAATAGATCGAGCCACCACTTAAATACCTTTTCTGCTTCTGCTTCGCCTTTTCGGATAATCGCACGTGGCACTTCTGCAGCTAAACAACATGTAGTAGCAATGAGCCCTTTATGGTATTGAAGAATAAGTTCTTTATCAATTCGTGGGTACTTTCCATACAATCCTTCTATATAACCCAACGAACAAAGTTTTACCAGGTTGCGATATCCTTCCGCATTCTTCGCAAGGAATAATTGGTGATAACGCACATCACGTTCATCACGAGTAAACTGACGTTTCTCCCGATTTTCTACCAAATAAAATTCGCAACCGACAATCGGTTTAATGGTATTCGGATTATCGGGCGTATTGTATTTACCGGCTTCGGCAACAAACTTGAATGCACCGAACATATTACCATGATCAGTTATAGCAATGCCGCGCATTTTATCCGCAACTGCTTTTTTGTACAAATCACCGATAGGTGCTGCGCCGTCAAGTAATGAATATTGTGTGTGAACGTGTAAATGATTGAATTGCATACCTCTGCACAACTAAATGAAAACTACTATTGCGATCTTAAAGATACTTACAAGCCGCTTGGAATGCAGCTTTCAGAGCTAGTATGTTGTAAACAAATTAGCTGGCTTTTTCAACAGTTTTTCCGGTAAGGAATAACCAAACTACACCTGTAACAGATGCAAGTATGGACGCAGTTAAAGTTGCAATTTTTGCGCCTGTTATAAGCGCAGGATCATCGAATGCTAGCAGCGTAATAAAAATGGACATGGTAAACCCAATGCCTGCCAACATGCCTGCGCCTAATAAATGTTTCCAATCTAAATCCTCTGGCACCGTACACCATTTCATGAAGACAGCAATGCTTGAAAAAATCATAATGCCTAGCGGTTTGCCAACGACTAAACCCAGAATTATTCCCAAGCCGGTTACGCTCCACAAATCGGCGTGCCAGTTCGAAGGAATTGTTATTGCTGTATTGGCAATAGCGAAAATCGGCAGAATTAAAAATGCAACCGGTTTATGAAGGATGTGCTGTAATTTATAAGATGGCGATTGTTCAGATCCATCTCCGAAAGGCAATGCAAACGCTAATAAAACTCCTGTGATGGTGGCATGAACTCCGGAGTTGAGCATGAAGTACCACATCACAACACCGCCAACAAGATAGGGCCAGATAGTTTGAACTTTCGCCCGATTTAAAGCGAGCAGTACTCCAAAAACTCCCAGCGCGATGAATAAATTCAACAACACGATTGTTTGTGTATAAAACACGGCAATGACAATAATGGCGCACAGATCATCAATTACAGCTAATGCCGTAAGAAATATTTTTAACGAGGTGGGAATTCTGTTGCCTAATATGGATAATACCGCTAGTGCAAACGCAATATCTGTAGCCATTGGAATTCCAACACCGTTTTGTGTCGGAGTACCATAATTGAAAAGCATAAAAATTCCTGCAGGTACAAGAATGCCTCCTATTGCGCCTGTTGCAGGAAGTAAAGCGGTTCTCCAATTTTTTAATTCTCCGGCGTAGATTTCTCGTTCTAGTTCCAGACCAATCAGCAAAAAAAAGATCGCCATCAATCCATCGTTGATCCATTGTACAGTGGTATGACTACCAAGAGGTTTATTCCAAAATGCCAGATAAGAATCCGCCCACGAACTATTCGCTACTAACATCGATGCAATGGTTAAACCAAGCAATAACATTCCTGCCGATTTCTCGCTATGGAAGAAATCGTTGAATAATCGGGTGAGTTGTAGCTTGCCGGTCCGCAGTATTTGCATTTGTTTCTTCACTTTAATATTCGAAACGAATTGCACATGCGTAACATAGACCCACGGTGTCTGGTCTTAAAGTTATTCAGCGTCCAGGAAACAATTTGATAGTAATCTTCCGGTGTTTCCAACACGGAGAAAATATAGTAACCTTCGTTGCCGTCAATTTCACTGGTGATTTCTGTTTGTACCCCGGCGAATCCTTGTTTGGTTTTAATCTTTTGCATGGGTGAATGCGAAATAACGTGCATGTTGTTCTCAAATGCTGTTAGCACTAGTTGTGCGTAAGTTTCAACCGGAATAGCCTCTTTGGATGCACTGTCAAATCCATTTTCCAGAAATACTTTTTTTATCTCCTCCTTGTTCTCGCGAATACAGATGGTATATAACTCTTCTTCTTCCCATTCGTATTGCAATGATGCGACAGCATTTAACTCTGTAGTTGGTTTCATTCCGGCGGGAACATCAATACTGTATGTGTTCAGTGCTTTGACCGTTTGCCAATCTTGTTCATTGTTGCCACACGACAGCAGAATAATAGAAACAAATACCACCGAGAAGTGGGTTGCAAAAAGTAATTTCTTCATGGGTTATTTTATAGTTAAACCACAGCGTATGCCGGGTGTAAAATCCATCATCATTGTAGGTTGCACACGCATACTCAAATCGTCGCTTACATCAAACGTAAACAAGTGTGCATCCACAGCTGCATCAACCACATTTAATGTGTACAATGCGGCCATGCCAACAACCGTTAAATCGCGATAACGCTGATA
>Ga0068876_10001947_pt1 | contig 15643 bp, 33 predicted proteins | sample NOAtaG_6_FD_66442 | JGI IMG/M metagenome (GOLD analysis project Ga0068876, IMG submission 66442) | Freshwater lake microbial communities from Lake Erie, under a cyanobacterial bloom - NOAA_Erie_Diel5S_2200h metaG | ecosystem: Environmental > Aquatic > Freshwater > Lake | place: USA: Ohio, Lake... | reverse complement strand
TCTATGGAATCTGAGATTTCATAGAGTTCTTTGGCTGTTTTTGTCGTTATCATTGCTCTGTTTCTTTATAGTTTGGATTTGGTTCGTAGTACGGGCAATCTTCGTCTTTTTCTTCCCCACCCGTGTACCATGTTCTTCTGCATTTTCTAGGCGCGTCAGGATGCTGGCTATGGCAGTACACCGCGTGACAATCAACAAGATTCCCGAATTTGCATTTTTGATTAAAGGCTTGCTCATCGTCGGACGCAAGCAGTTCTACCCAGTTGTCTGTCATTGCCCTGTGTTGTTAAGTGGTAAAATCACTATATCATTTAACGGCACGCCATCCCCCCATCCATTCATGGCACCGATCACCTCTATGCCGTCTTTAGTTACCTTAATCTTACAACAAAGGTGGTTTCCAAAACGGATCTCAAAAAGTTTGTTTGATTTTTTGTCTTCCATATCATCTATTGTTGTTAAGTAGTTCGGGGTTGTCGTGAAACTTGATTGTTCTATTCATTGTCCCTCCTCCTTACCGTATAGTGAGTTGTAGTAGTTTTCCGCAGCTTGATTAAATTGAGTCCTAGAGGCATCATTCATGCTATCTAAAACAAGCAATGCACCAACAGCGTTTTTTATTTGCTCCTCCCCCATTGCAAGGGCTTGATCACATTCATTTTCGTAGAGGGCTATTATCTCTGGATGATCTTCTTTTATCTCGTTAATTAGCCATTCCACGGCTGTCAACTGTTTGTTTGTATTACTCATTGCTGTGCTGTGTTACTTGGTTACTGTAGGAGGTGGGGGTAGTGGCATCCAGTGGGTGATGTTGGCCGTTTGATATCCGTCAATTTCATCAAACCACATTAAATCAAGCCAAAGGCCACTTAGTCGCTTACACATTATTACGTGCGTTCTGAAAAAATTAGTCTCAGACTCCACTCCAAGCACTTCGGTATTTTCTTCCGGCAGCCTATCGTTTACTGAAATCCATTCCATTGTTTAATTTTTATTGATTAGTATTCTGTTTTGCCGGGTGATCGGGCATGGGCATCCAATGAGTCACGTATTCACTAAACTCTACGGCCCATGCAGGAGATTCTTTCACTGTTCCTGACTTATATGCCAGAATAATTCGTTCTCCCGTTTCGGGTAGTTTGTCTTTTACTGAAATCCAAGTCATTTTGCTATTGCGTTTTTACCTTTGGTGAATTTCCGCGCTTTGGTACGGTCTTTAATCATAAGATCACTAAAAGTCACCGTCCAATATGGAGCATAAATAACATACATGGCCTCAATATTTGTTCTTACCGCCTTCTCGTCGTTCAAAGACTCAGAAGACTGAATGACCTCATTGTTTTTGCCGACCGACCGCACCTTGTATTTGGCGTGTGGATTTTTCTTCGACGGCTTTGCGTCATGGATTTCTACTCTGTAATTCATAGTTCAAAGATAGTGTTTATCAATGTGAAAGTCAAGGATTTAACAAAATTTTTTTATTCAAAACTTTGGTATTCTGACTCTTTAATAAAAGTCCCGTTTACGGTTTTTCCCTTTCGATTCTTGATCTCCTCGTAGGCAATTTCCAAACACTTGTCGTAGTTTAGATTCAGTTGAGCAGCAAGGATAATAAGAACCACTTGGATGTCTCCGATAGCGTCAATGATCTTCTCCTCGTTGTTTTTGAGGATAGCTGAGGCTAGTTCCCCTACTTCTTCTGTGAGTTTGAGGGCTTGTTTCCCCGCGTTGTCGGCGGTGAGCAGGTCGCGGGACTTAGCCCACTGGATGATTTGTTCTTTCATGTATGATTTTTTTAAGATAAACAGCAAGGTCTAAAGCCTCTTCGTAGGCGTGGTTCAACCATTCTAGTTCGGATAGGTCTTTACGGTCTACTGTTGTTCCGTAGGTCTGTATTCCCTTTTGTTCCCGATGAATGATGTCAGCGATAACGCTTTCTGTTATTGTCATTTTAGTTAAATGGCGTTCTAATGGTCACGCCTTCGTTTGAACCGATAAGACTGATAAAACGTGGACACGGAACCGTTTCGTATGGCTCTTTGCCTTTTATAGCGTCTCTGATTATAGACGCGGTGACGTATTTCTCTTCCACTTCGAGCACGAGAAGGACTTCTCTCCAAAAAGAGACAGGCATTGCCGGGCCTAAGAGTTGCTTTTCCCTTTCTATGGCCTCTTCGAGTATTTTGTTAGCAGTTTCTAGTTCCTCCTTCGCATTTTTCATTATGCGGTTAGACTTGCTTATTAGGTGAAAGCAAAGGATAAGGACTATAAAGTGGATAATTGTAATCATTTTTCTTTGTTTTTTCTGTAATGAGCGATAATATCACCCAAAATCTCGTCGCAGGTCTCTACAAACAGTTCCCAACCGTACAGGGCGGGCATAAACACAAAAACTATCTGCTTAAGGTTCATTGTTAGTTCGTAGCCAGCGATCTTAAATGATAGTATCGTAATGGCGTAAACAACAATAAAAATGTAAATTCTGCGCAGCATAAAAAGTGTTTTCGGTTTCATTTTCAATAATTTAAACTTCTTCGTAGGTTGTAACTGGTTTCTGTATGCGGTAGCCACGTGATTTTAGAAGCCGAATAGCCTCGTCAACTTCCGTTGGTAGTGTATATTTAACAGACTCTCGAAACGATTCGTGTGCCGCCCTGTATGCATCCGCCTCTTCCTGCGGTGTTGGTTCGCGGGGGCCGTCTTCAATAAAATCAATGTCTCCTTTCAACGATTTATCAGCTATTGAGCGCCAATAATTAAGACTGCCTACTTTGGCTGTAGGCCAACTAAATCCGTAGCATAACGCATAATAAAAACAATCCTGTACACGCTCAGGATCAGGAGCATAAGTAGGATCATAATTCTCCAAAAGTTGCTGTCTCAAATGATCATCAGCCACCGATTCAAACCATTCTTTAATTGTCTTTTCCATACCACAAATATACTCTAACCACAAAGCAAAATCAAGTAAATAAGTGTTAAAAAGCAAATAGCCCCATGACGGGGCTACTTACTAGATTTTAATACCTCCTTTATTTAGGGGATACACTTACACTAGCGTTCAAAGAAGCGGCCTCACCTACTGGTTCGGTGACTTCAAGGGGAAAATACGCCTTGATCTGTCCGTTCTTGACAAGCAGAATGTCGGTACGACCTACCGAAGTGGCTTTGATATTAACAAGATTTCCCGCGGCATCAATAGAAGCCACATTATCGTTGTTAAAGAACCAATCCTCTCCCGCGTGGTCTTCCGCAGTTACCGTAAACGAAGTTCCAAGAGGAACACTAAGGGTCTCAAAATACGCGATCTTAGCCCCGTAGATTTCAATTACAAATTTCATTTAGCAGATACACTTACGTTTACTCCAAGTGAAGCAGCCTCAGGAGCAGTCACGGTGTAAACAATGGTTTCGGTAAGTTCTCTTACCCCTTCACCAAGATCAGCGTCAGCTTTTACTGCGATCTGATTGATGGTGTCAGGTGAGCCTGAGATAATGTCGCAAGAAAGTCCGTCCTCAGATGGTTGAAGGATAACATCGCCTTCAAGGACTTCATAAGTTGGGATGCCGTCTACTACTGCGGGATTCCCGGCAGCGGTGGTAGGGGAAAGAACAACGGTTACTTTCTCCTCAGTTGTGGAAGTTACTGTAATCATAGGGTTTAATAATTTGCAGCGAAGATAGTTAAATTAGTTCATTCCCGCAACAAATTTTCGCCTTGCAGCGTCAATTTCTTTTTCCACAGCTTCTATCTTCATGGGAACCTCAAATGATCTGTCTCCGCAGAATAAAGTAGTAAAGTCTTGAAACATATCCGAAGTGGTTATGCAGTCTATCCGGTAAAAAACATAGTCAAAAGCCATGATGTTTTCTATAAACTCAGGATTGCCGTGTTCAAGGGTCAACCTCTGTTCATCGGAAAGTTCTACTACGGGCAGTTTTACCTTAATCATTTTAGTTCAACGTTTCTATACCCGTGTTTCCACAGGAAGGTTCCTGTTTTCTCTGATAAGTCTTCGACCTTTTCTTCCGTCCATTCAGGGTGTTCGTGGTGAAGAAACTCATGGATAAGCACCACAAGTTTTCTTTTCCCTGTTATCCGCGGGTCGATCTCAATAGTACCGTCGGGTAGATACAGGCCGTCGGCACGTTCCCGTCCTAACTTTCTTTTATTTACCCGCGGTGTCTTCATAAGGGCAAATATACAAAAATTACCTTATCTTACCATTAACAATCGTATGGTTGAAAACTTCAAAGTCCCCGTTCTCAAAAATATCAATAATCGCAAAACCGTGGTTGTATTTGTTGATAGGGGCGTAGTCAGGGTGAAGTTCGCACAAACATCCAACAGACCAGCAAGATGTTACCTTGCCGTTCACAGATTTTTCTACGTGCTGAGAAGTTTGGTGGCTATGACCACAGATAGATGACTCTTTTGTTCTAAGGTAAAGCCCTCTAGCCACGTTTACAGGCGACATAATCGTTTTTCCTAGTTCATGGCCGTGGATCATCGTTAGTTTCCCCGCATGAACGATTTGTTTGTCGGGAATAAAGATGATATTGTTTTGTTCAAGGTGAAGCAGGGTTTCAAGGTTGTATTCCCCAAGACCAAAGAGATCAGGGGCGCATTTCATAAGATACCTTTCGTATCTAACGTCATGGTTCCCGCATTTGTAATAGATATGCGCCTTTGGGAATAATCCTCTGAGAAGAGAAAGAAATTCCCGCGTTTTCATCACCTCTTCCCCGAAATTTCGTTTTCTAGGGTCTTTGTCAAAACTTGATATGGCGTAGAAGTCTATAACGTCCCCGTTGAGATAAACCGTATCACAACCCTCCTCTAACCCGTGTTTTAGGGCTACCGTTAGTGCTTCAATGTTGTGATAGGGTACGTGAATATCGCTAAGGAAAAGAATCTTTCGTACTGACTTGTCTAGTTTAAAGGGGGCAAATGCGTTTTCCTTGCTTTCGGGCAACCCTAGTGGGTTAGGATTAGGTTTTAGCTTCTCCAAGATACCCGAAAACGCATTTGTTGGTTTGGCTTTGATCGTTTTAGATACCGCCTTTTTTACGGTTTTTCTTTTTTGCCTAAAGTATGCTATCCTAAGCGATTCGGGCTTTATGCTTACTTTGTTTTGCTTTGCCACCTGCTGACTTGCCGCGACTGAGGACATCCCTTTTGATATTAGAACGTCCATTTGCTCGAAAAGTTTCGACTTACTCATAGTGTCTGTTTGATGCAAATATACTAACTATCAAACCCAAACTAAAACATTTTAACAAAAATTTTATTGAAAACACATTAGTTTAATGTATCTTTGTGGTATGGATTCAATGGAAGAAACTTGCGGCTATCGTCCTTACCCCACGCGGGGAAAGGCTGCCCTGCACGGTATTCCTGAATACTGTATAATCTGCGAGGCTTATCATGCATATAGACCAGAAGAAGAAAATAGTTAAACTCTACGCCTTGCTTCAAAGCGTGGTGTACACCATTGACGACTTGAACATTGGAAAGACTTTTTTTCACAAGTCTAAACAGTTGTCTTCCGACTTGGTAAAGGAGATCACCAAAACTCACAAGTCCAACATTGAGGATATGTGGCAGGGCGGGGAAAAAGAAGAAACCCTTCATAACATATTGTCGTCCATAGACGCTATATCCGAGGAGATTGCCAAAATGCCACTAGAGGCTTTGATGATAGCCCCTGATTTCTTGAAAGAATTGTCAAACGGAAACGTAAAGGTAGAAGAATGAAAGGTAGAACAAGATTTGATTTTGATTCTGAAATAAAAGAAGGAATGAGAGTAAACACTCCAATGGGAGATGGTTTTGTGTTTAGTGTGATTGAAGATATTCATTGTCATGTTAATGTTGTTCTTGATAGAGGTGGCGTAATGAGAAATTTTATGTTAAACGAACTTTTTTATGAATTTGAAAACCGTAAATAGTTTATCCGGAGGCAAAACCTCTTCTTATATGGCCGCGCATCATCCTGCTGACCACGAGGTTTTTTCATTAGTTAGGATTGATGCTGAATATTGTCGTCCAAAAGACGAAAGTATTGTTCGTTATGTGTCTGAAAAACTAGGAATAGACTTTATTGCTACGGCAGAAAGCGATAAAACGCTTTATGTAATGCGTGATTTAGAGCAGTTAATAGGTCGAAATATAACTTGGGTTACAGGAGATAGTTTTGACTTTATCTGTTTGCAAAAAAGAGCGTTGCCCAACATTATGATGCGATTTTGCACGGTTGAAATGAAAATGATTCCTATCGCTAATTGGTGGCTTCAAAACTTTGAGGATAAAATAAATATGCGAATAGGATTCCGTTATGATGAAGCGGAAAGGGCAGATAGAATAAGGACTGATATCAAGCTAAAAACAGGAAAACACAAAAATGGTAAAAATAAATGGGATGTTTTTGATTGGAGGGTTTGTGATTTTCCTCTTATTGAAAACAAAATAGTTCATTTTGAAGTTGCAAAATGGGCTAGGTCAACAAATTTAAATTTTCCCGAAGACAGTAATTGCGTAGGGTGTTTTTGGAAGCCTGTACAACAGTTAAGAAAAAACTGGGAAGACGAACCTTTAAAAATGAAATGGTTTTCCGATCTTGAAAAAACATTAAAAAAACGTTTTAAAAAAGACACTTCTTACGAAAATATAAAAAAAATTGGTTTGCAGCAAGATTTCTTTTTTGGAACAGGAAGTGGCTGTCAAGCAGGGTTTTGTACTGATTAAAATTTTATAGTGATGATGTACGACGTAGTTATTTACGAAAGCAAGTCTAAAGCGGCTGTTATCTACAAGGCTAAGTGCGATGCTCCAAATGAGGCTAAGGCCCAAACGCGGGTATTGAATGACCTAATGAAGCTAGATAAACTAGGCGGCAATGAACGCCCGTGGCTATCATACCATTGGGAGATAACCAAAAAAGTCTGAAAAAATTTGCATTAGCAACCAAGTTGTTGTATATTTGCTAAAGTTATTGGCCGTCCTTCTTGCTTAGGAGCAACAGTAAGCAGGACGGCCAAAAGTCGGAAATGACACAAAAACGCCCGTAAAGTTGCTCTTACGGGCTTTTTTTTTAATTCAAAATGAATGTAGGTCAAATTATCAAAGCTAGAGGTTCGTCTCCCTATGTTACGGTCTCGAATGAGATAGCGCAGTCGGACAAACTTTCACTGCAAGCAGTGGGTCTTTTAACCCGTCTTTTGTCTTTACCTGATAATTGGGTAATTTACAAGTCTAATCTTTATTCAGTCATAAAGAACAACAGTAAGTCATCCATAGACAGCGCGTTTAAAGAATTGCAAAAACACGGGTACATTTTAAGTACCAAAGCTGTAAATTCAAAAACGGGCAAGTTTATGGGTTGGAACCATATTGTTTACCATGAACCATGCGTAAATCAAGAAGAAAAACCGACATCGCGTTTTCCCGAAGTCGGTGAAATCCGACAGTCGGAAAACAGGGGTATATATAAAGAAACAGTATTAGAAAGAAATATTAAAGAAAAAGAAAGAGGATATACGCACGGCTCGCAAGCGAGCGAATTTGCGTTGCCGCATGGCGTAAGCAATGGGCGTCAAGAGTTGAATGGGAACCAACATTTTCATGCCTCGCCGCCCGTAGGAATCCAAGAATCGGAAGTTTTAAACAGCTTGTTTTCAGACGATAAGCCTAAAAAAGAGCCTCGTAAAAAATCAAAAAAACAGTTTGTACCACCTTTGATTGATGACGTGAGGAAGTATTTCTTTGAAAATGGGTACACCCACAGCAGCGCGGATAAGTTCTTTAAGTATTACCATGTCGCAAGCTGGCATGACAGGAACGGAAGTCCTGTTGCAAATTGGAAACAAAAGGCCATATCTACATGGTTCAAGCCGGAAAATGAACTTCCGAAAACTCAATCTAAACCTTACAACGACGACAAAAACGTTTGGTAATGAAAGAAAAAATAACTGTTTACAGGGACATTTACAGCAAAGAACCTTTCCCCATGACCATTGGGGAGGCCTTGCAAAGGATTAAGAACGGAAGAAGCAAGGACAAGGTTATGGCTATTCGGTCTGCAATGGACAAGGAAAGGGCCGACAACCTAAAGAAGAATCTTCCTTCCGTTTGCTTTTCGGGTGAGTTCAACGGGGCGCGGGAAGATGCCAACCTCAAAAAGCACAGCGGATACCTAGTCCTAGACTTTGACGAGTGCGAGGACGCGGTGGACAAGAAACAAAAACTCAGCACCCTACCGTTCATTTTTGCCTGTTGGTTATCACCGAGGGGCAACGGGGTAAAAGCACTTGTGAAGATCGCAAGACCCTCTGACCACCGCAAACACTTTGCGGCCCTTCAAACCTACTTCAAGGGAGAATTAGACAAAACGGGGGTAAACGTGGCTAGGGTATGCTACGAAAGCTATGACCCTGACTTGTACGTGAACGAAAAGGCCGAAGTGTGGAAGACGGTTGAAAAGGATATTGTGGTTGAAAAACGGGAAGTAACCACGGACTATTCTGAAATCTTCTCTACGATGCTCAAATGGGTATCAAACAAGGGTGGCGCATTTGTGACGGGAGAGAGGAATAATTTTGTTTTTCGCGTCGCTTGTTTGTGCTGCGAGTACGGGATACCCGAAATAAACGCATTAGGGCTTATTACAGGCAGTTTTATGACCTCGTCCAATGGATTCTCCCACAGGGAGTGCGAAAGTGCCGTAAAAAGCGCGTATAAGCGTTGTGCGGGTAGGTTCGCAACTGCCACCCTGAAAAACGGGGTGCTTGTCAATAAAACAACCCATATTGAAGTTGAACTAGAACACCCTGATAGTTTTTACGACAAGTCGGTAAAAGTTAACGATGTAATCTACGCTGAGGACGTTAAAGAAAGTGCTTTGAGTATTTATCGAAGCGGATATGAATCGGTAAAGAAGTGGGATATACCCATTTTGGACAGGCATTTTAAACGAAGAAAAGGTGAGTTAACGGTATTGACGGGGATCGGAAACTACGGTAAAAGTACCTTTTGGAAGTTTTTGATGCTTCTTCGTGTGGTGAAGTTTGGGGAGAAGTTTGCTGTTTTTGGGCCGGAAGACAATCCCGCGGAGCAATTTTACCATGACTTTGTAGAGATTTACTTAGGGTGTGATTGTACTCCCTCGAACATAAACAGGCCAACAGAAGGAAGGTATAACGCGGCCTATGAGTTTATTGGTCAGCATATCTTTTACGTTTACCCTCAGAGTATCAGCCCAACCCCTGCTTATGTGAAGGAGAGATTTTTGGAATTGATTATCAAAGAAAACGTGGACGGGGTGGTTATTGACCCGTTCAACCAAATGGCAAACGACTACGCCTCGTCGGGAGGAAGGAGTGATAAGTATCTGGAAACTTTCTTAAGTGATTGTATCAGGTTCGGACAAGGCAACGGAGTTTACTTTGACATAGTTGCTCACCCTAAACAAATGAGAAAAGACGGGGCGAATAACTATCCTATGCCCGATGTATTTGACTTGGCAGACGGGGCGATGTGGAACAACAAAGCGGATAATATCGTGGTTTACCACAGACCTAACCACCAGCAGAATCCAAACGACCCATCTTGCGTGGTAGGGTTTAAAAAGATCAGAAGACAGAAGATCGTGGGATTGAAAGGGGAGATAGAAATTGTTTTGGACAGACCGACAAGAAGATACTTGTTTGACGGGGTGGACGTTATGGGTGTAGCGATAGGAGAGATCAAAACTCAGGAAACAATAGAGTTCGATAGTCCTAAGTCTGTTCTTAAACCCAACGATAGTTTTATCAAGTCTTCACCCGTGAGCAGTCAGGACGCAAGGGACTTGTCGCCTTATGAGGACGACCCGTTGAACCCAAATAGTTACAAATAATTGTTAAATTCCTTGCATTAAGACAGTTAAAACACTAAATTTGCATATATGTACGCGGAAGATTTTAGGGAATACATAATCCCCGGAAAGTTTAAGGGGTTCAAACAGAAGTTTAATTTGATAATGAACGTATCAAAGGAAACTTTTAAGACGGATGAGATAGGCCTTGCCCCGATAGAGAGGGAGATATGCGATGTTTTGACTAACCACGGGTTGCCGTGGAGTGAAACAACGGCAAATGTTCGGTTTCAGCACGTATGCACGGGAAGGAAAATTTTCTTTTTTGTGAGCAGGTATGGCGCGGGGTCGGGGCTGGTAAGAACGGGTAAGTTGGTAGGAAGACACTATTCAACGGTTCTTCACGGTTTAAAGAAGTTTAATCACTCTTACGCTACCGATAGAGGTTTTGCCAAGCAGGTTGTGAATATGATTATGGAGATTAAAAGTAATCACAACTTGCTTCAAAGACTTCGGGAGATCGAAGTTTTCTACACTAAGAGGGTTGATTCAGATGAATACTTAATGGAAGTTGGACTAATAAAAAAAGATTGATGGAAAGGAAATACACGTGGGAAGAAGTTAAGGAGTACGCTCGTGAGCAAGTTGAGGCTGAAACGCGGGAACTTCGTAAAAAGTTGGACGCTTGCGCGGCAAGCAACATGACTTATTTGAGTTATTTTAGAGAGGCTGAGGCTGACGGAAAGATAGAAAAGTTAATCATTAAAGAATGTACCTGTGAAAAAGAAGCCTAGTTATTGGGATTGGTTGACCTTTAAAGAGAATAAGATATTGTTCTTTGCTTTTGCCGTTGGAATCTACGGAATTGTTGACGGGTGGATTTCGGGTGACAACTATGAGTTGATCGGGTCTTCAATAGCATTGAAAGTCGTCGGACTAGTTACTTATATCGGCTACCGTCGGGAGTTGAACGGAAAAGAAACGTAAAGATGAAAATGGGCATTTACTTAGTGATATTTGGCTTTTTTGTAGTTCTGCTTGGTGCTATTATTGTAGCGCGGGAAAAGTCTTCTATGAAATACAACGAGAAGATATTTGCGATTTGCGAATTGCAAAGTCAAAAGATAGACTCGCTTCGCGGGGAACTTGACACCTTGAAAAAGGACGCATCAAAAAAGTTTATGTTACACGCTCAGGACTTGCATCATTTGGACGTGGGATTATTAAAGGCTAAGGGTCGGATAGACTCATTGTCCACACAGATAAAGGGATTGAAATCAAGTAAACAAAAGAAATAATGGCAGCAACAATGGGTATATTAGCCGTGACCGCATTTATTGTGGTTTCGTACTTGATAGGAAACTACGCTCTAAAAACCTTTAGAGAAGATTGGGGCTACCGATTAATGGGAACCGCTCTTGGAATGTTGATAATAGCGGCAGTTGGCTACTTTGTTGTTACATGCTGCTTCATATATTCGTACTTTAGCACATTATTTCAATAGTAAAAAGTAAACACACCCTAAAAATAAATGAGTACACAAAAAGCACTTGAACTGCTCGGTCTTCCACAGGAAGCAGCAGCATTTGACGGTCGGATAACAACCCGCACCACGCGTAGCCTTGTCATTGTCGACAGGTACGATTTCACCATTAACCAACAGGGCTTTGTCCGTTCTGCCTACGTTGAGTGGCAGGAAAACAATAAGCGAGTAACTTCGGTTGCTGATCTGAACGACGGGCAAACAACAGGCGATGATCTGTTTGGGGCTTACTGCCTAAATTGGATGGCAAACCAAATATACTCGTTTGGTTACGATATTTTCTCCATTTCACCCGAAAGACTTACCCTTGTGAACGGGGATAAGGAAGTAGTGTTTTCGCGGGAAGGAAATAAGATTTTTATTGATTCAATCTTTGAGATTGACCCGTCGGGAAATCCGCTAACCGTTCCCGTGCAAGTGGTGACTGAATCCATTACATGGGTTAATCAGGTTGGAGTTCCACCACAAACTCAAAAGAAAGTTTGGCGTAGCCGTAAAAAGTACGTGAACTACACTTGGGAAAAGGTTCAAGAACTTACGGGGCTAAGTAAGGAGGATATTATTTACAATACGCGCACTACATACAACGGGGAAGTAGCAGACCCGAATGTTTACGTGACTAGTATCGCAGCAGATATTCAGATCATTGGAGAGTCTTATGAGGGAATTGTATACATTAACGGAAGAGACGCAAGGACGTTCGACTATCGCAAGTTGATAACTTCTTTCAATAAGACCTGCCCCGCTTACATTCCTGAGTGGCGACTTTACAATGCGCCACCAGTAGGTTTTACGATTTCGGGCGCGACCGTTGTTATCAATGCGGCATTGTATAACCCTGTTGATGTGGTTTCTGGTAATGCAGATATTTTCGATATTGAAGACAATAGCCTTACGTTCAACGAGCCGCTTGCAGAAAGAGCAACACTCATTTTCTACTATGCTTTTGGCACGACCGGAAAGAACGAAAACTGGGGTAGAAAGATTGACCTTGAAACAGGGGAGGAAGCGTCATGGCACTAGTCCTTTGGGTGGTGTATTCGTGTATATGCGGTGTGGTAGAGGGTATTCTTTACCACTCGCACACGCGAACAGACAAAAGAGTGGATGAACACGGGTACTACACCATTCAGCGGGTGATCGTGGGGCTTGGAATGTTTTGGCATGAGCCAGCACTACTGATTTACGCGGGGTTTGTGTTCCCGTTTTTTCACGATGGGATGTACTACGAGACTAGAAGGTATTTGAATTCGAGCATTTACCGTGGAGGGTTCTTTACTGACCTTCCGATGGGCAGTTCGGCTATTTTTAGTTTTGGGATCATAACAAGGGTTATGTTCTTTGTGGTTGGATGTTCATGGGCAATGATATACGTTTTTTCAAAATAATTTGTTAAAACTATTGACAAACGCTTTTGACTTTCGTATATTTGTATCACATTGAAAGAGAGCATGGTGCTTACTTTACTTACTAATTAGTTTCATTGCCGCGTTTTCGGGTAGGGATGCCTGAGGCGCGGCAATTTTGTTTATGACACCACCAAACGGAAGAATATTTTTTAAGAAAGACGGGCAAGATTGTATTGCCATGAGTATCGGGAGTGAGGTCTCTGAGGTGAAAGTCGGAGACCGCTTTCGGTGCATGAAGAAGTGGGACAAAGTAGATTTTCTCGAAGACGTTTTTAGTGTTCGGGAGGGTCACGTTTTATTTGTTTACCTTTGAATGTTTACACTTACCTTGCTGTTTTTCTTCGCTTTTGTGAAGAATGGGACGTACCCCTGACGCGGGTGATAACGGTCTACAACCCAATTTTGATAGACAAGTGGAGGAAGGTAAGGCGCGGAGACAAGGATATTGATCGGGAGTTTGTAGATAAGCTGTGGCACATTGTTTTAAAGTACAAGTCACAGGCCGAGCGCGGGAGCTCGACATTGTGGAAACAAAGAAAGTTGAGTGCATATATGATGGCAGCAAGTGAAGGGAAGGCAATTAAAATATGTAAGGACGGACGAAGACTACTCGTCAATAATAAGGATTTACGAATATTACGCAGTAAGAAGCGACCTGCACGTAGAAAGGCGTAGGGCGTTAGCGATGGCGAAGGATAAAGAGACGATTGAGTTTTTTGACAACGCGATAACCATTGAGAAGAACATACGATACTTCTCGAAGTTTACAAAGGTTGGCCGCAAGGCGGGAAAAAATATGGCGTTTTTGCTTGACTTGTTTTTAAGGAAATACGCGCATGGAGAAGTGAAAAGAACGTGGAAACAAATAAATAAACAGGGATATTATGAACGTGCATCAAAGAGAAATTCTCTCAAAGAAAATGGAAAAGGACGCGAAGATGGTCGGAGCGTACATGAACGAGGTGACAGCCAAGAGAAACATGAGGACTCAAAGCATTGAAACGGCCATGAGGCTAATCGGCATGATTGGCGAACCCGCAAGTGCAAAAAAGCTGATTGAGTATGCTGATGAGATTTACAACTTTGTAACCCGTGATGGTTCGCTTGCTGACCTTGCGGAAGAATCCAATATTAAATTGATTTAACATGGAAGTAATTATCCAAAGGGGTATTTTTGGGTCAAAGAGATACTTAGCGTCTTTTGACGACGGGGAAGAACTTGATCTCAGTGAAGAAGAGTTTCTGAATTTTGTTTTGAAACGAATGAATATTTCTTTGTTCAAGTCTATTGATCGGATAGATGAAAACGACAAGCTGAAAGAACAAGTCCGCATTCTGACTCAGCGGGTAAAGGGCTTGGAGAAAAAACGCGGCCATGACAACCGCAAGGAACGTCCAGTAAAAAAGAATCCGAGGAACAAACCGAGAATGAGCGTAAAATGATTTTAGACGTTGACATATCTTCTTTGCGGCTTATCCGTAATGACTGCATGGTAAGTTTTGACCGTTACGTAAATGACGAGGTTAACTTCAATGGCGGTACGCTTAAAATCGTAACCGACCACAAGGAATATACTTCTCACATTGACGAGGCTTATGCGCGGGAATTACGCAGAAAGATAGCCTCTATGACGAGAGAAACGGAAGAGAAGAGGGCTTTGCAGCGGGAACTTTTGGCGGCAATAGGCAAGGCTAAAAGGGAAAAGGCTGACGACCCAAGTGACCACGCAAGTTTACAGACGGTGCGCCACGGGGTATTTGTAAAGAAGCCTGAGAAGACGATGTTGACGGACGGATGGGACTTTTGGAGTGAAATTGACGCTGAGGAGGGCGACGAGGTATGGTGGGATTGGTACTACACAAAAGAGCAGAAGGACGCGGGGAGAGAGAACATAAGGGTTGTGGAAGTTGGAGAGTGTAAGTATCTAATTTTACCATCTCAAGCCCTCTTTTGCGCCAAGCGCGGGGAACAGTTGATACCATTGAACGGGAACTACATTGGCCGCAAATTAGACAACGAGTTGAAAGTAGGTGCTATTCATCTTCCCGACACGGGATATAGTCGGGTGGAGATTGTGGCGGTTCCTAAGAGTAAACCAAAATATGTTTCGCCTTTGTGGTCTGAAACGGACTTGGAAGTTGGTAACGTGGTTTACATGAAAAATCAGTTTTGTGTACCGCTAGATAGCAGCCTAAATTCCGGCAATGACCTAGTAAGATTTCAAAGCAGAATTATCACAGCCGTAGAATGAAAGTAGACTGCATCATAACATCCTGTGGGAGATTCGATTTGTTGGAAGATACTTTAGATTCTCTTTTGAGGTTTAACTCCAAACACTTAAATAACATCTTTGTTTACGACGACTACGGGGTAATGACCAAAGATATGCTCAAAGACTTTTATTCTTTGGTTGATATGTATTCGGGCATTCCGAGTGTAAAGATCACTAGAGGATCGGAGAACATAGGCCAAGTGGCGGCAATAGACTTCCTAAGAAAGCACGTAAGGACTGATTATTATTTGCATTTGGAGGACGATTGGAAGTGCATGAAGGAAGGTTTTATTCCCGAAGCGATAAAAGCTATGGAATTAGGTGCTGTTTGCGTAATTGGTCGCGGGAGAAATCCGAGGGCTATGAATGGGCATCCGAATACCGATGGGTGGTTAAAGGAGTGGAACGGATGGTCGGGGTGGTGTTATGCGCCTACTCTTCATAAAAACTTAGACGCAAGGTATTCTGATTTTGTAACGTGGGATGAAAAGAAACCGTGGGAGGCCGAAAAAAAAATAGGAGGTATGTATATACCTACAACTTTTGGTGTTGAACAATTAGGCGC
>Ga0068876_10001939_pt1 | contig 15668 bp, 12 predicted proteins | sample NOAtaG_6_FD_66442 | JGI IMG/M metagenome (GOLD analysis project Ga0068876, IMG submission 66442) | Freshwater lake microbial communities from Lake Erie, under a cyanobacterial bloom - NOAA_Erie_Diel5S_2200h metaG | ecosystem: Environmental > Aquatic > Freshwater > Lake | place: USA: Ohio, Lake... | reverse complement strand
GTTCAGATAACTTGATGTGCAATCCTGCAGTATCAAACGGAACCTACACGTGCAACATCACACAAACAACTACCTTCAACGGACAATGGTTTTATGCAACGGGATGTCCTCCGGTGAATTACATTCCATTAACTGTTGTGGTTGATCCATGTTCAGGAATTGAGGAGCAGGAAGCAAGCAACATGAGTGTTTTCCCGAATCCGACAACAGGAAACTTCCGTGTCATCTCAGGACTTACAGGTTTATTAACCGTAGAGTTGTACGATTACACCGGCAAACTGGCGTATAGTACCACTGCATACGACGGAGCTGAGATTGTTGCTCCTCTACCGGTTGGTATTTACGCATTGCGCGTAACGGATGGTCGCAATAGTATATCAACGAAACTTACAATTACGGAGTAAACAGAAATAGAAAAAGAGCGGCGACTTGAAAAAGTTGCCGCTTTGTCATTTGGCAATTAATCGAAATCCTTTGCCGTGTATGTTCATGATCTCCACGGTAGGATCATCTTTTAAATATTTGCGCAACTTGGCGATATACACATCCATACTGCGTGAATTAAAATAACTGTCATCGCCCCAAATAGAATTCAACGCTAAAGAACGATCCAGAATTTCATTTTTGTGCATCGCCAGCAAGCGCAACAAATCAGCTTCTTTTGAAGTCAGTTTATGCGACTGACCGCCGTACTCCAAAAGTTGACGAGTATGATCAAAGCCATAATCGCCAATGGTAAAGTGCGTCTGATCGCTTGCCGCGGATGATTGACCTTTTGTGCGTCTTAAAATTGCACGCAAACGCAACAGCATTTCTTCCATGCTGAAAGGCTTCGTGATATAATCATCAGCACCGGCATTAAATCCTTCGATCGCGTCTTCCTTCATTGACTTCGCCGTCAGAAATACGATAGGAATATCGGTATTCAACGTACGTATTTCTTTTGCCAGTGTGTAACCATCTTTAATTGGCATCATCACATCTAACAAGCACAAATCGTATTGACCTTTCTTGAATTGATCAAAACCTTCTTTGCCGTTGGTGGCTAAGTTGATTTCAAAACCTTTCGCTTCTAAATACTCTTTCAAAAGATTACCCAAATTTGGATCATCTTCTGCTAATAAAATACGCGCTGTTTCTGACATGATGATTTGATTTATTGATGCGTGGGATGTGTCGGCAAATACACAAAGAAACGACTGCCGTTATTTAATTCGCTTTCCAACCAAACTTGTCCACCATGTTTTTCAACGATGGCTTTCACGTAATTCAGTCCAAGGCCGTAACCTTTTACGTCATGAATATTTCCGGTTGGAACGCGGTATAATTTTTCAAATATTTTTTTGTGATTATCGCGGTGAATTCCAACACCGTTATCCTTTACTTCAAACACGACACCATCTCCGTGATTACGTGTAGCAATTTGCAGAATAGGCTGTCCCGGCGTGTATTTCAACGCATTGTCCAACAAGTTGTAAATCACATTTTGCAAGTGTGTTTTGTCTGCCTGAATTACAAAGCGAGTGGCCTGTAAATCGGTGGTGATTTTACCTTCTTTTTTATCTACCGCCAACTGAATGCCATCTACGGATTTCATGATCATATCATGCAAATCAAGTTGAACAGGCTTTAACTTGAAGTTGCCTTTGTCCAAAATTGCAGTTTGCAAAACATTCTCTACAAGAATCCCGAGACGCTTGTTTTCATCTTTGATCATGGAGATGTAACGATGTGTACGTTCAGGCGTTTTTTCGATACTGTCATCACCAAGAACTTCGCACGCCAGTGAAATGGTTGAGATAGGCGTTTTCAACTCGTGGGTCATGTTGCTGATGAAGTCGTTCTTAATTTCTCCTAACTTCTTCTGGCGGTAAATGGTATTAATACTGTAGTAGAATAAGAAGATGATAAAGAGGATAAACAGCACAGAAACTGACAACATGCCCCAGGTAGAGCGCAGGATAAATGCTTTTTCATTCGGGAAATATATTGACAGCACGCGTGGTTGCGCGAAGAAATCATCCGGTGTTAGGCGCACACGGTATTTACTGCATAATAAGCTGTCGCTTTCAGCAGAACCCGATTGCCCATCAGAGTTGAATACACAAACCGGAGTATTTAATATGGCATACGTATAATGTGTACTGATACCACGACTTACCAATTCATTGCGTAAAAGAGAATCTACAAGAATCGTGTCTACGACAGTCATGTGATCACCGTATAAATTCATGCGAACCAGGTGATCGAACAATACAGACGATACACGAGATAACATTCCCGCAGTTTTCGCGGTAGATTCGAAAGAGACGGAGTCGCCGGTGCTGTTGGTGATTTTAAGACTGAAATTACCGTTGCCCGGAACAGGATTTTTTGCGAATTTTAATTCCGTTCCAAAGTGCGGTTCATGATGCGCCATCTGACTGTGATGCGGCATCATCTTGCTCATGCGCAAAGAAGCCAAATGACGATTGTACTTTCTTGAAACCTGCATCAACGCTTCGCGCACATCTTGCTCGAAATGCTCATGCTTTTGATCAATAGCGCCCTTAATCCAATAGTATTGAATAACGGATAATCCGACCAAAGCAAAGCCGGCTAGAAACGCAATAAGTTTAGGTGACGCAATTCGCATTACCCAAAATTACGTTGTAACGCCCTTGAAGTTGTGGGGTTAACATCATTTAACAGCGCTATCTATAGCCCGAACTTCATGTTTTTCGGGTCTTGGAGAAATATTCTAAGCGGAGGTAAATCAATAATATTGCCTTTAGGATCCATGGCTTTAATTTCTTCGAACATCAGCATACCGCCATTTTTCTTGACATCCAGCGCGTCAATTTTTTGTTTCATCGCCGGTGTGAGTTTTGATCCTTTCGTGCTTAGCGTGTCGAATCCGGTTGCACTTCGAATGTATAATTTAAAGGAAACCACCACATACGGATCATTGCCGTATTTCTGTTTCGCTTGCACATTACCCAATGCAATAATTCGAAATTTATCGGCTACAGAATCGTTCGCAACTCCGTCCAGATATAAGCGTGGAGTCTCGCGTCCGTACAGTTTGTACGTTTTGCTGAAAGCGATTTTCTCTGTACCGTTTTTTAGTTTCTCGTAAACAACCAGCACGGCTTCTGCTCCGGTTGTAGCATTCAACACGTACAAGGAATCTCTTTTTGTGGCAGTGCCTCCTCGCAATTCCACACGACTCAGCTTGTTTTTGCCCTTGTAGATAATCTGAACGTTTTCATTTTCATTGAGGTATAAAAACGAACGATCGGGAATGACGCGAACAGCTGTTGGAGTATTGCGGACTATAAATGTGTCTTGCTGTGCCCATAATTGAAATGAACACAGCAAGAATAAAAAGGTCAATTGGAGTAATCTCATAGTATTAATCAGGTTGGGTTAATGCCAAGAGCCGAACGTGCTTCTACAGGTGTTTTAACTTTAGTGGAAGTTACTTGCATAGTTAACGCAACATTCTTCTTTGAAGTATTGATGGTTTTAAAATCATCTGCACTGTAGATCGCAAGAAAGCCATCCGGTGTTATAGCCCACAACATGTTTTCGCTATCGGGGTTAAACTTAAATTCCTTGAGAGCAGCAGTGTAGTACGTAAATATAGCATTACGTCCGCGTTCTACCAGATATACTTTGTCCACTTGCAATGGTTTGTTGTTACGACTGTCTTTGAGTGTTGCAAAAATCTCAGCTCCTTCCGGCAATGAGCTGGGACAATCCGAATTCCATACTCCGAAATTTTCCAGCATAAATTCGCGCATGATCATACCCTCCGTTTCGTTATTCATGCCTCGTGCGGCGCGTATAGCCATTGCTCGTGCTGCCAAAGTATCATTAACCCATAGGCGATGACGATCTTGCTCTTCAACGATCAACCGCATGCGCTGACTTTGATTATTGGCAGCATTTTCCTTTGCTTTAATTGAGGCCTGGTATTCGGCGTATTTTGCATCAAAGGTTTTCATGGCCGCGGTATAATTCGCACCATCAATTGCAGCATACGTTACATAACGAACTTCCCTCTCATCTTTGGTGAATACCACTGTGTATGTTGCTCCGTCGCTGTTGCGAGTGATGCTCACGTCTTCCCATTGTATTTTAGAGTCGGCACGATTGTATGGTGTTTTGCTTTCATCTACTTCAAACCGTACGCCTTTGTATGCATTCAACTCCGGAAATTCTGCGGGGTCATAAGCAATGGCAAACCCGGGTTTCTTAGCATCCGCTTTCATCGGTTTGATGGGCTCAGTCGGTGTTGTTGCAACTGCGCCTACTTTAGCAGCAGCTGTATCTGCAGCAAGACGAATTACAATTGGATCATCTTTCTTGATAAAGCTCCAATTCTTCTTCACGGTATCCAGATAATAGATGTTGAATTTATCTTCCGGAGTGTTAGAAGCCATGGCAACGCGAATGGGCGCAGCAGGATTGGTTTTTAATGGAACACCGTTTTGCCATGCCGTAATTTCCAACATACCCGCAGATTCAAAATGATATTGCTGTCCTGCCGAATCGTACGTCATCGGTATGCCTGCGATGAAGATCGAAGCCGGATCATGAAACTCACGGTAACGAATTTCAACCGGACCATCTACTACTTTCCCGGTGCTATCCGTAAAAGCATTGGCCGGAATTCGAACAACACTGCCTGTTCCGTAAATAAAGTCCTGTCCGCTTCCTGCATTAACACTCCATGTAGTGTCTGCGATATCGACACCTGCGATAGGTGGCGCAATAAATGGTGCCGGTGAGGTTGGAGCCGATGATGATTCTGATAAGAAGTAACCACCTACAACCAGCATCACTCCGGTTACTGCGACAACGCCATAGAATCCGGGTTTTTTATAAAATGGTTGAGACGCGCCACCATGTGCATTCATCAAAGCTTCGAAATCTTTGCCTTTGGCAATGTCAGCATCCGTTAGCTTTTCTTTGTTGCGCTGAATATTATACTTGTCCATGACGTTTATGATAAAGCGTTAATAATCCCTTTTAGTTTTTCCAGTAATCGATATACGCGAGCTTTCGCAGCTGTTTCTGTTATTCCCAGCATGTCGGCCAAATCTTTAAATGGTACTTTGTCGAAGAAACGCATCTGAAGTAGATCTGCTTCTTCTTGTTCCAGTTGTTGAATGGCTTTCATCAGACGTGCATCTGTTATTGCGGAATTTTCTTCCCCCATTTCCAATAGCACATCTGCAACCTGTGTATCGTCAATGCTTATAGACTGACGCACATTATTCTTGCGATAGTATTTCCCCAATTCATTGCTGGCTACACGAAACAGCCATGCGTTGAAGGGCACACCAACTGATTTGTACTTTGGCAGATTTTCAATTGCTGCAAGAAATACTTGCTGCGTAATATCATACGCTTCTTCTTTGGAAGTAACGCGTCCATATACAAAGCGCAGCACACGCTCGTAATATCTTTCATATAACGGTTTAAATTGTCGCGGGTCTTTTTGTGCCGCAGCAATTTCCCGTTCTTCTGTCGTGATCTGCTCACGAGTCAGGTGGTACTTGCTGTCTGTGTTCATAAATATGTCTTTTGCGATGACGTACATGATCGGTGGGCTTCTTTACAAGCATATACCGGCACGATGTCAAAAGTCACACAAGTTGCATCATTTATTTTACAGACATAAAAAACCCCGTGAAATAATTACTTCACGGGGTCGCACACCAATCGCAGTTAGAATTACCGCGACACAATTAATCGTTTAGTGACTTTGCCGGTTGGAGTTGCAAGTTCCACAAAGTACATTCCCGGCTGTTGTTCATTGAGATCAATAAATTCCGGAACGGGCTCGTTGTTCATGGCTTCAAAGCTATACACTGATTCGCCCAGCATATTAAAAACAGTCATGCTTAATATATCCTGACCATCTGCATTAATTTTAAAAGTACCCGCGCTGGGATTCGGATAAAATTCCGGTTGAGCAGCAGTAGTTTTCGCAAGAATTTCTTCGCTTTGCTTTTTCGCAATTTTTGGAGCCGGCATCACCACAACAGCATCATCAGTTTGAAATACCTGGCGTAATTGGAAATGATCCAACCACACTCCGGAATTGTGATGTTTGTTGTTGATTGCTTTAACTGAAATATATTTACCTGAAACAGGAGCAGTGAAACGAAGCGTAATTAATTTCCACTCTGCTGTTACCTGTTCTGCAGCAACCGTGTACACATTAACACCGGTAGCGCTATCGCTGGTGCTTACGCCAATTTCCAGATTAGGTGCCAACCCACGACTTCTTGTGTAAAAACTGAGCGCATATTGTTTATTCTCCTGCACCGCGCTGCTCAACAGCAGGTTAACTGATTCGCTACGAATCTCGCCGGAGATATTGGAGGCCAAACCGATAAACCAATTACCATCCTGAGCGGATCCGTGGTCGCAGGTTGTTCCCATGATGTCGGGTTTGCGGTTCGTGCCGTGCGAATAAACGCCTTTCATATTGGCGTTAAACACTTGACTTGAAGCATTCAGCAGGCATTTGCCGCCGTTATTTTCGAAACTTCCGTTAACAAAATCCTGACCATATAAATGCAGGAAGCCCGCCGGAAGCAGAAGGGCAAGAGTACGCAAGAAGTGCTGTTTTTTCATGGTGCGCGTTGATTTAAACTTCTTGTGGTTAAACTAAATTCTATCTGTATAACTCCGGACGTGCGGAAAAGTTACACTTCGACACATGAAATAATGCAAGGTTTATGCCAAAGGCAACAATAACAACGTTACGCGTAGGTAAATAATTGTTTACCGAATTGATTTAGTTTATCTAACCATGACTTCGTATTAATACTCCGGTAATGTCAAGGTTAAATGGCAAAGACACTTTTGCAGCACTAAATCGTGAATCATGAAAAAACTATTTTGGGTTGCAATAACAGCATTTTCGGGCTTAACAGGGTTTGCCCAGCAAGGTGCGGGATTAATTATTTCGGAAGCATTGCCGAATCCTGCAGGCACAGACTCTCCGTTTGAGTGGATCGAGTTGGTCGCTACACGAACAATAAATTTCGGGACATCTCCGTACACGGTGGTGGTGTGTAATAATAACCCCGCTACTGCTCAAGGATGGGTTGCCGGAGGATCGTTAACCTACGCTTTTGAAATAACGACGGGATCAGTCAATGCCGGCGATGTGGTGTACGTTGGCGGAACGTCTATGGCCCCAACGGGCACTGTTCTTCGAAGTATTAATACTGCAACAACCAACGGAGATGGTTTTGGAAATTTCGCTTCCGGTGGGATCGTTGGCAACGGAGGAACGAATGCCGATGGCATCGCTGTATTTGCATCGCCCGTTTCAGCTTTGAATCCGGCTACAGTCCCCGTAGATGCAATCTTCTATGGCTCTGCAATAGGTAGCGCTTTAGTAAGTGCCGGCACAGCTGGTTACCAAATGCCATACAATGATCATTACGCAGGAGGTAAATTGCAAGCTACTGCATTTCTTGCTCCGGATCCCGCATCTGCTCAAGTAATAAAAGCGGCAGGAGTTTTTAATCCGACTACAGGTGCTTTTACAACTCCACGCACGTGGACACTAGGGACATTTACCAACGACAACTTAACCGATGTAACTTTAAGTAGTGCAGTGGCTTCAGGAACTGTAGCCTTCAGTTCAGTTCACGCTATTATCAACGAAAATGCAGGAACCTATTCTGTAAACGCGGTGGTCACCAATTCTAATGCAGGACAAATGGTATTTACTGTTAAAGCGTTGCCTTTTTCAACGACAACTTTGGGCGCTGATTACACACAACAGGATACAACAATCGTCGTTCCTCCAAACACTAGCGGAACCTACACATTGAACTTCACAATTATTAATGATGCAGCATCAGAAAAGGATGAATATGTAGCGTTAGGATTTGTTCAACGATACAACGTAAACGCAGCAGCTAACGCGGGACACTTCGTTTACATTCGAGACAACGATACTCCGGCACCGCAAGCGTCCAATGAATTGAATCTCTCTTTGTTAACGAGCTTTAGCAATGGTGCTGCCGGGTCTAATTCTGCTGAAATTGTTGCACATGATCCAACTACTCAGCGTTTATATATCGCCAATAGTATTGGGGCAAAATTGGACATCGTCAACTTCGCAAATCCTGCTGCCCCGGTATTATTGAATTCCATCAATGTTACAACGTACGGTAATATCAATAGTGTGGCGGTGAGAGACAGTATAGTTGCTATGGCTATCGAAGCAGCTAACCCGCAGGACTCGGGCAAGGTCGTTTTTCTGGATTACAATGGAAATTTCATCAGTCAGGTCAAGGTAGGTGCCATGCCGGATATGATCACGTTTAATCATGCAGGCACTAAGGTTATCACTCCGTGTGAAGGTGAACCCAATAATGCCTACACGATTGATCCTGTAGGGCATGTTTGTGTTGTAGACATTACAAATGGAGTTGCATCTGTCAATCAAAGTAATGTAACGTTCATTGGATTTACACAATACAACGGACAGGAGAACGCTTTGCGTGCACAAGGAATCCGCATATTTGGTTTGAACGCCAATGCGGCTCAGGATTTCGAACCGGAATACATTACCATTTCCGATGATGATTTGACAGGTTATGTTACGCTGCAAGAAAACAATGCCGTAGCAGTAATTAACTTCCAAACTAACACAGTTACACAAATTCTACCATTGGGTTACAAGAATTATAGCACAGGAAATAACGCTATGGATCAATCGGATCAGACTTCAGGAATAGTTCTGTCGCAATTCCCCGTTAAAGGAATGTACTTGCCTGACGCTATTGCCGGTTTCTCCGTAGCTAATCAATCTTATTTAGTAACCGCTAATGAAGGTGATGCACGCGCGTATTCAGGCTTTAACGAAGAGTCCCGCTTCTCAGGGTTGAATTTGGATCCTGTGAAATTTCCGTTTGGAGCCATCATGAAACAAAATACTTTTTTGGGTCGACTTAACTGCACAAACAAATGGGGTGATACAGATAATGATGGTGACATTGACACCGTGTATACTTATGGTGCGCGCTCTTACAGTATTTGGAATGCAACTACAGGAGCATTGGTGTACGATAGCGGAGATGAATTGGAACGAATCACTGCTACACATCCTACTTATAGTGCCTTATTTAACATGAGTAATACGGTAGCTCCAAGTGCTACTAAAAATAGAAGTGATGATAAAGGCCCGGAACCTGAAGGAGTTGCTACTGCAACTATCAATGGCGTGCCATTTGTATTTGCGAGTATGGAACGTATTGGTGGTGTTATGATATTTAATGTAAGTAATCCTGCTTCACCACAATATGGGGGTTATTACAATAATCGTACGGTTTCTCCAAATGGCCCTGATTTGGGTGCTGAAGGTCTGGTGTATATTTCTGCTCAGAATTCACCGAATGGACAACCATTGTTATTATTGGCTAATGAGGTTTCAAGTACGTTAACAGTATACCAGATTCAAACCTGCGCGCAAGCAGCAGGTGTTACAGTAAGCGCTGCTGCTAACGGATTCTGCGCGGGAGACTCCGTATTACTAACCGCGGTTACTGTTCCAAATACCACCTACCAGTGGCAATTGAACGGTGTTGCAATACCCGGTGCTACGAGTGCAACGTATTACGCGGATGTTGCAGGTAATTACAATTTGGCCATAGTTAACACGACAAATAGTTGTTCAGGAACAACACCTGTTCAAGCCATTAGTATTTTGCCTGCGCCAACAATTACAGCGTCTGCTAACATTTCGTCACTTTGTGCCGGCAATCCGGTTACGTTAAATGCATCAGGAGCAAGCTCCTATGTATGGGCACCTATCGCAGCTTCCGGATCTTCTGTTACTATCAACCCTGCGACAACATCAACATATACCGTAACAGGAACAGCAATAAATGGCTGCCGCAATACAGCAACAGTTACCGTTACCGTATTACCAAGACCAACTATTGTTGCAAGTGTAAATAATACAACATTCTGTGAGCAGGACATCATAACGCTAAGTGCAATAGGTGGTTCGAATTACATGTGGTTTCCGGGATTGTTAACCGGTTCTCCTGTACAAATTACTGCAGGCAGCGTAACTTCTTACACCGTTAATGCAGTGGGTAGTAATGGTTGTCAAGGTTCAGACACAATTGCTTTTACCGTTAATCCGCGTCCTCAAGTTGATCTCTCCTTATCGCAGAATGCAGTTTGCGGAACAACAACTTTACTTCCCTTAACCGGAGGATCCCCGGCCGGAGGCACATATTCAGGAGTAGGCGTTAGCGGAAACGTGTTTGACCCTGCTGTTGCCGGAGTAGGAATGCACTATGTGTCATATGAATACACTGCGGGTAATGGATGCAGTGCCTCAGACAGCGCGGCAATCAATGTGAATGCTCTACCGCAAGTGCAAATTGCATTGCAGCAAGATACCGTGTGTAATACCACTACGCTAATTACTTTATTGGGAGGATCCCCGGCAGGTGGAACATATTCAGGCCCGGGAGTTAATGGGAATATTTTTGATCCGGCTATTGCAGGTGTTGGCACTCACTATGTGTTGTACGAGTTTATCGACGCCAATGGATGTGGAGCTACAGACAGTGCGGCTATCGTGGTGGATTTGTGCACAGATGTACCTGATCTGTCTGCTGCACCTGCTGTAACCATGTATCCGAACCCTACAGATGGCGTTGTGAGAATTGTTGCAAATACTGATGTGCAATTGATTCGAGTGCTAGATGTACAAGGTCGCGAGGTGTATAGCTCCACAGTAAATGCAAAACAAGCCGATCTTAACTTAAGTGGCTTCGCAACCGGGCTTTATTTTGTTCGTGTGTTAACTGCAGACCGAGAAACAGTGTTGGAATTGATCAAATTTTAACTGCTAAACAGTGCAAAATACAAGAGGCATCCATTGGATGCCTCTTGTGTTATTGGTAAAAATTACAATCGAATTAATTAAACGCGTTAAATCCGGTTACATCCATTCCTGTAATTAACAAGTGAATATCGTGAGTGCCTTCGTATGTCACCACCGACTCCAAATTCATCATGTGACGCATAATCGGATATTCACCTGTGATACCCATTCCTCCAAGCATCTGACGCGCGTTACGTGCAATAGTTAATGCCATGTCAACGTTATTTCGCTTCGCCATAGAAATTTGTGCAGGAGTTGCGCGGTTTTCGTTTTTCAAAACTCCGAGTCTCCAACATAGCAATTGTGCTTTGGTGATTTCGGTAATCATCTCGGCTAATTTTTTCTGTTGCAACTGGAACGCGCCAATTGGTTTGCCAAACTGGATACGTTCTTGCGAATAGCGCAAGGCCACATCGTAACAATCCATCGCAGCACCTAAAGCACCCCAAGAAATACCGTAACGAGCAGAGTTTAAGCAACTCAAAGGACCTTTCAATCCTTTTACTCCCGGGAATATATTTTCTTTCGGAACCTTTACATTGTCGAACACTAATTCGCCTGTTGAGGACGCACGAAGCGACCATTTACCGTGAGTTTCCGGAGTTGTAAACCCTTCCATCCCGCGCTCTACAACCATGCCGTGAATAACGCCTTCTTCATTCTTTGCCCATACTACTGCGATATCTGCGAATGGTGCGTTTGAAATCCACATTTTAGCACCGTTCAATACCACATGATCACCTTTGTCCTTAAAGTTGGTGATCATGCCGCTTGGATTAGAACCGTAATCAGGTTCAGTTAAACCGAAGCAGCCCATCATTTCGCCTGTTGCCAGTTTAGGCAAATACTTACGCTTCTGTTCTTCCGATCCGAATGCATAAATCGGATACATTACCAAAGAACTTTGTACAGACGCAGTAGAACGAATTCCGGAATCTCCGCGTTCCAGTTCCTGCATGATTAATCCGTATGAAATTTGGTCCAATCCGGGACCGCCATATTCTGCAGGAATATATGGACCGAATGCTCCAATCTCACCCAGACCTTTGATGATCTGTTTCGGAAACTCAGCGCGCTGTGCGTAATCTTCAATGATTGGTGAAATTTCTTTTTTCACCCACGCACGGGCAGTATCCCGCACGAGCTTATGCTCATCGGTCAATAATTCGTCTACCTGATAGTAATCCGGTGCTTGAAAGTTGTCTGTTGCCATAACTATGATTTTTTTATGCCCTATTAGGAAGCGGTCAAAAATACGTAAAACAACGGGTGAACGTGCCAACAAAAAAAAGTTGGAAATCTTTGGCATAATATATGTATCTACATATGTTTGTATCCCGGTTGGAAAAGCCTTCCAATTTGGCGTGAATATTGTAACTTGCTCATTAAACAAACTTAAATCATGAAGAAAATTATCGCATTGGCAGTTCTGGTAATTGCTACAACAGGCTTGGTACAGGCTCAGATGTACAAAGACAAAACATGTAAAGTGTCGTTCTACTCGCACACCGCTTTGGAAGATATCAGTGCTGTGGATACCACAGGAACGATGTTGCTGAATACCAAAACCAATGACGTTATCGCTCAGGTAATGATCAAAGGATTCATTTTCCCAAATGGTTTGATGCAGGAGCACTTTAATGAAAACTACATGGAAAGTGACAAATATCCGAAGTCAACTTTCAAAGGAAAAATCAACGAAAAAGTAGACTACACTAAAGACGGTACACACAACGTAACCATCACCGGTAATCTTGAAGTACATGGAGTTACGAAGCCACGTACATTGCCGGCTACAATTACTATTAAAGGCGGTGTAATTACCGTTGATCTCAAATTCAACATTGCGCTGAAAGATCACGAAATCAAAGTACCTGAAGCAGTAGGAGCAAAAATTGCAGAGAATATCGAAGTCACCGTCCACACCGTAATGGTGCAACCCGGGAAAAAGTAATAACTTCACAGCCGGTAGCTCGAAAGACTACCGGTTTTTTTTGCCCCTTACAAAACGCTTATGAAAAAGTTTTTACTGTTCGCCACTTTGCTCATTTGTTCAGCTGCTTTTGCGCAGGATGATATGCAGGCGTATTTGGATTCTCTTGAAAAGGCCGATGCCAAGAAAGATTATGTACTAGCCACATTCAAGACATTCAAGGTTATTAATGCGCAAACTACTGAAACCACTAAACATAAGACGTTAGATTTTCGAATCATTCACCGTTTCGGAAATATGGGAGTATCCAGCAATGGAGGTGGGCACACACTTTGGGGTTTTGATGATTCACGTGATATTCGCTTTTCGTTCGATTACGGTTTGTCCGAAAAGTTGTCGGTTGGAATTGGACGTAGCAAGCAGTTTGAATTGTTGGATGCGAACTTCAAATGGCGTTTCATGACCCAAACCACGAATAACAAACAACCTGTTAGCATTGCTTTATATTCTACTGTAGGTTTCATCCCACAGCGCAAGGATCAATTCTATGCAGGTGTTGATTTGGCGGAGTTCACAGCAAAAACATCACATCGTTTCAATTACGTGACGCAATTAATCGTTGCACGTAAACAAGGCATTGTTTCGTTCGAAGTGCTACCAACTTATGTTCACCGCAATTTTGTGAAGGGTCCAATGAATCCAAACGGCGATTTTGATTCGAACGGCTTTTTCGCTTGTGGTGTAGCGGCGCGAGTTAAGCTGACCAAGCGCGTGAGCATTACCGGTGATTATTTTTACATCGGAAGTAAGTTCCGTCGCGGAACAGATGCTTTCTACGATCCCATTGGTATCGGAATTGAAATGGAAACCGGTGGGCACATCTTTAACATTAACCTGACGAATTCTGCCGGTATCATGGAGAATAATTTCCTGCCCGGGACGCAGGATAATTGGTTAAAGGGTGGCTATAAGTTAGGCTTCTCTATTTCACGTTCGTTTGCGTTTAACACCAAGCATTAAACATTTTCGGTATGAATAACGCCGCATCGCCGTGGTTAACACCGGGTAATACGGGTTTTCATCCGCAGCTATTACCCGATCGTTCGGAGTTCTGGTATATCCCGGCTGCGTTATTTGTGTCGTTCACGTTATTGGTTATACTTCGTGTATTTGACGGACGACGAATGAATCGCTTGTTGGGAGGTTTTTTTCGTATCGCATCTTTAGGTTTGTTATACCGGGAAGAATCCATGTTGCTCGGACGCCCTGCACTTTTTCTGCTGATTAACTTCCTACTTAACGCCACTTTATTTATCACGTTGTCTTATAACTATGTGAAGAATATCAGTATAGCATTGTTTCTGCAAATTGCAGGGTTAATTATCGGGATATATGTGGTTAAATTAATTTCTACTCGTGTAATTGGTTCGATATTCGGATGGAAAGAACAAGCCAACGAATACATTTATGCGATACTCCTCAGTAATAAGATGTTGGGCATCGTTTTGTTTCCCATTACGCTACTTTTAGCTTTTTCGCACCAAATTCCGGAAGAATGGCTCATTTATACCGGCCTTACGTTTTGGAGTATATTTCTGATTTATAGAGTTTTACGATCGGCTATGGTGGTGTTATCTGCTCCAGGTGTTTCCTTGTATTACTTATTTATATACCTTTGCACCCTCGAAATAATACCTTTCGTCGTTTTAATGAAGCTATTCATTGGCAACTTTTAACTACTCACCCAAACTCTAAGCGATCGTGGCTACCGCAAAGACACAGGACTTGAAAGTAAAGAGTATATTGGTCACCCAGCCTAAGCCGGAGACTGATAAGAATCCCTATGCGGATTTGGCCAAGAAGTTCAATCTTAAAATCGACTTTCGCGAATTTATTCATGTAGAAGGTGTTCCGGCGCAAGAATTCCGTCAGCAGCGCGTGAATATTGCAGAGCACACGGCAGTTATTTTAACGAGTCGTAATGCGGTGGATCACTTTTTCCGCATTTGCCAAGAAGTACGCCACACTGTTCCGGATGATCTGAAGTATTTCTGTATTTCAGAATCTACTGCTTATTATTTGCAGAAATACGTTCAGTACAGAAAGCGTAAAATTTTTCACGGTAAAGCCACTTTCGCCGATTTGCTGGATATCATCAAGAAGCACAAAGACGAGAAGTTCCTTTATCCATGTACGGACGTGCACAAAGAAGAAATTCCGGAAATTCTTGACAAACACAGCATCAATTATTCCAAAGCAGTGTTGTTCCGCACCGTGTGTAGCGATTTGAGTGACCTTGCGGATGTTTATTACGACATCCTAGTATTCTTCAGTCCTTCAGGAATTACTTCTCTGTTCAAGAACTTCCCGAAGTTTAAACAGAACAAAACGCGTATTGCGGCATTTGGTCCAACTACAGCGAAAGCTGCAGAAGAAGCCGGGTTGCGATTAGATATTCACGCGCCGAAACCGGGTACTCCATCCATGACTATGGCGTTGGAAGAATACATTAAACAAGCCAATAAGAAGTAAGGTGAATAAGTTCCGTAAATCGGAGCGACTTTCCGGCAAGGCTGTTTTCTCGCGTCTTGCGGCTTCTAAACAATTTATGTTCAGTTTTCCATGTCGTGTGTTGTACGAAGTAGTTCCTGCAACAGATGCACACGCAGTACAAGTTGCTTTCGTAGTTCCGAAACGTTTATTTAAAAAATCATCACAACGCAATCGTATTAAAAGACTTTTGCGTGAGGCGTATCGATTGCACAAACAGCCGCTCACGGAACTGTTACAACAACAACAGCAGGCAGCACA
>Ga0068876_10001937_pt1 | contig 15677 bp, 19 predicted proteins | sample NOAtaG_6_FD_66442 | JGI IMG/M metagenome (GOLD analysis project Ga0068876, IMG submission 66442) | Freshwater lake microbial communities from Lake Erie, under a cyanobacterial bloom - NOAA_Erie_Diel5S_2200h metaG | ecosystem: Environmental > Aquatic > Freshwater > Lake | place: USA: Ohio, Lake... | reverse complement strand
TTAGATTAAGATAGTGTAGGTGATACTAGTTTAACTTTCCGCCGATCAGACGCATAAATTCACTGCGGGTAGAGTTCTTATGAAATTCACCATCAAAAGCGGATGTGGTGGTGACTGAATTCTGTTTTTGCACGCCACGCATCATCATACAAAGATGCTGCGCCTCGACCACCACAGCTACCCCCAATGGATTAAGGGTTTCCTTGATGGCATCTTTGATTTGAATGGTTAGCCTTTCCTGCACCTGCATACGCCTGGCAAACACATCGACCACACGAGCTACTTTGCTAAGCCCAGTGATCCAGCCATTGGGAATATAGGCCACGTGTGCTTTACCGAAAAAGGGCAACATATGATGCTCGCACATGCTAAACACCTCAATATCCTTCACCACGATCATCTCACTGACATCTTCGTGAAACTTGGCTGAATTCAAGATGGCCTTGGCATCGAGCTGATACCCTTGCGTCAGGAACTGCATGGCCTTGGCCACCCGCTCGGGAGTTTTAAGCAGCCCTTCCCGCTCGGGATCCTCACCTAACCAAGCAATGGCCTCTTTGTAATTTTTAGTGAGCGCCGAGGTGGCTTTCTCATCATACTGTTCGGATTTGTGGTAGGCCATAATTAGTTTTTTATTGGGCGGGATACTCGACAAAATTGCGGGGCGTTTCGTACAAACGTATCTGAAGATCCTGCTTAGAGTCGATATGTGGTCGCAGTAAATCGTAAATAACGATAGCGATATGCTCAGCCGTAGGATTAAGGTCCTTGAACTCTTGGGTATCAAGGTTAAGATTACGATGATCGAAGCGTTCTACGACCTGTGCTTGTACCAGATCGCTGATCCACTTCATGTCGACCACATAACCGGTGACCGGGTCAGGTTCACCGGTTATCTTTACGATCAACTCGTAGTTGTGTCCGTGATAATTGGGAAGCGCGCATTTACCAAACACTTTTTCATTTTGCGCAGCAGACCAATCGGGACGGTAGAGCCTGTGAGCAGCATTGAAATGCTCTTTTCTATAAACGGCAACTCGTTTTGACATAGTAAAGTGGTAAACTTCTTACGGACGTACTTTAAACAATCCAACGAACGATAAGTTCGAAACTTGTTTAAAGTTAAGGGAATTTATCCCCATAATACTCAACATATATTTTGGGGGTCTCGACCAGCTTTAAACAATGAAGCTGTACCCGAGAGGGCAGTGCAGGCACCAGCTCATTCCAAATACCGATCACCAAATTTTCGATAGAACACAATTTCCCTTGCATGAAGTCTACATCCAAGTTCAGATTACGATGATCGAGTTTTTCGATTATTCGCTCCTTGACAATGACACTCAGCTTCTTGGCATCGAATATAAACCCGGTAGCAGGGTCGGGAATTCCCTTGACCGTCACGAATAACTCAAAATTATGACCATGCCAGTTGGTGTTGGCGCATTTACCAAAGACCTCATCGTTTTGTTCGGGAGTCCAGTCGGGATTATAGAGACGATGTGCAGCGTTAAAATGCTCGATACGGGTTAAGTAAACCATGCTTTACTTTTAGCTCCCGCACAGCATTGGGCGGAGGGAGGGGTGAAGGGCAAAGTTAATGACATTCAGCTAATTTTACAGGCATGAATTGTTTGATCGCAGCCGCTACGCCCATCGAGATCGCTCCATTGCTGCATGAATTACCCAAGGGGATAAGAACAGATATGGAGATAGATGTGCTGATCACCGGCATTGGGCTTATGGCCAGCACGTTCGCCTTGCAAAAACAGATCTCGATCAAAAGACCTGACTTGATCATACAAGCTGGTGTGGGTGGATGTTTCGATCGAAAGATCGCACTAGGCACTGTGTTGGCCATCGGACAAGATTGTGTGGCGGACCAAAGTGTAGTGGAGCTAAAAAAACTAAAAACACTTTTTGATCTGCAACTGGTGCCAGCCGATCAATTCCCGTACAAAAAAGGATGGCTGATCAACCCATGGAAGGGATTTAGTAAGCTGAAACTGCCCAAAGTCAATGCCATTTCGGTCAATGAGATCACTACAGACCCGCGGCGTGAGAGGCAGTATAAGAAATTATTCGCTCCTGTCATAGAATCCATGGAAGGTGCTGCGCTGCATTATGTATGCCTGATGGAGCAAATTCCTTTTTTACAACTACGCAGCGTGAGCAACTATATAGCAGAAAGAAATAAAAAGAACTGGAAACTTTCGGAGGCTGTCACTCACTTAAATAAGGCGCTGCTGCAGACATTACAAAAACTATGAAGATCAGCATCGGTTTTTCTCCCTGTCCTAATGACACCTATGTATTTGATGCCCTGGTCAACCAGCTAATCGATACACAGGGACTCGAGTTTGAACTATATATCGAAGATGTAGAAACACTGAACGAATGGGCCCTGGAGGGGCGTCTGGATGTAACCAAGCTAAGTTTTCCGGCCTTATTCGCCACGCAGGGCAACTACCGCTTGCTAGACAGTGGCGCAGCACTCGGCAAAGGCGTTGGCCCCCTACTGGTCTCCAAAGAAGACCAAGGCATGGATCCTGCACTGATAAACAATAGTACCATAGCCTTACCCGGTCAACATACCACGGCTCACTTTCTTTTTTCGATGGCTTTTCCCAACGCATTGAAAAAAGAATTTATGCTTTTTGCTGACATAGAAGAGGCTGTATTGTCGGGCCAGAACACCCTGGGCGTACTGATCCACGAGAACCGCTTTACCTACGCGGCAAAAGGATTACACAAGATAATGGACTTGGGCACCTATTGGGAGCAGCAAACAGGGGTCCCTATTCCTTTGGGAGGTATTGCCATCAAAAAGTCGCTGGCCGAATCGAAGGGCAATGTCATACAACGATTGATCGCCGAAAGTCTGCTAAAAGCAAGGCAGCAACATACGATAAGTGAATTTGTAAGAGCACATGCGCAAAGCATGAAGCCCGAGGTCATGCAGCAACATATAGATCTCTATGTAAATGACTACACGCTTTCGCTTGGTAGCGATGGCAAAAAGGCCATTCGTATGTTATTCGAGGTGTATCAACGATTACAGGCAGGCGAGGTTACTGAAGCGCTTCGCAATGAGAACAACTCTCCTTTCAACGAGTGGCTGTTAGAACCAGAGGCATGATCAGCTATTACGATCTTTTAAGGCGGCACCATACACTTGTAAGCAACGTTCCCTTGCCAACTCGTGCTTCACAATGGGCGCAGGATAATTCAACGATTCAAATTCAGGTACCCAGTGGCGGATATACCGAAGTTCCGGATCAAATTTTTTCGTCTGAATATAAGGATTGAAGACCCTGAAATAAGGAGCCGCGTCACAACCTGAACCCGCGGCCCACTGCCAACCCCCATTATTGGCGGAGAGATCAAAGTCAAGTAATTTCTTGGCAAAATACGCTTCGCCCCATCGCCAGTCGATCAATAGGTGCTTGGTCAAAAACGAAGCCACGATCATACGAACCCGGTTATGCATAAACCCGGTTTGATTCAGCTCGCGCATACCAGCATCTACAATAGGATAGCCGGTGAGCCCTTGACACCAAGCCTCGAACTCAGCCTCATTGTTGCGCCAGACAATCCGATCATATACGGGCTTAAAACTCGAGGCTACCACCTGCGGAAAATGCCAGAGGATCATCTGATAAAAATCGCGCCAGATAAGCTCCGATAAATAACTCTCGTTAAGCGCACCCGCTTCACGGGCCAAGGTCCTAATGCTGAGCGTACCAAAGCGGAGGTGCACGCTTAACCTCGAAGTGCCAGGCACTGCCGGAAAATCGCGTTGCTCTTTGTAGCGCGTTATGGTATTCTTATCCCACTGCATCGGTGGAAAAGCAGTAGTAGTAAGGCTAAATCCCATTTGTGGTAAAGACGGTATGTCGAGTGCCGATTGCTTGTAAAAAGACCCCATGAGTTTCTCTGATCCAAATGAACGCAACTGCGCAGCGGTTACAGCAGCACGCCACTTTCTGGAATAAGGCGTGAATATCGTGTAAGGCAATCCATCGTCTTTTACCACTTCTGATTTTTCGAATATTACCTGATCTTTTACCGAATTAAATTCGATGGAACGGCTGGCAAAAAAATCAGCCATCTGTGCATCTCGCTTTCTGGCATAGGGTTCGTAATCATTATTGGTGTAGACAGCTTTGATATCATACTCGTTACACAGCTCCGCAAAAACCTTGTCTACAAAACCATGCCGTACAATAAGCGTACTGCCAGCTGCCACCAATTGCTGTTGAAGTGAGAGCAGTGATTGGTGAATGAAGCTCACCCGGGCATCCGCGGGGTCATCCAGCTCGTCGAGAATGGATCGGTCAAAAATAAATAAGGGCAGAACAGCGTGATCGCTCTTCAAAGCCTGAAAAAGCCCTGCATTGTCTTGCAGACGAAGATCTCGGCGAAACCAAAAGACCGAAACAGGATGTTTCATGTCCGTAATACAAACTAAACGGATAATGGTTGGCCTAAGGCAGACAAAAATGCCTTCCTACAAGCACGCTACAAGAGGTCTTTACGCCAGGCGTAAAATGACCGCGGAAAACTAGGGACTACCCCAGTCGAATAAGCCCATACTTAAGTGCGAACAAAGCCAATCCGGCCAAATTGCGGCTTCCGGTCTTGATCCTGATTCTGTCTCGGATACTTTCTATGGTACGCGGGCTCAGGGATAAAGAAGAAGCAATATCGCGCGTACTTTGCTCTTGGCAGATCAGACGCAATACAGCCACTTCCTTTTCTGTAAGTGTGGGCTGAGACCGAAGTGCGCTTACCGAAATTGGCCTGAATACCGATTCGAGCTCTTTAACGTCACCTGACTCAGAAAAAAAATAACCCTGACTTACCACCATTCGAATAGCCGTCTCCACCTCTGCTAATTCAGATGACCTCGATAAAAATCCATTGGCGCCGGCTTTAGACAACTTCTCCGCCAGTGATGGATCAAGCTCGTATCCCAAAAGAAGAACCTTAGCGTCAGGTGCGGCCTTCCTAATCTGCAAAAGCGTATCGAAACCCCTACTCATAGGCAGATCAAGGTCTAAAAAGATAACATCGGGTTGAAGGGTTTCCAGCAGACCAAATAACTCGGGTGCTGAATTGGATTCACCAACGATTCTAATATCAGCCGTATGCTGAATAGCAGCCCTAAGGCCAACCCTAAAGATGTCAAACTCATCGGCAACAACTACGGTAATGGGAGTGGTATGCATATACAAAAATTTTGTAGATGCAAATTCAGTTATCGAATCGCTTAAAAAAAGAGTAAAAACCCTAAAAATTCGGGCTTCGGAAAATACGGTCGATGACCCCGGCATCAAGCCATTTAACGGATCAGCCGATTGCGGAGGGCATAAGCAACCAGCGAGATACTGGAGCTTACGCCGGCCTTTATTTTGAGATGATAGCGAATATTTTCGACCGATTTGACACTCAAAAAAATCCGGTCCGCAATTTCTTGTGTCTTGCATCCATCCGCCAGAAGTTCAAGCACTCGTATCTCGTTCTTCGACAAACGCAGGGCATCGACGGGAGTACCCAAATTCTTACGGCGAAGGCGCGTCAGCAATGCCCGACTCACCAGTTCATTGAAGAAGATATCGTTCTCGGCAACGGCCAAAATGGCCGCCGCGGCCACATCATCTTCCGATTCCCTTGGCAAAATAGCATTTACCCCTGCGTCCAAAAGTTCCTTGGACTGTGAAAGGTCATCAGACGAAGACAGAACGATCACTTTTAAAAGCGGGTAGCGAATTTTCTTTTGCTCGATAAAAGAAAGAAAATCAAAACCCTTCAAGTTCAATCCCACCAACAGAATATCAGGAGTAGAGCGATGCAACGCCTGCACAAGATCTTGCACCTCTGCCACGTCCCACAAGGCACGAATGCCCTTCTCCTTGCCAAGTGCTTCCAAAACTCCTCTCCTAAAATATAACTGATGATCGGCCAGACCTACCTTGATCATTCTACGCATTTAAATAGGTTGACAATTTCCATTATTAAATCCATAATTCTACTTCAGACATTTAATGAATTTTTTGTAGTTCTTTTTCTACAAACAAGACAAATTCAATCAAAAGTTTTCAAAATAAAAATGTGCGATTCATCAGTAAAATGAAAACACTAAAGCTAATTTCAATTATCAATTCGAATAACTATAGATGAGTAGTCTAACTCAAATAAGCATTATTAACTAGAAAACAATTTAAAAAAGCTGAATTGCAAAATGAAGAAACATACCTGATGACCCTAGGCCTAATACAGGTAATCATAGTAGTGACTGGACTTCTCTATTTTAAACGGTTGCGAAAAGAAAGTGAACTACAACTGAAACAACAGACACTATTGGCCAAGGAGCAGTCCATGAAAAATTTAGCAGAGGAACTGCATGATAACATAGCCCCATCGCTACTGCTTACTAGATTACAACTAGAGCATGAAACCAAGCAAAACGCGAGCAGTGGCCTACAAGAATCCATAGCCAATATTGACACTACACTTGAACAGATCAGACAGATGGCTACCCTGCTGCACCCCTCGTGCTTATCGCAGCTGAGCTTACCGGAAGCTACCAAGAGTCTGTTGTGTCAACTGAGAAAATATCGCAACATAAAGACCACTCTCACTATAGAGTCCGCGTTTTGCATACATGAACAAAAAAAGGAAGTCTCTCTTTTTCGCTTCATGCAAGAGGCTATTCAAAATCTAATAAAACATGCTCAAGCCACCGAGGTGAATGTCTGCTTTAAAAGCGACGATCGATTTCTTTATATCTACATAAAAGACAATGGAATTGGGTTTAATATCAAAACCGTTCAAAGAGGATCCGGACTTTATAACCTGCAGCAACGAGCACAATCGCTTCGGGGACAATGTACCCTGCTATCGAGACCGGGACATGGCACACATATTCATCTTCAAATCCCTAAATAAACACCTATGATAACCACCGTACTGGTAGACGATCATGTAATGATCAGAAAGGCATTGGCCGAACAAATTGACAGCATGGCCTACGCAAAGGTCATTGCCCAATTCTCGAACGGAAAAGAATTGATATCCGCTTTGGAAGAAGGGCTCGAACCCGACCTTATCATATTAGACCTCAACATGAGAGAAATGAACGGGATCGAAACCTCCCGTTGGCTAAAACAGAATCGTCCCGATAGTAAAGTGCTGATCTTGACGATGTTCGAGACGGAATTTACCCTGGTACAAATCCTAAAGGCCGGAGCAAGGGGTATCATCCATAAATCAGCCAGGAGTACTGAGCTAAAAACAGCCATCGAAAATATCGTCAACGACGGATTCTATTACTCCAACTACACGAGCAGCAAGCTGGTAGGCCTTATAAAAGACAAGACCGAGGGGCTCAGATCACTGGAGCGGGTTATGCTCGATGATAGGGAGATTGAATTCCTGAAACTTGTCTGCTCCGATAAAACGTACAAAGAGGTAGCCCAAGAGCTGCGACTAAACCCCAGAGCCGTAGATTCCCTGCGAGATCAACTATTCGTCAAACTAGACGTAAAGAGCAGAGTGGGACTTGCCATGATCGCGCTTAAGCATGGAATTGTACCTTTATAGGTATAGTTCGTAACAATGAATCGCTGTACTGCAGCCGCCTTTAACTGGAGCCAACTCGTAAGCGCAAATACGATACCCCTATTTTTATTGCTGCTCGTAGCAATATTGCTATCCGTGCTATTCTTTTACCAAAGAAGGATCAGGACGTTCAGCGCTACCTTGTTGGCACTCGAGAAAAAACAACAGCAATTGCTGTTGGATGCCTCGCTCCGCTATCAAGAAGAAGAAAGAAAAAAACTCTCTGCCAACTTGCACGATGATGCCGGGCCTTTACTAGCGACAGCCCGACTTTATTTGAACGATCAGTTGTTGGAGCAAGACAAGGATACGCAGGCAAAGACCATCGCTATGACCCGCTCCATTCTCGATGAAGCGATAGGACTGGTTCGCAGCATTAGTCATGACCTGATTCCTCCTACGCTCAAAAATTTTGGTCTTCACTCGGCCATCAACGACCTGGTCAAAAAGATCAATGGGGCTGGTGTCGTTACCGCATCCGCAAGCTTTATGTCGTACGAGAAACGGTACAGTGAAGAAAAGGAGATGATCATCTACCGTATCGTACTGGAGCTGCTCAATAATATTCTCAAACACAGCCAGGCCAGCTTCATTGACGTTGAACAGCTCTGGCACCAGCAACAATACCGATTGCTCATCTCTCATGATGGCAACGGTCTTACGCAAGAAATCTTTCAACGACTCAACAACCAACCCGAGGGAATGGGATTGAAGAACATTGCCGGTCGAATTCGCTTGCTCGAAGGAACCATCCAATTCGAAAAAGAACCTACCAAGAACATCTATGCTATCAAAATTGCGATTCCATGAGTGAGATCACCGTTGCCATAGCCGACGATCACCAACTGTTCCGAAAAGGCGTTATTCATTCGCTTTCCGCTTATCAACAGATTCGCTTCGTGGTAGAAGCCGGTAACGGAGACGAGCTGTTAGCCTCGTTGGAGGCCCATCCGATCCAAGTAGTACTGATGGACCTTAAAATGCCGGGTAAAGACGGGATCGAAACAACCAAGATCATCAGCCGCGCGTATCCCCACATAAAGGTGCTTGTGGTCAGTATGCACGAGGACGAACGATTCGTACACCACCTGATGGAGAATGGAGCACATGGCTATCTGCTAAAGAATGCGGAGCCACAGGAGATGCTCAACGCCATCACGGCGGTGGTTGAAAAAGGATATTACCTGAACGACTTCGTCAACAGAGTGCTGCTACGCAATGCCGGGCAAAAACAAAAAATTCTACCCCCGCTCGAGCAAGACATGGCGCTGTCCGAAAGAGAAAAAATGGTACTACGGCTGATCTGCATGGAATTCACCGCACAAGAAATTGCACAAAAAATGGAGCTTAGCTCCAGAACGGTAGAAGCGATCAAAGACCGCTTAATGGATCGGTTTGGCGCAAAGAATACGGCCGGACTAGTTTTTTTCGCCGTACGAAATAATCTGATCGACTAATCGAATCGCAGCTCGGGGATCTCGCCCTCCACGACCAGTCTTCCGGCCGTTTTGGCACGAATCTCGTCGATCGATACACCGGGCGCCCTCTCCAGCAAACGAAACCCTTGTGGGGTGATATCGAGTACGGCCAGATCGGTGACGACCTTTTTTACGCAACGCACTCCCGTTAGGGGCAAGGTACAAGCCGGCAATAATTTGGACTCTCCCTTGGGATTGGTGTGCATCATGGCTACGATGATGTTGCGGGCGCTTGCGACCAGGTCCATGGCCCCTCCCATTCCTTTGACCATTTTTCCGGGTATTTTCCAATTGGCGATATCACCACAATCACTGACCTCCATGGCTCCAAGCACCGTAAGATTCACCTTACCGGCCCGGATCATTCCGAAACTAAGGGCCGAATCGAAGAAGACGGAACCCTTTACGGTAGTGATCGTTTGCTTACCGGCATTGATCAAGTCGGCATCTTCTTGCCCTGCCAACGGAAAAGGTCCCATTCCCAATAAACCATTCTCACTTTGCAACACCACATCCATACCGCTGGGGATATAATTAGCCACCAGCGTGGGTATGCCGATACCCAGGTTCACATAATACCCCTGCTGCAGTTCTCTGGCGATGCGCTGTGCGATCTGTTCTTTGGTGAGTGCCATCAAAAAAAGTTTATACGCTTCTGACCGTTCGTTGTTCTATTCTTTTCTCGTATCCTGTTCCCTGAAAAATTCGATGTACATAGATACCGGGCGTGTGAATGGCATCGGGATCAAGTTCTCCTGCCGGAACCAACTCCTCGACCTCCGCGATCGTGATCTTTCCGGCCATTGCCATCAGTGGATTGAAGTTACGTGCCGTTGCGCGATAGATAAGATTGCCCATAGTATCGCCCTTCCAGGCCTTTACTATGGCGAAGTCGGCATCAAATGCCATCTCCATCAAATAATCCTTACCCTCAAAATTTCGCACCTCCTTGCCGATCCCCACCTCTGTACCGACGCCGGCAGGGGTATAAATGGCGGGCATTCCGTATCCGGCAGCAAGACAACGAGTGGCCAGTGTTCCTTGCGGAATCAGTTCTACCTGTAATTCGCCACTAAGTAGTTGCCGTTCGAACTCGGCATTCTCCCCAACATAAGAGGAGATCATTTTTTTTACCTGTCGCTGTGCGAGCATAAGTCCAATTCCAAAATCATCGACACCGGCATTATTGGAAATGCACGTCAACTCCCGAACTTGCTTGCGCACCAGGGCCGCGATACAATTTTCGGGTATTCCGCACAGCCCAAATCCTCCCAGCATAAGGGTGGCCCCATCCATGATATCCGCTATTGCCACATCGGGACCTGCTACTACTTTGTTCATGTTATGCTATGTTGATCGTCTGTAAAATTAGGAAACTTACTCCAGCAGTCGCTGAGGCTTTCGGTTGGGCATTCGGTCGATCTTCTCCTCCTTACGCGCAATGGAGTCCATCATAATGGCCACCAGGTCGGGGCGGGTCTGATAATAGCGGAAACTCTCTTTGAACTGCTGTTCAGATACCCGGTGAATGTCCAATACCCGGTTATACCACTTGATCTTTTCTGCATCTTTATTGAGTGCGCTGTCTTTGGGAATCGCAAAACCGACCACGAACTGGTCGGCACGCATCAGATCCCACACCACCTCTTGCATTTTTTCTGGCGGTAACACACCGGCAGGGACCGGCTTATCGGACCCACAAGCCGCCACTGTCAGACAACCGGCAAACAGAAAAATAAAAAGAGACCTCATAACGATTTATAGAGCGAGATATTGGTAATATCCATTTTAGTCAGCAATTCACGGGCGCGGGTCCGTTGCTCATTGCTTCCTTTGCCGAATACCTTGACCAACTCATTGGCCTTTCCTTGAAAGAAAAAAGGCACGATCATAGAATTGAGATTCTCCGTATTGACCGTATTGAGATAATTGAGTGCGTTCAACATTCCGTTGCGACCGGCCTCCTCATTTTCATAGAATACGTCCATTCCGGACCGGTAATACGCATAGATCGCATCATGCACCAGTGTAAATCGATTATTGTTCATATTCTCGGCCAGCCAATACCGATTGCGGAGCCCATCAAAAGACTTCCATCCCGCAATGTCACGGGTACCCGGGGCATTGTTCACTATGTTCCATGCGCGCTGAAAATACAGATCGCCTCCCCTCAACGCGTAAGAATCATAGTCCAAACCTAGAATAATGTTGATATAAAAAGCAATGATGGCCGTCAGGTTGGCCACCAGGGGGTCATTACCCTGTACACGATTCTCATTGAACTCTATCGGTTGAAACTCGACGTATTTGAATACTACATTGTCGTCCTGAAAATTGATGAGCGGACTTTCGTAAGAAGTGTTGTAAACAGGACGGGCTGCCTGCACCGTCAGCTTTCCCTTGAATACGTTGTTGCCCAGATCTTGATCGATACTGATGAGAAAGCTGCACTGAACCTTCTCTGCAGGACCAAAGGCATCGTTCGTCCACTTACGGGTATTGATAAAATTAGTGAGTCCTCCTTGCAGGGTCTGAAAGATCTTGCGATCTACCTGTGAGCTTACCTTATTGGCAATGATACTGACGCGAGATTGTAATTCTTGGGCAGACAATTCGATCGTAAGCCCCAGAGCCAGTAACAATAATATACGAGGTAACATGATCAGCAAATTTAGCTGAACAACTCGTCCTCCTGCTTTCTAAAATAGACTTTATCGTCCATGAACTCCTGCGTGGCCAGCAGCGCGGGGTTTGGCATACGCTCGTAGGCACGAGAGATCTCGATCTGCTCTTTATTTTCGTGAATCTCCTCGAGGCTATCGGTATGACTGGCAAATTCCTCGAGCTTGTTGTGCAATTCCTCTTTCAGCGAAATATTGATCTGGTTGGCACGCTTGGCAATAATGGAGATCGACTCATAGACATTCCCTGTCTTTGATTTGACATCCTGCAGATTGCGTGTCTCTACATTGCTGGTAATACCGGCACTAAGCTGCCTTCTTAGTTTGCTCATTGGTAAGAATTTTTATGTTGTTCTGTGATAGATTCAAGAAATTATCGACCTCTTTTTTCCATTTACTTTCCGGATAGCGATCCACAAATTCAAAACATTCACTGATTACCTGCTCGAAGCGCTCCGCCTTTTTTTCTTCGATGCTCATCTCGGCAAAACGATAGTACGATTTGATCACCATCACCTTGTATTCATCGGCACGATACGACTCGGGGTAAGCGTTCAATAGCGAAGTAAAGGCCACACCGGCCGCTCTGAACTGACCCAGATCGTAATACAACTGAGCACTTAAAAAATCCTTGGTCTCGAGTTTGGCCCGACAAATATCTATGATATCGTTGGCCTCTTTGTTTCGAGGCGATCCGGGATGGGTGTTAATGAAAGTTTGCATCATCCCCATCGCACGCACAGTATTGGTCTGATCGAGTTGTGCCTTGGGCGATTGTTTATAGAAACAATACGCACGCATGTAATCGATCTCCTCGGCGCGTCCACTGGTAGGAAAGATCTCGAGGTAACTCTTGAAAAGATTTTCGGCATTCATGAAATCCGAAAGGTGGTAAGCGCAGAAGGCATATTTATAATAGATATCCTCGAATTCCTTGCTCGTTTTAAAGAACGGCATGATATCTTCATACACCTGCTGAGCCTTGATGTAATCTTTTTTTGCAAAGAACTGCTCTGCCCGACGAAGCTTATACGATGCATCCGGATTTTTGAGCAACTTGGTCATGCTATTAGCACATCCGGAAACGGATACGATCGCCACACTCATCACCAATAACACACTGAATCGCAATAAGATGGACATAGGGGTAGCAAAGTTAACGGTTATGGGCAAATGTTACGCAAAAAAGATCGACGACCAAGGCCAGCCCGTTAATATTATGATAATACGCTGTTTTTCAAATAAAAAGGCCCCGATTTAGTCGGGGCCTTCTCTAAAAATAGGATTCTATTAGTTCTTACGCAAATTAGGATGAGGAGGATCTACGCGGTTGGGACCGGTCTCACCTTCGGCAGCCGCACGCAGATCAACTGTGTTGCAATCACCGCCCATTTGGCCATAATTAAAGATAAAGCGGTCTTGGCTGATACCTTCTTTGTCTACCATGTAAGAGATAATGGCATTCACGCGGTCCCAGCTGAGCTGCTGCTCTCGCTTGTCACCGGCGCAATAACCTACCACCACTACTTGGCATCCAGGATTGTTGCGTACACGTGAAGCGGCAGAGGCCAACACGGATTTGGCATCATCAGAAAGCTTATTGCTACCTGCCTTGAAAGCAACACTGGGAAGTGCTCCCACTTTTTGCTCACAAGTTGGAGGAGCTACAGGTGCGATCGCAGTTTTACAATCATCTGGGCATTTGCAATTACCAACACCATCCACGTTAACGGGCTGGCAGCGTGTAGGAGTAATCAATTCTTTGTCTTTGCAATCAGGAACTCCATCGCCATCGGTGTCCAGACTTACACCATGCGTATCAACAGGGCAACCGGCAGGAGTTTGCTCACGATCGAATTGATCGGTAACACCATCGCCATCCGTATCGAGCAATACGGGTTTGGGGATGTTCATCAAGCGGGGGTTACGCAACTCTGCGTAGGGATAATCGAGCGGATTGAGCCAGTACAAAGGCTGTACGCTGTTCTTGCCGAGGTTAATGTTAAGACCAAGGCTCATGTAGTTATAAGTATCGAAGTCACGGGTTTGGGCTGCATCTCCGTTGGGATGACCTTGCCAGCGCTGACCGTCGAGCAGATCGTCACGAGTAACCGACCAACGATCTTCGAAAGCGATGTTGATCTTATCGTTGAGTTTGTAAGCGAACCCGATACCGAAAGTTCCAAGCGGTCTGAAGGTCTTACCGTTTTCGTTCGCATTGTTGTTTCTCTCGGCAGGTGTTTCAAAACTGCCATCGAGCACATTATTCTTAAGATTTTTGATAAAATCTCTGCGATCGGAATAAGCAGGATCAACCAACGCATTGAAATTATACTTGTTGTTTCCATTAAGGGCATTAACCCGAGTCTCATAGATGGCAGCACCGATACCGGCAATACCATAAATGTTCAAGCTGGTGTTTGTTTTATGAAACTGGATGTTATTGAGCGTAAGCAACGCTTGCACGGTAGCCTCGCTGACTTTGGTCTGGTAATTGTAATAAACCCTGTCAAAAGAGTTGGCAGGAAGACCTGTGGTAGAAGACACGATGCTTACTACGTTGTTAGGCCCCATAGCTGCCCTAGGCGCGCTGTAGCGCTGACCAGGGCTGGCAATGTTGGCACCCCAAGCCGGATTCTTTGCGTAGTTAGTGTTGCTACGATACTCGAAGCCTTTACCAATACCGTACATATATTCTCCACGAATAGAGAGTGTGTAACCCAGAGACTTTCTTACATGAAAGCCAAAGCCGGGAGATAGGAACTGAGAAGGCACGTCGCCACTGATCTGAAACAGACCGGCTTTGACACCCACTTCCCACTGGCTACGGGGCATAGCAGGATAATTGTACGTTCCGTTCAGGAATTCCGTGTGCTGGGGCATTCTCTTAGAGGGAATCAAGGAAGAGTCCTTGACATCGTAAACCTTGCCCACACGCTGTGAAAATCCATAGGTTGCCAACAAGCTAAACAGCATCGTCAGCAGGTATGCACTTCTTCTCATAATTACGGGTTAAATTTTTTAAAAATTCAAAAATTTTTACAAAAGTAGTCAAGTCGGTCGAATATGCAAAATTTTAATTACGGGTATTTCTCCCATTTCTCACTACTATTCAATGAGTTAATAGAACGAAGGCCGCTGACCGTGGACTAATTGCAATCATTATTTTGCAGTATCTTGTCGCCCCCGAGATGAAATTACCCGCCGCCTTAATTCAAAAAGAACTCGATCGTTTTGAGGTCAAGTTCAACGAAGCAGTTCAAAGTCAGGCCCCTTTGTTGGACCGGATCATGCGCTACGTGGTCAAGCGAAAGGGAAAGCAGCTGCGGCCCATGTTCGTGTTACTTTCGGCCAAACTCTGCGGAGAAATAAACGACAGCACCTACCGAGCGGCCTCGCTGGTAGAGATCTTGCATACAGCCACCCTGGTACACGACGACGTGGTGGATGATTCGCTCGAACGAAGAGGCTTTTTCTCCACGTACGCCCTTTGGAAAACAAAGGCCAGTGTACTGATCGGCGATTACTTACTGGCCAAAGGATTGTTGCTGTCGCTCGACAACCAAGATTACCCTTTACTTCATATTCTCTCCGATGCGGTCAAAAAGATCAGCGAAGGAGAGCTGTTGCAACTCGAAAAAGCACGTAACCTGAATCTGAAAGAAGAAATCTACTACGATATCATCAAAGGAAAGACCGCTTCGCTGCTGGCCTCGGCCTGCGCGGCCGGTGCCTGGTCGGCCGGTCAAGACAAAGCACTTACTGAAAAAATGCGTTTGTTCGGCGAGTTGACAGGCATGGCTTTTCAGATCAAGGACGACTTGTTCGATTATGCCAGCGAAGATGTGGGCAAGCCTACCGGCAATGACATCAAAGAAAAAAAATTGACGCTTCC
>Ga0068876_10001926_pt1 | contig 15724 bp, 11 predicted proteins | sample NOAtaG_6_FD_66442 | JGI IMG/M metagenome (GOLD analysis project Ga0068876, IMG submission 66442) | Freshwater lake microbial communities from Lake Erie, under a cyanobacterial bloom - NOAA_Erie_Diel5S_2200h metaG | ecosystem: Environmental > Aquatic > Freshwater > Lake | place: USA: Ohio, Lake... | reverse complement strand
GGTGGGCAGCTATCCTCTTTACATCCTGATTGCGTCTTGGTACCGCGGCATGGAAGCGAACTGGAGTTTGGTGGTACTCGGACTCGGCATGTTGGCCTTGGTGGTTTTCACGCATCGCAGCAACATCCAACGCTTGATGAGCGGCACAGAAGACCGGAACAAATGGTTTGACAAGCTGAGAAAAGGCTGAAAGAAAAGCCGCCCCAAACGAAATGCCTTCATCATCCTCTCGCATCCCTTTCAACCAACATGATTTTCGCATCCTTGTGGCTGGTCTTTCGTGGGAAGACGGAAGACCCCGAGGCAACGTCCTTCAATCGATGGGTCTGGCCAAGTCATCCGATTTCGATGTCGATTTGATGGCAATTCTGCTCGGGCCCGATGGGAAAATACAAAACCTGGGGCATGTTCGTGATTATGGTGGCGGAAACCGGGTCGGACTATGGGGCGGAGACGTGGTTTCCTATTTGAATGTCCGTCATCCCAGCTCATCGGTTTGGTTGGGTGCAAACATGCCTTCTTGGGGATCCAGAGGTGACATCGAACAAGTTTTCATTGAACCAGCCATGCTCCCGAAAACGGTTGACTCCATCCTTTTGATTGCATCGGTCAGGCAGGCGTTCATTCAAACACACGACCTCAGCCACGTCAAAAACCTCCGCTTGTCACTCAGCGATGCACAAGACGACCTTCTCTTTACTTGGAGTCCGGAGACCCATGCTCAGCAACAAGTGGCCTGCATGGAACTCGTTCGCCTTTTCAAAGATGCAGAAGGATTTATCGTGGCGCCCATTTTCAAGCCGGCGGGCAATCAGACTTTTGTGGAGCTGGTGCGGGATTACATCTGATCCTTTCGGAACCAAGGGGGATACACAACCACAATTTTGATATTTTAGCGCCCATGCAGTTTGTCCTTGACGCCCAAGACCCCAAAAGCAATGCCCGAGCCGGGACTTTGAGCACCGACCATGGCCCCATCCAAACACCGATTTTCATGCCGGTGGGCACGGTAGGATCGGTCAAAGCGGTAGAGCAAAACCACCTCCGTGATGATGTGGGAGCCCAAATCATTTTGGGCAATACTTATCACCTTTACCTGAGGCCGGGAAATAAAGTCATGGAAGCGGCGGGCGGCCTCCATCGTTTCATGCATTGGCAGAAGCCGATTTTGACCGACAGCGGCGGATATCAGGTTTACAGTTTGTCCGGACAGCGCAAACTCACCGAGGAGGGCGTCACGTTCAAATCCCACATCGACGGGTCCTCCCATTTGTTCACCCCGGAAAATGTCGTTGACACACAGCGCATCATCGGTTCGGACATCATGATGGTGCTGGATGAGTGCCCCCCCCACCCTTGCGACCACAGATATGCCAGGAACTCCATGGAACTGACACACCGCTGGGCGAGGCGTTGCAAGGACCACTGGTTGAGGACTGAGCCCAAATACGGACACCATCAAAGCCTGTTTCCCATTGTACAAGGTAGTACTTTCCGTGATTTACGGACCGCATCTGCGGAAGCAATCGCTGCCCTTGACATGGAGGGAAACGCCATTGGTGGCCTGAGCGTGGGCGAACCGGCGGAGGATATGTATGCCATGACCGAATTGTGCACGTCGATTTTGCCAGCATCCAAGCCTCGCTACCTGATGGGGGTTGGTACCCCTGAAAACATCTTGGAGTGTATCACCCTAGGGGTGGACATGTTTGATTGTGTGATGCCCAGCAGAAATGCACGCCACGGGATGCTGTTTACGCGGGAGGGGATCAGGAACATGAAAAATCAAAAATACGAGAAGGATTTTTCGCCTTTAGATCCCGATAGCGACCTGTTTGCAGACCAATACTATTCAAAGGCATACGTTAGGCACCTTTTCAAAGCGAATGAATACCTCGCACTGACCATCATGACCTTGCACAACCTGCATTTCTACCTTTGGCTGGTGGGAGAGGCCAGGAAGCACATCATCGCCGGTGATTTTGCCATCTGGAAAAACGAAATGGTGTCAAAGGTTTCCCGCCGGATTTGATCAGTTGTCCTTTTCGGATGCTTGGTTACTGCGCTTGGGAAAATTAAAGGCCAAGGAGGTGAAAATTGGAAGGGCAAAAACCCCGACTGTCACAAAAGTCAGATACAAATCGGTGTGTTCACTGTCCATAAACTCCGTGAATGCACTATCGGGGTAATAGTGTGTGACCAATGACAAGGTCAACTTCAATCCGAGGATGCCGATAACCAAGAAGGCTGACGTTTCCAAAAACTTGAACTTTTCCATCAGCCTAACGAAGTATTGGGCCACAAAGCGCATGGCCAATATGCCGATGAAGACCCCGATCCAGACCAAATAAAGGCCTTGGGGCTGCGGGTAATTCTCTACATAGGCCACCGCCGCAAAGACATTGTCCAAAGAAAAGGCCAAATCCATCATCTCCACGAGGACCACGGTTGACCAAAAAATCCCGATTTTGCCGACCGTATTGCGGTAAAACCAATTATTATCCTTGTCAACCAAATCGTCAGAATCGTCTTCAGGAGTAGAAAGTCCCCTGAAATAGCTGAAAGTTAGCCACAACAAATACAACCCACCGACAGGCTTCAACCACCAAATATGAATGAGGTAGCCAGCCAACAAGAGGCATACACCCCTGAAAACATAAGCTCCAATGATGCCGTAACGCAAAGCTTTGGCCCGCATTTCCTTGGGCAGGTCCATGACCATGGTTGCCAAAACAGCGGCATTGTCGACCGAAAGCAGGCTTTCAATGATGATGAGGTTCAAGATGATCATGCCCGCTTTTGCCAAGTCGGGGCCTAAAATGTCGTGAAGGATTTCCATCGTGTTGCTTTAAATATCAGCCAAGACCAAAGTAACGTCAAAAAATCAAGTTCGAGGCCACGACACACAAAGTATTATCCCCATCCTAAGAAGGAAGCGAACAAGAAATGGACAAATGAGGTTGGCTGAATTTAGCTTTTTAGGAATTAAGCTTGGTGTTGAATTTTATCCAATGATTTGGATTTGATGGGACAACTCGAATAAGTATATTCGTTTTTCCAATCATTTATCTATCAATTACTTGATTATTTAATTTATTAATATTTTTTGTTTTGCGAATTGCGATATTTACATCACAAATTGCATTTTACAAATTAAAAATTACCATACCTTGCCTCATTGATTTGGAATGGAGTTATTTGCATCCTCAGAATTCCGAAACCATTTCTAAACCCATCAACTGTAACGTCCCATGATGCGCCCTCAAGACATTCTCATCCTCCTTGCCATTGTCGACAAGCAAGGCAAGCCATGGATGGGCAAAGATTTGGCTTATGAACTGGGCATCAGTGGCGGAGAAATCAGCGAGTCCCTTCGACGTTCAAAAAAGTCAGGCCTTTACGACGAGGCGAATAAATCGGTGAATCGACAAGCCCTGTTCGACTTCCTGATTTATGGCCTCCGGTACGTGTTCCCGGCGCAATCGGGCAACCTCACCAAAGGAGTACCCACCACCGTCAGTACTGCACCTTTGAACTCCCGAACCGACAGCACGGACAGATTTGTATGGGCCCATCCCAAGGGAACCCTCCGTGGCCAAAGCATCAGCCCGCTTTACCCTTCCGTACCCGATGCGGCCATGCGCTCAACTTCCTTACACGCTCTGTTTGCCTTGACCGATACATTGCGGGCAGGCAAAATCCGGGAAAGGGAATTGGCCAAGCAAGAATTGGAAAAACTGATCCTGGTCGGCTAGAAATTTAGACTCCTTGGCTTCCATAGGATGGTGGAGCCTTGGATATCATCATGGATTCGAATGCACGATGCTGGGCTTTACAAAGCAATCATCCAAATGGTCGTTGACCATGCCAGAAGCCTGCATGAATGCATAACAAATCGTGCTACCCACGAATTTGAAACCAAGTTTTTTCAAGGCTTTGCTCATGGCATCGCTTTCGGGGGTGCGGACGGGTAAGGCCTGCATAGATGCCACCGAATTTATCTTGGGAGCACCATCCACAAAAGACCACAAGAACTCCGAGAAGGACACGCCTTGAGCCTTTAGTGCCAAATAGGCTTCTGCATTTTCACGTACGGCATAGACCTTGAGCCGATTGCGGATGATACCCGGATTGAGCAGCAACGCGTCCAAATCCACATCGGTCAACTTCACGATTCGCTCAGGTTCAAAACCCAAGAAAACCCTCCTGTACTCATTTCTCTTTTTCAGCACTGTGATCCAAGACAGGCCTGCTTGGGCTCCTTCCAGGTTCAACAGCTCAAAAAGTTCCATTTCATTCCGGATGGCCCTCCCCCATTCTTGGTCGTGATAGGCCTGATAAATGGGGTCTGTGCCACACCAAGAGCATCTTGAAACATTCATTGTTTCCACGTCTCAGCGCAGCAAAACTAGCTTTTCAAACTTGTGCGCCGAGCCACCCCGTGTTTTGTCTTTGATGATGACTTGGTATACATAAACGCCCCGACCGATGGCATCCCCATAATCATCCAAGCCGTCCCATTCCAGACCTTTGAACAGATTGCCTTCGGCAAACACGTCTTGTCGCAAGGTTTTGACTACCCGACCGGCTGTGGTGTACACGCGGATTTGGATATCCAACAATGATCCGTTCCGGTTGTGCTCGATGAAGAATTCCGTCCGGGTGGAAAACGGATTGGGGTAGTTGAGTACATGACCCAATGCCATGACCGCATCATCTGCAACCACGAAGGTCAATTCGCCGGAACTTGAATTGTTGGCCACGTCCCAAACCTTGACTTTCAAATGGTGTTCCCCGGGAGCCAAATCTTTAAATGGATAGGTGATTCTTCCGTTTTGGTAGCTGTTTCTGGCTGCAGAGTAAAAATCATTGAGGATGATGACATCCCGCTCGTTGTTGTCCAATATGGCGGTTAGCTCATGGCCGATACCCGTACCGACGGTGTTCAAACCATTGTCATCAAACACATCTGCCAACAGGACCGCATCAGGATTGACCATTCCTCCATCTACGAACTGCTCATCGTTCATGAACAGTTGCAATTCAGGGCCTTTGTCGTCCACGATGCCACCTTGCCCGCTTCCGCCTACCCGGATGGCCCGATTGCAACCTGCAGCATCGGTCTGGGTGTTGCGCGCATACAAGCTGATTTTACCGTTTCCGTTTTCGTAGGAGATGTCGATGGGCACCACGAATTGGAAGTTGAACCTTCCGTTGGTGACGCTGGCTTCTCCCACGAAAATCTTGTTTTTCTGCCACATGAACGTAAAGGGTGCACGTTTGGTGGTGAATTGGGAGGGCTTATCGTACACAGAGGCGTAGAGGTCGCCATTGAAATTGGGTATGAGCTGTCCGGATGCGTCGCGTATTTCTCCTTCGACGGTCACCAACGAGAGTGCGTTGAGGGTATCGACGATTGCATCGACGGCCTGGCCGTTGAGGGTCGTGATAACTGCTTGGTACTCCGGATATTCCAACGTCAAAGCAGGGTCGCCCATCAGGGAGAAGTTTCGATTGTTGATGCCACCAAGCCAACTGTCGTTCTTTGTTTTCATGAACACTTCCCCGATGGTGGGCATTCGATTCTCCACGGTATCCCTTGTCAGCACGTATTTGTAGAAATTGCTGTTGAGGATGTAGTTGGGACCTGAATAAACCACCCTCACGGTGGTGAACATGGCGATGGCTCCCCCGTCTTCCTTCAGGAAAAGACTCTCGGCACCGGAAACACGCGCGGGGTCATCCCATCTTCCAAATTCGCAAGTGGCCGTAATGTAGGCTGGAAGGCGGCTACCGTTGCGCATGGAGCTGATGTCCGCGATGTCCAAAATGGACGCATTTGACCACGCGATTTCCCCGCCGTGTCCTGTGTAATTCACGAGCAGGCTGCCTTCATCGAGTGCCTTGAGCAAAGCCTCCTTCCCATCCGGGAACCTTGCCCCTGAGGCTGTGTTTTCCATGGTGTAATTGTCCATGTAAATCTTGTCGATGTTGATGCAGGCATTGGCTGCTTCGATGTCGGGTGAGTAACTGTCCGCTTGGGAAACGTGGATATAGCTGTCTGCATCTTTGTGGTCTGCCACCAATACCACTTTGTTGCGCCAAGGACCCAGTCCGGCATCGGACTGCTTGTATTGGATGATCTTCTGCACGATTTGATTGGCTTGTGCTGCACTGCTCACAGGCAAACGGCCAACAGCGATGTCAAGGGCGTGGGTCGTAACGACTGTGTCGCCCTCGGCAAGATACAGGAAGTCGGTCTCACTCACTTCAGTTGCGGCTTTTTCCCCCCAAAACCCCTCTCCATCATCCAAGAAACCGAAATAGTCGTCGCTGGTGTAGGACTCGGTATTGTGCGAAGACTTACGGCATTGATAGGTCGGAATGAAATTTCCACCCGAGCTTACGGCCCTTCCCCGGTAATCATAAGACCCATCTCCCATCAACAAAAGGTATTGGGGCTCGGTCCCATTCGATAGTCCACGGTCGTAAAACATTTTCACAAAATCCCGGATTGCGGTCGGGTCTTGCCTGCCACTGCTGAATTCGTTGAAAATCTCATGAAGCTTCACCACATGGACACTTCTGGCAAATTGATTTCGGTGAAAATCCGCCAAGGTTTGGGCAGCTGAAACGAACTCCGAAGGAACAACCATGATGTATTCGGCTTGGTCCAGAGCGTGGAGATTTTGGTTGCCGATTCTTTTTGCAGAGGCTGGTGATAGGTATCCGCCGTGAAAAGCCATGAACCGTTTGACACCTGGGCAGGCCACATTAAAATTAAACGTAGAGCCGGACAAATTGCCACCCTGTTCCACGACATTGACGGGGTCGGTGATGTCCCAAACGCGAGTTCCGGAATTTGCTCCTTGGATTTGATACCCGAAAATTTGACCCAATCCTGCATTGTCCACTGCATGGAAATAAAATATTGGGGATCCACCCATGTTGAGGGAGCTTCGATATTCCACTTCGATGTAATCCAAATATCCGATGGAGCTCGCGTCGGGCTTTTGATATTCCAAAACCAAATTGACCACTCCGTCTGAAATCTGGGAGGATGGAATGTTGGTTGTTGTGCTTTTGATGCGATAGTAGAACGCATCGTAATTTGCTGTGTAGGTGTTGGGTGCTGTGATGTTCCCAAAAGCCGTGTTGCCTTCCCTAAGCGTGAACGAAGAGGCGTAGTTGGAACGAGCAGCCAAGCGTGTGCTGACCAAGACCTGCGTGGAGGGCAGGATTCCAGGCGCAGAAAAATCAAAATTTTGTCTGGTGGTCAAATCGAAGGTTTCGCCCAACCATGATCGCCCAGAATTCAAGGGGTTGAACCGATCTATCTCGTGCCAAGCGAAGCGGCGTGTGTCGGTGGGTGTGAAGGTAGAGGTCGACAAGCTGCTTTGGGTCGTAATTCTACGACCATTGCCCCCCCCCCAAGTCAGGAAATAAAAAGACGTGTCGGAATATGCATTCAATTGATGCACAAACCTTCCCATTCGGGCGCTGTATTGGGTTTTGTGTGGGCCTTCTGCATAAAATAGGACGAAATCACCTGGATTGAACTGACCGTCGCCGCTACCGGACACGAAAATCGCGTTTTCAACCAAGTCGTCGTGCGGAAACTCTCCGGCTGTCTGCGGCAACATGGAGCCTCCGTTTCCATGGATGCGGATGCTGTTGGGATTGATTGTGCCGGGGTCAATTCCCAATTGCTGGAAATAAGCGTAATCCAACCGGTAGATACCATCACCTACAATGCCCAATTTGAACCAATCACCTGAAGCCAAAACTGAAGAAGAGGCATAGTTGCGGGCGGTGGATCTTTGACCTCCGCTAAGTCTTGAGACGCGCTGACGCCCCAATTGGTATCTGACCAATTCCGCTTTCTCTACCCGATCACCGTTGCTACTGACGCGAATCGGATAAATCTTGACATGTTGAAAATACTTACCCGAACGTTGTTCCGTTTCTCCCAAAACCACCGGAGAGGAAGGATACCAAGAATCCGATATTTTCAGACCGCTTTCGGAGATAGAACTCCTGAAATCCGCTGAGGATTCTTCGCTCATGTTTTCGGCATTTGACTGAAGCAGGGTGAGACCTTCTGAAGGACCTACCTCCACAACCAAGTCGAAATAGGGCAAGTTGACCACATCAGCATCCAAACTGGCACCTTTGAACCATGGTGCAGAGACCATCTGTTTCCGGTCAGATTTCAAGGACACGGGTACAGAGGACTTCCATTCTGGCACGAATATTCCTTTCGAACCATCAAAGGACGATGAAGGTCTTGCAATCGGTCTTGTTTGCACGGATGAAGGCAGGGAGCCTTTGGAACCTTGGGCGAAGAGTACAGCCCCCCCGGCCACAATCCACAAGACCACCATCAGTAGGACATGCTGGAAACCTGATATTCTCGACGTCATGGCACCAAATTACGGAAAAGGGACAAGGCAAGACATGGAAAAATGAATGCCTATTTGGGGTAATAAACAAGCCGTAGAGCCTATTCCCTCATAACTTTGACTTCAAAAAAGTGTTTCGGGTCCATGGAGAAAATACCCAGGTGTACTTTCCAGCCCCCACCTCAAAGCTGCAGTTGCCACCTGCTCTCCCGAAATTGGATGATAGGCCTTGCAGCCGGGTAGGCGTCCGACCAAATTCAAGAGTGGTGTGGCTAGTTTCTCTCCCAACCTTGGTTTTTCACGTTCACCGGTGAGCGGACCAGGCCTCAAGATGTGTACGGCATCAAATCCCAAGCTTCTGACCACCTCATCCAATTTCCCCTTCATGTTTAGGTAAAAAAACGGCGACTTGGCATCCGCACCCACCGAGGAAATCAACACGAATGATTTGACCCCGTTTCCGGCGGCGGCTTTGGCACATTCCCATTGGTAGGTGTAGTCAACCTTGTATTGCGCCTCTTTGCCCCCTGCCTGAGAACGGGTGGTCCCAAGTGCTGAAAACAACACATCGCCATGAATCAAGCCCTTCCAATGGGCCAAATCATCGAAATCCACCAAGGATGAGGTCAATTTAGGGTGCTCGAAACTCATGGATCGACGGACGAACGCATGAACCTGTCCTACCCTTTCATCGACGCACAATGCGCGCACGATGGCATGACCAACCAATCCTGTGGCCCCGATGACCAATGCCCTAATGCCTTCGGATTCCAATTCCTGTTCTGTCATGCTTGTCAATTTACCAACAAGGTAGCATGGCCGGCCGATTTTCCCAACAGGCTTAAGCGGACGAAATATACTCCACGCGGCCACGCGGCAACATCTAACTCCGCCACGAAATCACCACCCAAGTGATTCCCGGCCGAACCTGAAACTTGCTGACCGAGTACATTTCTGATTTCCAAGGTCCATTCCCCAATACCCAAATCTATGGCAGAAACCCGAACAGCGGTATGCGCGGGATTCGGATGAACGTCAATCCAATGGTTTTGAACTTGCGACAGATTGCCCACGATTGCGTTGACATCCGCACAAAGTGTGTCGGAGTCACAGCCACTTGAAACGATCAAACAAACATTGTAAAGACCTGCCTGTGCAAAGGTATGAGTTGGATTTTGTGCCGTGCTGCCATTGCCATCTCCGAAATTCCAGCTCCAATTGACCGCTCCGCCCGAACTCAAATCATTGAAACTAAAGGTGGGTCCTGTCCCGGTGGTCACATTCCATTGCGCCACGACCGGCTCACAGACCGAGACAACCTGGCAAATGGTATCGGCACCGCAGGCATTGGATGCAACCAAACAGACGTTATAGCTTCCGGTTGCCAAATAAGTGTGGGACGGACTTTGAAGTGAGCTGGTGTTTCCGTCCCCGAAATCCCAAGAGAACGTTGATGGGGAATTGCCAGTTTGGTCGGTGAAAGAAACCGATAATCCATTGGGCACGGCTAAAAATGAGGCTGCAGGTTGCGGACAGGTCACAATCAAGAACTGGCATGAGGTGCTGGTGCTGCATGAATTGGTGACCGTGAGACAAACATTGTAGTTTCCTGCAGCAGCGAATGTGTGGCTGGGGGATTGGAGCGAACTGGAATTTCCGTCCCCAAAATCCCAAAACCAACTGGTAGGACTACCAGCACTGAGGTCGGTGAACGAGTAGTTGAGTCCGAGGTTGGTGGTGTTGAACATGGCCATTGGAGCCGCTTGGATGTCCACATACACACTGTCCCATCCTACGCAACAATTGGTGTTGACTGCTACGGAATACCAACCGGAGGTAGATGCCGTGATGCCTGAGGTGGTCGCACCTGTATTCCACTTGAAAAAAGAACCCGTGCCCGCATTCAGGAATACCGGAGTACAGGACGTAATGGTATCGAGGTTGCTGATGGTGACTGGCAACACACATTGCGGGACGACATATTCATAGTTGTAAAAACCAACACTGTCCAGATATTGAAAGCTCGTGGTCACCAACGGGTCCTGCGCTACGGTCAAAAACCTTCCCATCGCGAATGGGACTTCATGGCCGCCTGACACATTCAGGGCCGTTGTGGATGCCTTGGGGAACATTGCCTTGCCGTTGAAGGAAGGACTGCATTCCGTGAATTCTTGAGCTGAGGTCCATTTACGGGCTTGGACATCATAAGCACGGCCGCGCAAATTAGGCTGCTGATTGGCGTTCACATTGTTGGAGTCGGCGTCCGTCCAGAAAAAGAAAATTTTGGTGCCGTCGGCGCTACGGCTTAACTGTGGCTCCAAATCTTGCGTGACGGTATTGGGTGCTGTTCCCCACGTGCCCCGCCCCCTCAACGCATTGTCCACCCAAGCCGTGTTCCAGACACCATGGTCCAGGGTAATGTCATACATGGCATGCCATTGTGTGAAAAACACCCCGTAAGCATTGTCGCCGTTGGCTGCTGTCACCAAAGCATGGGGATTGCCGTTCACATCCACCGCCAAGTCCATGTCAAATGCCAAGGCAGGGAAATTACCGGCCACGATGTTGGAGCTAATGCATGCGTATTGAGACACATCGATTTGCTCAGGGCCTGACCAAGTCGCGCCCCCATTGGTGGTTTTGTAGAAAATCGGGTACATACCGTAGGCGGCCCCTCCCGTATTGAGGTGTCCCAAAATGCAAACCCAACCCACGTTGCCACTGGGGTCGAAAGCAATGTTGAAATCGGCATTTTTTGGATTTCCGTCCAAGGTGAGGTTGAAGGGCGGGGTGAGGATGGTGTTGACTGACCAAACGAAATCATTGGTCCCATTCCAAACTCCTTTCAGGACTTGATAACCAGATATGACCGTCCCGTTGTAAACTGCATCGATGGCCCACAAGACACCGGAAGCCCCATTGCAAAGCCCCCTTGGAATCAGGGTTTGGGTAGCACCTGCCTGATTGTAGGTTTCTGTGTTCCCCGTTCCATTCAGTTTCCTGACACCCGTCACATGGCCGTTCCAAGTTGTGGCCACGGTTGGCGCGAGGTATGCCAAATAAGCATTTGCCGGATTGGTATTGCCGCTTGGATTGTGGATGGCCACAGAGGGATACCGGCCGCCGTTCGTGCCGTTGACAGAGGCTGGATTCACAGGCCCTTGGTTGGAGGTCCACGACGCACCTCCGTTGGTTGAAAAATCATATCGGATTTGGCCACTGTGCCCTCCCAAGGCTGTGGAATTGTTCCTGTGCACGAATACCATGGTGTTGGTGGTGTTGTCCACTGCAATCGGATTCTGTTCGGACAGGGTGATGGAGTACATGTTGGTGGCCGTGGACAAAGAGTCGAAATTGGTGCAGCCAGTCAAAGAGAGGGGAGATGGCGGCAGGCCGGTCGGCTGGACGGGCAGAAGGGGTGAGATGGAAATCGGTTCCACCGGGGAGGGCAAAGGTGCAATTTGGGTAGATTGTTGGGCATGCAGGAGGCCTCCTGTCATTGTGGCCATCAACAAGGCTTTGAGAGAGCGTAGCTTCATCATGGGGTTGAAAGGTTGGAAGTTTGACTTTGAAAATCCCCTAAGGATTAAGTGCTGATTCACAATCAATTTAAGGGTTTCAAAGCAAATTCCAAAAAGGCTCAAGCCTGGCGATGGATGTCTTCTTCGGCCACCAAGGGCATCTTGCTGAACCTCAGCAAAACCTGGGCTGTGGCAATCACATCCTGCTCACAATAGCGTGCAATCCGCTCGTAATCTTTTTCCTTCCAATACATGGGTGCCACCATGCTGCCGTCCATGTCCTCTTTGGGAGAAGGCACTTGCAAAACCCCGCACAACAATTCCAAGCTGGTGTAGCTCTTGAAGTCACCGAACTTCCACATGTTCATTGTGTCCAGAATCCTGACTTCCCAAGGTTTTGCCGACTGGGTCTCCGCAATCACTTTGGGCAAGTCCAGTTGTTGGATGAGGTAGCGGCGTCCCAAAAAGGGAATGTCGAATTCTTTGCCGTTGTGGGCACACAATTGCCAGCCGGGAAGGCGCATCGTTGAGTCCAGCATATTCCTGCACCCTTCCAAGATTTCCCGCTCATCCTCCCCGAAAAACGACTTCACACGAAACGATGGTTTGCCGTCCTTGAAATGCAAGAAGCCCACCGATACGCAGACCACTTTGGCAAACTCAGCAAAGATTCCAGCCCGCTCCGTGAACAATTCCTCCGGAGTGGCCTCCGAACCATCCCTCTTTTGGAGTGTAATGGCTTTTTTGCCCCACAAATACTGCATGTCGGCAGGCAACTCGGCGAAAGTGGATGCAATCGGAGCTGTTTCGATGTCGATGACCAGAATTTTGGCCAATTGGTCTTGGGTGAACATATTATTTAGCAGGCAGGGTGAATTTTCCTTTTTTCAATAGTTCCTTGGCCTGAGGCATCAAAGTCAAAGCCCTTTGCACCACATTGTCCACCTCGTTGAAAGCAGGATAAAAACCATCGTCGTTGTAAAGACGGCGACCGATGAACGCTTTGAGGTAGGCTTGGATATCCCGTTTGGAGGTTGCCAACCCGGCTTGGTCCTGTTTCACCCCCTTGCCCGCACTGTAAGAAACGAAGCGGGACAACAAAGCCTCATCCACCACGAATCCTTTCAAAAATGCGCCTGCATCTGGATATTGTTTCTTCCATGCCGACACATCCTCCACATATTGGTAGGCAAATTCACGGAAGGCATTGGCACCCAACAAATCAGACATGTAATCACTGTCGGTGGTGGTATCTCGTGCCACGAATACATCGGGCATGATGCCTCCGCCCCCATACACCACCCGGCCGGAGTTGGTCTTGAACTTCAGCGAGTCGGGTAGATCCACTTTGCTTTCGTCATACAATTCACCTCGTTTGAAGCGCTCCAACAATTCCAATTCATACTCCTCAGCGCTCATGTTGAACGGCTTTTGGATGCACCGGCCACTCGGCGTATGGTATTCGGAAATCACCAAGCGCATTGCAGAACCATCCGAAAATTCCTTTTGTGTTTGGACCATGCCCTTGCCGAATGAACGGACCCCTACAATCAAACCACGGTCCCAATCTTGCACCGCCCCGGCCACGATTTCACTCGCAGACGCAGAACCAAAATCCAATAACACGACGAGCGGTCCTTCTTCGAATAAATTCAGATAGGATGTGGCTTTGTATTTGGATTTGCTCTCGTAGACGCGGCCCTCGGTGTAAACCACCAATTTCCCTTCGGTCAAAAACTCATCGGCAATTTTTTCCGCCATTTGCATGTAACCACCGGGATTGCCCCTCAAATCCAAAATCATGCCCTTCATTCCAGCTTGTTTCAGCTTTTTGGTGTGCTCCCTGAATTCATCGTGGGTGGTGCTGGCAAACCTGCTGATTTTCAAGTAGCCGACCTCGTCATTCATCATGTAGGAATAATCCACGCTGTAGAGCGGAATCTTGTCCCTCGTGATGTTGAAAGTCAACAAGTTGCGTGCATTCCGACGAGCCACTTCCACCTTTACGTTGCTACCTTTGGGTCCGCGGAGGTATTTCATCACATCACTGTTGGCAATGCCGATTCCAGCAACGTTTTTCCCGTCAATGCGCACAATCCGGTCTCCGGCCTGAACGCCTGATTTTTCGCTAGGGCCACCTGAGATGGCTGAAACCACGTAAATCGTGTCCTCCAACAAGTTAAACTCGATACCGACACCTTCAAAACTTCCCTCCATTTCCTCATCCATGGCTTTCATTTCCTGGGCATCGATGTAGAAAGAATGGGGGTCCAAGCCCTTCAGCATGCCCGCTATGGCGTCGTCCACCATTTTTTTAGTGTCAGGTTCTTTCACATAGTTACGCTCCACAAACCAAATGGCTTCCTGGATTTTCTCGAAACCTGAACTGATCTCTTGGCGGCGCTCGTAGTGCACCGATTCTTTGAGCTGAAAACCTGCCAACATGCCGAGGGCTACCAAAAAAGCCGCATAGAAGGCGTATTTGTAATTTTTGTGCATAGGTGCCGCAATCCTGACTTTCAAAATAACGGCAATCGCGGCGGAAATGCTACCGCCCATCCCGATTTGATTTGGCATTTTGGATGGCCAATCAGCATCTTGCAACATGATTTTGATTGCAGACAGCGGAGGCACCAAAACCCATTGGGTCTTGTTGGACGGGCAAAACCGCCAAGAATATTTCACATCTGGACTGAATCCCACCGTGAGACCGGAGGAGGATATTCGCCTCTGCCTGCAGGAGGAAATCCCTTTGGACATTTCCCGGGTCGATCAGGTCCATTTCTTCGGTGCGGGATTGGCCACATCCGAGCAACAATCTAGGTTTCACCGGATCCTGAGAGACCGTTTCCCGCTTGCCAACCTGCACGTGGAGGACGACATGATGGGTGCGGCCAGGGGGCTGTGTGGAGACGAACCGGGAGGTGTTGGGATTCTGGGTACGGGTTCCAATGCATGTCGATTCGACGGCAACAGGGTGCTTGCCCAATATGGTGGCCACGGCTGGATCATGGGCGATGAAGGAAGTGGTGCAGATATCGGCAAACAAATCCTGAAGGCTGCCCTGGAGAGCCGATTGCCACACCCCCTTTTGGATGCGTTGACCCAAGAAACTGGCATGACCCCGATTCAAATCCGGACGCAAGTTTATCAAGGTCTTCAGGTCAGTCGTTTTTTAGGCACTTTGGCCAAGGTTGCCGTTGACCATCGGAAACACCCTTGGATTCAGCAATTGCTCCAAGAACGATTTGGGGCCTATTTGGCGGTCAGCCGGCCTGCGTGGGATGAGGATGTTCAGGTCCATTTTTGCGGAGGGATTGCCCAAATCTTCGCATTTGAACTCCAAACAGCTTGCAGGGCCTCCGGTATTCGGGCTGGCAACATCTTGGCTTCCCCCATGCCCGGACTGGAACGGTGGATTTTGGGACGGAGCAAGGGCAGTTAGTGCCGGCACAGGCAAACGCCAACTTTTGCTACTTTTGTGGCCTCCATGGTCAATAAGCTAGATTGGTACATCATCCGCAAATTCTTGGGCACTTTCGTGTTCATGGTGCTCATCATCCTTGCCGTGACCGTGGTGATCGACATTGCCGAAAAATTGGATGATTTCTTGGACCGAAGGCCTCCAATCGACCGACTCATCATTGATTATTACCTGAATTTTTGTCTTTTCTTCGGCAACCTCCTCGCTCCCATCTGCATCTTCCTGTCGGTGATTTTTTTCACCTCCCGCATGACCGCTAACACTGAAATCGTGGCCATGCTGAGCGGTGGGGTCAGTTTTTATCGAATCCTTCGTAC
>Ga0068876_10001925_pt1 | contig 15737 bp, 16 predicted proteins | sample NOAtaG_6_FD_66442 | JGI IMG/M metagenome (GOLD analysis project Ga0068876, IMG submission 66442) | Freshwater lake microbial communities from Lake Erie, under a cyanobacterial bloom - NOAA_Erie_Diel5S_2200h metaG | ecosystem: Environmental > Aquatic > Freshwater > Lake | place: USA: Ohio, Lake... | reverse complement strand
GGTTGCGCGCATCCAATTCGCTGCTGCGCGGGCAGAGCAAGCGGGTATAACCGCGGGCCTCCAGAAGGCGACGCAGGGCCGAGCCTACCATCCCACCGGCCCCGGCCACCAGAACGGTGGCGTCTTGGTGGTTTGCAAAAGAAGTCATCGATCGCGTCGGGCTCTGTGAAGGTCGGATTGAACCATTTCGGCCACCAATTGATCCAGGCTGTGACGGGGTGTCCAGCCTAGTTGGGTGCGGGCTTTGGTGGCATCTCCGATGAGAAGGTCCACTTCGGTGGGGCGGTAATAGGCGGGGTCCACTTCCAGAACGACTTTGCCAGGCTGCAAGGGGGTCTCCCTCAAACCAAGCTCTTCCAAACGCACCTTGTCCAAGCGATCCACGACGGCGGTTTCGGCGGCACCTTCGCCTTTGAATTCTAGATGTATTCCCAATTCCCCAAAGGCCATGCGCACAAAATCCCGCACTGGGGTGGTCACCCCCGTAGCGATGACATAGTCTTCAGGTGTTGGTTGTTGCAACATCAGATGCATGGCCTCCACATAATCGCGGGCATGACCCCAGTCACGGCGCGCATCCAGGTTCCCCAAATACAACTTGTCCTGACGACCCAGCACGATGGCGGCCGCCGCTCGGGTGATTTTGCGCGTCACAAAGGTTTCACCGCGTACCGGGGATTCGTGGTTGAAGAGGATCCCATTGCAGGCGTACATGTTGTAGGCTTCGCGGTAATTGACGGTAATCCAATAAGCGTAGAGCTTGGCCACCCCGTACGGAGAGCGTGGGTAGAAGGGGGTGGTTTCGCTTTGGGGTACCTCCTGGACCAAGCCATAGAGCTCGGAGGTGGAGGCTTGGTAAATGCGGGTGCTGTCGGTCATCCCCAAAAGGCGAACCGCTTCCAGCAAACGCAGGGTCCCAATACCGTCCGCGTTGGCGGTGTATTCCGGCATATCAAAGCTGACCTTGACGTGGCTCATCGCCGCCAGGTTGTAAATCTCGTCCGGCTGTATTTCCTGCACCAAACGAATCAAGTTGGTGCTGTCCGTCAGGTCCCCGTAATGCAAACGGAAACCGGGCTGCCCGGAGGAATCCGGCCCATCCCCGTCGTGTCGATCCCGGTAAAGATGGTCAATGCGTTCGGTGTTAATTAACGAGGAGCGGCGTTTAATGCCGTGGACCTCGTAACCCTTGCCCAGCAGGTACTCGGCCAGGTAGGAACCGTCTTGACCGGTGATACCGGTAATCAGGGCTTTGCGTGGGGACATATTTATGAATTAGGGGTTAAAGATGATGAACGAGCCTGTTCCTTGTCCAGGTGATTAAAACGAGAGTTGTTGGAAATGTATTCCGGGATATGTTTCTTGAGGGTGGAGACCAGGCGGTAATCGTCCCCGGAATGCAGGGCATCGCGCAGCTCGCCCAGTGCATCGCTGGCCTGGTCGTAGGAAGAGGAACGAACCCGGGCCACCAGGATTTTGGGATGATGGGTGGGCAGGGTGTTCTCTTCGCCCGCCAGCAATTCCTCGTAAAGCTTTTCCCCGGGTCGAAGGCCGGTGTACTTGATGGCAATATCCTTGCCGGGTTGCAGGCCCGATAGCCGAACCATTTGATGCGCCAAATCCGCTATTTTGACCGGCTCCCCCATATCAAAGACATAAATCTCCCCCCCCTGCCCCATGGTCGCGGCCTCCAGGACCAACTGACAGGCCTCGGGGATGGTCATGAAAAAACGAGTGATTTCGGGATGGGTGACGGTAATCGGACCCCCAGCCTCCAATTGCCGCTTGAAGAGGGGAATGACCGAACCATTGGAACCCAATACATTTCCAAAGCGCGTCGTCACCACCTCCATCGTTTGCTCAAAGCCCGGCGCATCGGCCATGGCCTGGGCGATGATCTCGGCCATGCGTTTGGAAGCCCCCATGACATTGGTAGGGTTCACGGCTTTGTCCGTGCTCACCATCACAAACCGGGCCACCCCGTATTCGCGGGCCAAGTGAAGCAGGGAAGAAGTTCCCAAAATATTGACGCGCACCGCCTCCATGGGGTTTTCTTCCATCAAGGGCACATGCTTGTAGGCCGCAGCATGAAAAATCATCTGCGGACGATGCTTGCGAATGATTTGACGCATTCGTTTGGTATCGGTGATATCCGCCACATAATAATGCAGAGATCCTTGACCGGTTATCAAGCTACGTTTGGTCAGGTTGAGCTGCAAATCATGAAGAGGGGTTTCGGCCTGGTCCACCAAGATCAACTGAGCCGGGTCATAGTGCATCAATTGCTGAACCAGTTCCGAACCAATGGAACCTGCCGCGCCGGTCACCATCACCACTTTTTCACGAACCAAGCGACTGACCTCGGGATTGCTCAGGTTGATCGGATCCCGTTGCAGAAGTTCCTCAATGGCCACCGGGGCGATTTGACGGAGGGACAATTCTCCGTTGATCCAATGTTCCAAAGGGGGAACTACTTTGACCTGAATATTCCGACTCAGGCACAGATCCACGATGGCCTTCTTGCGCCGCGGTTCGATGTTCTGAATGCTAACAATGAGTTCATCAATGCGACGGTTCTCCAGAAATTCCGAACTCAATGCGGCCGATGAAACAATGGGAACTCCCTCAATGCTTTTGTTCTGCATGCGGTCGTCGTCGTCCAAAAAAGCCACCACCGTGTTGAGCGAACGGGTTTCGCGTAACAACACGCCCAGGGTCATTCGTCCCGAAGAACCGGCCCCGTAAATCAGGTATCGCTTGCGGGGACGCTCTTTGCTGTTGAATTGGTTAAAAAGCCCTTTGAACATGAACCGGCTCCAAATCATCACAAAGGTGAGCAGGAGGTAATGGGTCAAAATCAGGGAGAGGGTCAGGTTGAAAGGAGAAACCTTGGCGCTCGAACTCAAGGTGGTCAGGGTATGCAAGGCCAAAAGAACCAGGGCCGCCGCCGAGTTGGCCCAAAGAATACGGGTCGCATCAGCCACCGAGGTATGACGAATGATACCCACAAATGAACGGAACATCAAAAACGACATGGCGTAAAGCAACAAAACCACCGCCGACTTCTCCATCACCCTGAACCAACCCAAGGTATTGAAATCCTGAAAATCCGAAACCAACAACAAACTCACCCAAAACGTCAACGCCACCAAGAGGTTATCGATGGCAAAAACCGTCCAACGCGAAATCACGTTTTCGGAGTACCAGTTTAAAATTTTACGGGATAATTTCATACGTTTTCATTTGGGTGCCCCAAGCGAATCAACTCATCGATGGTGGCTATTTTTTTGAATTCGGCGGCACTTATATCCGCCTTGGTTTCGGATAATCGAGCAAAGATGACCAAGCGGGCCATGGAATCCCAATAGATGAGGTTGTTCAGGGCAAAATCGGGCGCATAGATTGTCAAATCCTCTTGAAGCACCTCGTTCAAAAAGGCCAACCAGGGGTTTTGTTCGGAGAAGGGGACGTTCATCGGGTTTGGGGCAAAGCAGGCACTCCCATCCACAAAGTACCGGGAGCGCTCAGGTTGGCATGGGACATAAGGCAGGCATGGGGACCCAGGTGCTGGCGGTTTCCCAGTTTTTTGGCTTGGAGGATGGAGGAATGCAAGGCCAAGAGGTTCGAGTCCCCCACCTCCACCACCCCGGCCAAGGCCACCTGGGGCATAAAGGCGTTGTGGGATCCGATGCGGACGCCGTGCCCCACCGTCACCCCGTGGTTGAAGCTGTTGAAATTCCCCATCTCAATATCCGTGGTGAACCAACACCCGCCCTGGATCACATTCCCGTGACCCATACGCAGTTCCTCGGCCTCCACCTGAACCGAACGGTGAACGATGTTCGGAAATTCAAAGCGTTCGATGTTATGGGACAGGGTATTCAATATTGCTTCTTTTTTGTCCGGCAAGAAGGTTCCCATCAAGAGTGCCGTGCCGGTTGGCAAATCAGCCGCGGCGTTGATGGGGCCTCGGTATGGCGCTGATGATTCTTCGGGGCTTGGAACACGGTCATCAAAATACCCGGCGTAGCGGTATTCCTCCGAAGCGTACGAATGGCGCAGGAGCTGAATCAGCTCGGGGCCAAAACCCCCCATCCCCAAAATATAGATATCTCTCAAAACAACGATTGAATGATGCGAACCACCCGCTCCAAGTCCCCTTGGGTCAGGTTGGAACCGGAAGGTAAACACAGCCCCTGATCAAAAAGTTCCTCGGCAACACCGCCCCCGTAATAAGGGGCCTCCGCAAAGACCGGCTGCAGGTGCATCGGCTTCCACAAGGGCCTGGACTCGATGTTATCCCGCTCCAGGGCCAGACGAAGATCCTCCCGGGTGATCCCCCCGCTAAGGGCCGGATTCAGGGTGAGGGTGGTCAGCCATCGGTTCGAAAACGAATCCGGAGCTTCCTCTTGCCAGCCTATCCCGGGCAGGGCCCCCAACTGTTCACGATAAAACGCGTAATGCGCCCGACGAGCCTGAACCCTCGCGTCTAAAACCTCCATCTGACCTCGACCAATCCCCGCTAACACATTGCTCATTCGGTAATTGTACCCGATCTGTGAATGCTGGTAATGCGGAGCCGCGTCCCGGGCTTGGGTCGCCAGAAAGCGTGCTTGGCGTATCAAATCTTCGTGGTTGGATAGGAGGGCTCCGCCACCGGAGGTGGTGATGATTTTGTTCCCGTTGAAACTTAGGATGCTAAGATCCGCCAAGGAACCGCAGGCTTGGTTCTTGTACCGTGAACCCAAAGCCTCAGCCGCGTCTTCAATGAGGGGAATCTCGTATTGCTGACAAATCTGTTGAATGCGATCCATCTGCGCGGGCATCCCATAAAGGTGCACCGCAATCACCGCCGCCGGCTTGGATCCCCTACGGGCCATGCGGTCCTCGATGGCCGCTTGCAAAGCCTCGGGGTCCAGATTCCAGGTTTGGTTTTCGGAATCTACAAAAACGGGAACCGCCCCTTGGTAAACGATGGGATTGGCCGAGGCCGAGAAGGTCATGCTTTGGCATAGGACCTCATCGCCTGCCTTCACCCCCACGAGAATCAGGGCCAAGTGCAAGGCCGCCGTTCCGCTGCTCAGCGCCGCCGCATGGTCCACCCCGCAATAGGTGCCCAAATCCTTCTCGAAACCGTCCACATGCGGCCCCAGGGGGGCAATCCAATTGGTCGCAAAAGCTTCCTGCACATAGCGTTGTTCGGTTTCACCCATGTGGGGAGAGGAGAGCCAAATTTTGGGATTCATCGCGTTGATTTAGAAGAAATAGAATGCTGATAGTAGAGGGCCGGGATGAGGAGCATCAATAGAACCGGGTTCATGACCAAGCGATGCAGGTAACTCAAGGCGATACTCTGGGAGGGCGGCAAAAGCCAAAGCCCCATGTAATAAAGCGGCAACAAGAAGCCCAAACCGAACCACATGATCCACCAACCCAATCGAACGTACGATGGTTTGGCAAACAAAGCGTAGATAATCCCCAAAGCCGCCATATCGTTGACCAAATAACGAAGGACCTTGTTGAGGATGGCCGACCAGGAGAGCGCCGGATCCGTCGCCGCCACGGCTTGGCCGCTTGTTATTAGCTTGATCCATGAAAGGTTCCGGTAATGGTACGATGCCACCAGAACGCCCCCCATGGCCAAGAAAAGCGCGATTCTACGGTGCTTGTTCATGGTTTTTTTTGGCGATGCTTTGACGCGTCCACAGAACCCATAACACCAGAACCAAGAGATAAATGGAGCCCGTAAAAAGATTCTTCTGCACCGAATACCAGGAGCCGTCGCTGTGATGTATAATCAAAGCCAATACCGCAACGCGAATAACATTGAATGCATGAATCGCCAAAAGCCCCCAGACCACAAATTTCCCTTTGCGGCTGGACCATGGACCAAAGGCCAAAACAAAAGCCAAAAACAAAATCATCACCGAGAGGCCGTTGCAGCCCTCAATCACCTTGACTTTGGCGATGCTGTCAATCAGAATCCGTTCTTCCTGTAAACCAGGGCTGTGCTCCGACACGGCCGTATAACCCACTGCTCGAAGGCCCATGGCGGCATGCTCCCCCAAGATGCGGGACATGGGATCTACATGGGTTCCACTGCGTTGGAGATAGACTTGGTACGCCAGACTCATCCCCGCATAGACCGCCAAGAACACCATCAAGAAACGCAAAGCCGGGCGGAACTCCTCCAGCCATGCAGGAAGTAGGCGTGCAAACAAATCTTTCATTGGGGAATGGAGCTTTTGAGGCGGGTGTTCATGGAAATGTGTTGATGAAACCGGTAACGAACCGGACGATAGGGAGCCTCCAGCAGGGTGCTCAAGCGCTTCCGAGTGCTTTGCTCCCATGCAAGGGAATCGACTTCGCTGTGCAACCAAAGATCCGCCTCTACCACCTTGCCCATCATGGGATGGTCCGGGGTGGATACCGAGGCCTGAAGGACCCAGGGATCGTCACGCAACGCATTCAAAGTTAACAAGGGATCCACCAACACCCCCCCGACCTTGATGCGGTCTTGGTGCCGACCCAGGTAACGAAGGGAACCATCTGGCAAGGCTTCGGCCCGGTCCCCCGTGGCGATCCATGCCCCGTCAGGGCCCTGAACCCATAGCTCCTGTCCGTTCAATTTCCACTGGAATAACGGCTTCCATACCCCCGGTTGCTGACCCGAGGCCATGGGAAGGATGCCTGCTTCGGTGCTCCCGTAGGTTTCTTTCCAACGAACTTGGGGTTGCAGGGCTGCGATTTGGTCTCGCAAGGCGGGCGCCATGGCCTCCGCCCCGTAAGTAATCAAACGCAGATGGGGCCAGGCTTGATCAAAAAAGCCGGCCTGCCATAACCCAAAGAGATGGGCGGGGGTGGTGGGCAGGGTTTGGATACGATGCTGGACCATGGCTATCCGAAGATCATCGATATGCGAAGGCTCGATCCGAACCAGATGAATACCACGGCTCAAGGCATAGAACAGGGTATGCAATCCCCCGATGTGATCCGGAGCCATGAGCCATGCCATGGCACCACTATGCCTAGCCAAACGCAGGGGGTACAGCTTCCACCAATCGGACCATCGGTGGGCCACCCAACGCGCTTGTCCGGTGGAGCCGCTGGTGCTCAGGTGGAGGGCTCCTTCACTCATGGCTTCTGCCGGGCCATGCCCGATCCGAAGGGATTGGCCGTAGGCGGCCGATCGTACCAACGAAAGCACATAGTCCTGAATCGGTTGATCCCCTGGGTGCAGGGCGTCGGCATACGGAGTTGTGTTATCGTCCAGTGCCCTCGCCAAATCCGCATAAGACAGGGTTCCATTTGTCGTACTCAGCCATGGAGCCTGACCCAGGGCCCTGGCATGGGCTATCAAAGAATCAACGAGAGGCACGGGAATAGGCGATGGCACCGGTGCTTTGATCGTGGTACCAGGATTGGATTTGGAGGTAAAGCTCCTCAGGGGTGGTGAGAGTGGACGGATCCAAGCGATCCAAGACCTCTTGTTGGGCGGTGGCAGGCACCGTTCGCCATAGGGGGGTATCCACAGGCCCGGGGGCCAGGCAATTAACCGCTATGCCCATGGGGGCGAGTTCCTTGGCTGCTTGCCGAGTGAGTTGTTCGGTCGCGGCCTTCATGACGGCGTAGGGTGTTTCACCGGCCAAGACCAAGGGAACCGCTACGGTGCTGAACAAAACGATCATGGGGCGGGGGCTGTTGGTCATAACCTCCCCCTGGTTGGGTTCCGCGGTCGAAGGCAACCGAGGCATCAACCTCGGAAAATCACGGACCAATCGGCAGGCGGCCCGGAGGTTCAATTGCCATTGCTGTTCCCATGCCATGTCGCTGAGGAGCAGCATGGGTTGGATGGCAGCCTGACCGGCGGCATGGATTAGGAGATGCCAAGGAGCCTGGGACCTCAGTTCCTGCAGGGCCTCTTGGTAGGATCGATCATCGCAGAGGTCCACGGCCATGGCTTGAACCCCCGAAGGGGCCGTTCCTCTTCGGGACCATCCCGTCACCTCCCATCCGTCCTGGACCAACTTGGAGGCGATGGCCGCACCGATGCCGGAGGAGGACCCGGTAACCAGGGCGCGTCGAGTTAGCCGAGGATTGTTGATTGTCAAGCCTGTTGAGATTCATCCAACCTGGCCTGCAGGTAGGCGGCCATGGCGGGTAAGGTGCGGAAAGGAGAACGCGCGGAGGCCAAGCCTTGGTGATCGGCCAAGACCAAGCTTCGTTGGTAATCGCGGAAGAGGGCGTCCTCGATATGCATGATGAAATCCACCAAGCCAAAGGAATCCAGCCCTCCTTGACCGTAGAGCGGTTGGCCCAAGTTGGGGTCCTCGGACATTCCCCGCAAAAGGCGGTAGGTTCTATATTCCTTTTCCAGCCAGGGGTACCAATCGACCATCAGGATGCAATTCGTGAACAGGATGAATGCGGGTTTGAGAAAGGTCCGCAAGGTGAAAACCCCATTGGAATCCGGAACCAAAACCTACCAACATGGCGCGTTGGAGTTCTGGATGCGCCTCTCCAGGAAAACAATTGGACAAGAGAATCCCCAAACTGGCCGAGCCGGTATTGCCGTAACCGTCCAATGCCGAGGGCACTCGCAAGGGGTCCAGACCCAGTGCCCGCTGCATGTACTGGAGCACGGTGGCCCCTGCTTGATGAAAGAGCCAGGTGCTGATGGCGTCGTTGGTCAGGTGTTGTTCTTGCATAAAGGACTTCAAACGCGGTACCACCTCTCTTACGGCAAATTCAAAGACTGCCAAACCATCCATTCGCAAACAACCTGTGTTATCGGTGGCCAGAGACCTGGCTAGGTCGGGAAGGGTCCCCAATCCAAAAGCCCCCTGCAAATTCGTTGAATCCAAATCTTGGTGCAACCACCAGAGTGTGGCCCCGTCCCCAAACAGGGTTCTGGTACTACGGTCTGTGGGGTCCGTGAGCCGGCTATGGGTTTCGGCGGCGACCAAGAGGACACGCCGGCAAGAGGGTTCTTTCAGGAGTAAGTGGGCATGGTAAAGCCCCCAAACCAATCCTGCACAACCGTGGGACAAATCCCAGCATTGGATGTTCTGATTCCAACCCATGGCCCCTGCCAAGAGGGCTGCATTGCCCGGCACGCGATGCGCTGGCGTTTGAGTAACAAAAATCACCGCATCCGGTATGCCCTCATCCTTGTTAGAACCTTGTTGCAAAGCCGCCACGGCCAAATCCAAGGTGGAATAAGGAGAGCTTCGAAGCGAGGTTAAACCGGTGTGCTTCTCGGCCTGATCGGTCTCTTTCAATAAGCCGTCAGATATCCAATCATTTTGGCTCTGACCCGTGGAAGGGACCACCGATGAAATTGCACTAACCTTCAAGATTGCTTGAATTATAACGTAAAATGCGTGCGGGATTTCCTACCACCACAGCATAGTCAGGTACATCCCGGATCACCACTGCTCCTGCGCCAACTGTTGCCCATTGACCAATTCGAATTCCCTGTATCACCGTTGCACCTGCTCCAATATGGGCCCCCTCGCCGACGACTACATTTCCACAGAGGGTGGCGTTGGGGGATATATGGACATAATCACCGATAACACATTCATGATCAATCGAAGCAGAGGTGTTCAAGATTGCGTGTCGGCCAATGTGACTTGCTGGATTAACTACGACCCCGGCCATAACCACTGTTCCTTCACCGATAGTTTTAGGATCAATCGCCAAAATGGCCTGGGGATGTACAGCCGACACAAAAATACCGCCAAATGAAATGGATAATCTTTTGCGAATATCGTTCTTTCCAATCGCTAGGATGCAAGGCAACTTGCCGAGTTCGTCAATTTCGTGAGGTGGAAGTACAAGTCCGCCTATCCAATCTGGCTTATCGGCATCATCGACAAATCGAATGTTGGAATACCCACAACGCTCCAGAATATCTTTGATCACCAAACCATGACCACTTGCTCCGTAAATAATCATGACTCTGATCCTTTAAAAGGCTCCATGGTGGCTTGACCATCTTGATTAATTCCTTCTCTGACTAGAACTTTCCGGATGGTGAGCCAAAGAATTTTCATGTCCAACCAAAAAGACTGATTATCCACATACCAAACATCCAGCTTGAATTTTTCCTCCCAGCTGATTGCGTTTCTACCGTTAACTTGAGCCCATCCAGTGATGCCGGGCTTTACTTCATGACGACGCTTTTGGTTATCATTGTAAAGCGGCAGATATTCAATTAATAATGGCCTAGGGCCCACTAGGCTCATATCTCCTTTTAAAACATTGAGTAATTGTGGAATTTCGTCGAGCGAAGACTTGCGTACAATTGAACCCACTTTGGTTAATCTTTGGGTATCCGGCAATAAATTTCCGTGTACATCCTTATCATCATTCATGGTTTTGAACTTAACGATTGTGAAAATATTGCCATTTTCACCTGGTCGCCTTTGAAGAAAAAAAATGTTTCCACGATTAGAGATAAAAAGGCAGATTGCAGCGATTACAAAAACAGGGCTTAGTAATAAGGTACCAAGTAAGGCAATAGTGAAATCGGCTAGTGGCTTGATAAAATTTCTATAAATACCAATAGGAAAAAAACCCACGAAATTCCTCCTTCTAAAGTTCCAAAATGGATTGAACGATTCGCTCCGCTGTTTTTCCATCCCATAAATGAGGAATTTTACCTTGCTTCCAATTTCCAGAAAAAAGCTTTTCCATGACTGGCTTTATTGCTTTAGGGTTGGTGCCGATTAATTCATTTGTTCCTTCTGTGATGGTTTCAGGCCTTTCCGTATTATCTCTTAATGTCATACATGGAACTCCCATAACAGTAGTTTCTTCTGTGATTCCTCCTGAATCTGTGACAACAGCCTTGGCTCGTTCAACTAAATAATTAAATTCTAAGTACCCTTGAGGTTCAATCAAATATAATCGTGGGTGCTTTACACCTAAGTTTTCAAGAATTTTTGCTGTTCTTGGATGTACCGGAAACACTAACGGTAAGCCGTTGGAATGAGCGATGATTTCGTCTAATAATTCTTTTAACTTATGTTCTTCATCTACATTGGCTGGACGATGCAAAGTCATTACAATAAATTCTTTCTCTACTAACCCAATCTCGTCCCAAATTGCGGGTTTACGGAATCGTGGACGATTCTTCAACAAGGTATCAATCATGGTATTGCCCACATAATAAATTTGTTCTTCTTTTACGCCATTAATACGTAGATTCTCATTCGCTATTACAGAGGTGGTGAAAAAATAATTTGTTATAGCGTCTGTCACCAAACGGTTAATCTCTTCGGGCATAGACCAATCGTTTGAACGTATACCCGCTTCAACATGCGCCACTTTGATATTTAACTTTTGTGCCGTTATAGCACAAGCCATTGTGGAAGTCACATCCCCGACAACCAACACTAAATCTGTTGGATTATTTAACAATTCTATCTCAAACCGAACCATAATGTTTGCAGTCTGCTCTGCCTGACTGCCACCACCTGATTCAAGATTAGCATGGGGTTCTGGAATTTCTAATTGTTCAAAGAAGTCACCGGACATTTTTTTGTCATAATGTTGACCCGTGTGAACTAATCGATATTCTATTTCCGCGCCATTATAAATTGCCTTTTGAATGGCATGAATAATCGGAGCAATTTTCATAAAATTGGGCCTTGCTCCTGCTACTACAGTTATTTTCATATTATAGGGCCTCAATTAATTGGTTGATATACTTTTCAGCCAAAATCTGTCGGTCGAAGTTTGACTTGGCAAATTGATACCCATTTTCACCTTCATGGATTAAGCGTTGCGGGTCTTTCAAATACTCCCTGATTATGACATTGTAAGCGGAGGCATTTTCTGGCTCCACATAAACGCCAGCATTTGCATCCTCCACTAACTGACGAGAAACACCATCTATAGCCATCAATACGGGTTTTTTACAAGAAAAGTAATCAAACGTCTTATTTGAATAAACCGTTTTGAACGTATCGACTCGTTTCAAAATAGAAGCCCCCATGTCGGATGCTAAAATGTACTTGAAAACGTCTTGTTTTGGCACAGAATCCAAGAATCTAACATTATTCAAACCTCTTCTCTGGGCATCATTAATCAATCGTGCTTTTTCCATTCCCTGGCCTATAAGTAAAAAAAGCACATTTGTATCCGCCAAGACTTCAGCGGCATCTAATACTTGATCTAAGTGATTAGCAACACCGTGTGCCCCCACATATGTAATAACAAAATAATCTTCAAGATGATTTTCTTTTCGAAAAGTTTCTGAGTCAAAATTCTGCAATAAATCATCGCTCAGAGCAAAATCAGCAGCATTTGGAATCATAATCAATTTATCAGCTGGCACTCCCTTCTGATCCAACAAGGTATTGTAAAAAGCTGGAGTAAGTACATTGATACGTTTAGCTTTTTTATAAATAAACGATTCAAAGGCCAGGGATAGATTAATTATCCACTTATTTGTAAGTACACCCGTGTCAATCGCTGATTCAGGCCATAAATCCCGAATTTCAAAAATCAATGGGATCCGTTTAAGACGAGAGAGAATGTAACCAGTGACCCCAACAAAAAGGGGAGGCGAGGTAACTAAGATGAGATCGTATTTTCCCCGTACAATAAATAAACCAGCCCACAAAGAAGACAACATAAAGGAGCAATACCCCCAAAACCTACCGAAAAAGCCTGAATTATATGACTCAGAAACATGCGTACGATATACCTTAATGTTGTTTTGTAAACGTTTTACAAAAAATTTTCCTTTGTACTCCTCCCGCTTTTTGAAGCCATTTGCGTGCATCATACCTGCGATTACCACAACCTCATGTCCTAAATCAGTCCATGTTTTGCTAATTTCATTCCAGCGTGAGCCCCCCGAATCATCTTCTTCTAAATAATACTGATGTATCAATAAAATCCTCATTGCCATTTTAAATAAGTCTTTACCCCTTTTATGGAGGAACTGTAATGATAAACGTTGGTTTCATGCTTCTCTAAATAATAGTTTGAGCATTGCCCTATTGTCACATTATAATCAATTGGGGTTTTATTAGCATCAATGGCATAAATTCGGCCATTTAAATCAATTGATGAATGCCAGCGAAGGTGCATTAACTCGTTAGAAGTAGATTTAATTGAATCCAAAACTTCTAAACTGTTGTCATGTAAAGTGACTTTTCTTGTGTGTTTGTATTTGCCCTTAACTGTGTAAGACCCTTCCCAAACATTGGTCTCCATTTCCTTGTCTTTGATTTCGCTGAATTCGGTAGTCAACCAATTACCGTATAAAAACCTACCTAATTTAGGCATTTGTTCTACAAGCCCATACTGCACTGTATTATGAGATTGAACAGACTTGAAAGCGTCCGTTTGTTCGCCCGCATTATAGGAATAGGTGCCTTGGTCGGATAACCAATTTTTTCCATCTACCCACAAATCCAAATGAAAGGCATCACATGAGTTTGGCCTGAATTTATCATTGGGTAGGACGACAAATGTAACCGCCCTGTTATTTCGAAGAATAAGGTATTGCTGATCCAATAATTCACGCTTAGAATAAGTTGGTGGGTTAAAAAGTGTTCCTTTGAAAACATCCGGGATATACCAAAACAAGGGTTCGTCCCAAGGGCCTGCATCAAATACACGCACTCCATCGAGCAAACCAAAAATCAATTGTGTTGAAGGCCTGAAGTCTCGGTAATCACAACCATGCAAAACTTCCAACATGGCCCCGTCATTTGAACCAATATTTGGCGTTTCCCCATTAGAACCTACGATCATTTTGTACTGCCAAAGTGCAAGTGATCTGATTCTTTGCAATACATCAAACTCAAAAGGCTTTTCATCGAGCCTTTTCATATTTAAAAGCACCCAACTCATTGTATCAACTACCACTCGATGGTAATTGACCGACTTCTGAGAAAAGCTTCCTTGTTTATCAATCAAATGGTTTATCCTCTCTTCCAAGACTATTCTACCCTGTTTCTTCCATCGGCTCCTACGAGAACAGTGTTTATTATTGGGGTCAGCCTTTAATAACCAAGCTGCCCCGATGTACAAAGCAGCAGCCTCTGTGGTGCCATGGTTGTTATCTTGAGCTATGGCATAATGTATATTCGGCTGAATGCGCTCCATGTGATCGGTTATCCATGAAATTAGGCCTTTTGATGGCAACGAACTTTGGCCCAACACCTCTGCTGCTGTTATAAGTTTCATTAAACGAATCCCAGCCTCTTGACCACACTTCCAATTTGGGCCGATATTCTTGGGATTGTGAAATGACCAATCAATCAACCACTCATTGATGGTATTCACATATTTAGTTTCTCCAGTAACACGATAGGCTCTGCTTAAATCATGCAACCAATTGAATCTCGAAGGCTCCCACAAAATCTTAATGTCCCCGATATGTTCGTCAAAGTCTGACCATGTCGTCCAGTGCTTCTTATCCAAATTTACACTACAATTATCAAATGGATTCTCTGACCATTTCTTGTGCTTATTCACCCTGAACTTGTGAAATGAGAAATAAACAAAATCATAATTCATCCATGCTTCAGCTCGCGTGATTAGTTGTTCCCTCCAAGAATCCGGGTAAGAGACACTACTATCAATCTCTTTGAAAACAATACCCACTATTGGTTCACCAGGCTCAAAGTACCATTTACGTATTCCAGTCTTTAAGCTCAAACGATACCACAACATGTAAATCATATTCCAAAGTCCAAGCTTTGGGACAAGTTCAAATAAATATAGCGCTTTCCTAATCAAGCTAAATGATTCAAACATTCACATTTACCCAAGCTTTTTGCTTTAGACTTTCTAAAGCCGCAAAGCTGGCCTGGGTAGTATTTACAAGGCTATCAAAAGGTATCAGAGCGTCCCCTCCCTTTTGAATTCTTTGAACCAAGGAATGAAACTGGTTTTTATGCCCTTTATCCAAGGATGTTCTTAATCCATTGAAACCTTTAAATCCATACGCCTCCGTTTTTCTGAAATTATCCATTACAATAGTTCTCTCTTGCGAATAAACCTCTAGTCTTTCCTTGGAATAGGCCTTGCTACCATTGGCAAAATAGTTAATGACCGCGTTGCTGCCGTCTTCGTATTTTAATAAGATGGAAGCATTGTCTGTATTTTCGTGTGGGTTCACACCCATTGAGTTCATACAGACGGCTATCACCTTAAAGCCTATTATATAACTACATAAATCAATGAAGTGACAAGCTTCGCCTATTATTCGACCCCCACCTACATTGAGGTCATGAACCCATACATTAGCCGGTATAAAGCCCGCGTTCATGGTAGCCATAATATTCATAGGCCCACTTCCTACCTGTTGCTTTATTTTAATGGCATGAGGAGAAAAACGCCTATTAAAACCTACAGTAATGCTACCTTTTGAATTTTCAGCTACATGAATAATCTGTTGTAATTCCTCTTGATTTAATGCTAAAGGCTTCTCTACAAATACATGCTTGCCGGCATTCAGTGTCTCAATTACCATAGAGGCATGTAAATTATGACGAGTGGTAATCATCACCAAATCCACCTCTGAGTCTTTTAGTATTTCTTGATAATCCGTAGTACTATGGCTAAATCCGAATTTCTTAGCCATAGCTGTGCCTGTCACGCCTCCCCTGCTCGCAATATACTTAAAATGCGCACCTGAGCCTCTTAGAGCAGGCAACATAGTCATTTTTGTAAAATTACCAGACCCTATTATTCCCAATACTCCTTTT
>Ga0068876_10001924_pt1 | contig 15743 bp, 15 predicted proteins | sample NOAtaG_6_FD_66442 | JGI IMG/M metagenome (GOLD analysis project Ga0068876, IMG submission 66442) | Freshwater lake microbial communities from Lake Erie, under a cyanobacterial bloom - NOAA_Erie_Diel5S_2200h metaG | ecosystem: Environmental > Aquatic > Freshwater > Lake | place: USA: Ohio, Lake... | reverse complement strand
CTCACTGCGCGATGGTGGTGAAAATCAATGACACCCTGCAAGTGGTGGAAGCCATTGGTGATAAGGTTCAAGTCACTTCTTTGCGCAACTTCTTTGCCCGCAGTGGGGATACGACAACCATTCAAAACATTACCGTGGGTAGAGTTTTGGAGAAATACCACCCCATTGTGGAAAGAGCAGCAATGAAAGCCAAATCACATATCGGTGAGCCTTACGACGATGTTTTCTTGATGAACAACAACAGTTGGTATTGCAGTGAGTTGCTTTATGACGCTTTCAAAGAAGCCAATGATTCCAAAGACTTTTTCGAGTTAAATCCGATGACCTTCAAGGATCCCAAAACCAATGCTTTTTTTCCTGCTTGGGTGGATTATTACCAACAACTCAAAACAGACATTCCAGAAGGAAAACCCGGCATCAATCCGGGGCTCATTTCAAGATCGGAGAAGATTGAGATGGTTTCAATTCAACCCTTCAATCATTAGGTCCTATTCATAACACGTCGCTACCCCCGCGTTGCTTCACCTCTCCACTTCTTCGCGCTAGAAATCAACCTCAACGCTCAAATCAATGGAAAAGTTCAATTTACTCATTTTAGATTTGCGGTGATTATTTGAATTATTCACCGCAATTATGCGGTGATTATTTTGTATATTTACCGCACAAGATGAAAAAGCCCACCTACATCTACGAATACAAAAACTGGCCAGACTTTGTTTGGCGAGATGCTGAAATCAATGCGCTATTCGGTGAGGTGCGCTTGATGCAAGGAAAAATCTTCGGACATATGAATGCACTTGGGTTTTCCGCCATGGAAGAGGCTAGCCTTAAAGCGCTTACACTTGACGTTGTTAAATCTTCTGAGATTGAAGGCGAACTACTGAACTTCAACCAAGTTCGCTCTTCCATCGCTCGCCGACTTGGTATCAATACCGGAGGGATTGTAAAAAGCAACCGCCATATAGAAGGTGTCGTAGAAATGATGTTAGATGCTACACAAAGGTTTGATGCGCCATTGACTGAAAAACGCCTTTTGGGTTGGCATGCCGCGTTATTCCCCGCTGGATTCAGTGGACCTTATTCCATTGAAGTTGGCTGCTATCGATCTGGTGACATGCAAGTGGTATCTGGGCCGATGGGAAAAGAGAAAGTGCATTACCAAGCCATTGCGCCAAAACATATCAAAAGTGAAATGAAAAAGTTCTTGAAATGGTTGAACAGCAAAGGCACATTGGATCCGGTGATAAAAGCGGCCATTGCTCATTTCTGGTTCATCATCATTCACCCTTTTGACGACGGAAACGGTCGTATTGCCCGTGCAATAACGGACATGCTTTTAGCGCGCGCTGAAGGCAGCGGACAACGCTTTTACAGCATGTCTAGTCAGATATTGGAAGAACGTAAAAAGTATTATGCTATCCTACAGAAGGTTCAACACAGCCCAGGAGATATAACAGATTGGCTGCATTGGTTTCTTCATTGCTTAAAAAACGCGATGCTCGCAACTGAAAATACTACACAACAAATATTGAAAAAAGCTGATTTTTGGAAACGGCATGAAAAAACACCAATCAACGAAAGACAACGAAAAATATTGAACTTACTATTTGAAAATTTCGAAGGGAAACTGCAAACTTCCAAATGGGCTAAAATCAATAAAACCTCCTCCGACACAGCATTAAGAGATATCAAAGATTTGGTACAAAAAGGAATCCTACAGCCTACAAACGAGAACGGGCGAAGTACGAATTATGAACTGGTTAATACATAAAACCTTCTTAGCGAAGTATCGTTACCGCTGCTTCATCCCCTCTCTTCTCTTCCTCTCCTTCAAAATCAATCCCAACTCTCTGCTCGTTTGCCCTTTCACTGAAGTATTCTCTTGTGCGCGGCGCAGCAAATACGGCATCACTTCTTTGATGGGTCCATAGGGAAGATATTTCACAACATTGTATCCCGCATCCGCCAGGTTGTAACTGATGTGATCACTCATCCCAAACAATTGTGCAAAAGCAACCCTGTTGTCATTTTTGACAACCCCTTTTTCTTCCATCCATTGGGCCAGCAACATGGACGATTCTTCATTGTGCGACCCACAACACAATGCCATGTCCTGCAGATTTTCCAAACAATACTGGACCCCCGCATTGAAATCGCTGTCAGTAGCTTCCTTACTCGGCTGTATCGGGTTTTGATATCCCATCTCAGCAGCACGCTTTCCTTCTTTTTCCATGTACGCCCCGCGCACCAATTTCACCGCATAATGCAATCCCTTCTCTCTGGACCATGCATGCGCTTTCTTTAAAAAATCCAATCGATCATGTCGATACAACTGAATGGTGTTGTATACAATGGGCGCATCATGATTGAACTTCTCCATCATGTCATGACACAAGGCATCTATCGCATCTTGAATCCATGAATCCTCTGCGTCGATAAATATGCGCTGGTCCGCATCATACGCTGCTTGGCATATCTGCAACACTCGTTGTACCACCCTGTTCCACTCTGATTGATCTTTCTCGGACAGTTGTGTTAAAGTACCACGAACTACCTCATTCTGCTTTTCTAAAAGTTCAAAACGCGCTACTCCTGTCACCTTGAAAACACAAAAGGGAATGTGTGGATTGCCTTTGGCAGCGGCTATTGTGCGAATGATTTCATCGGCCGTGGCGTCAAAGTCAGCCTCCTTTTCTTTTCCTTCCACAGAATAGTCCAAGATGGTTCCAATGTTATACTCCGCCAAGCGTGCAGAAGCAACCTTGCATTCTTCTACAGTTTCACCACCGCAGAATTGAGCGAAAATATTTTTCTTAATCAGCCATCCAATGGGAAAGCCAATTCCTACGGCAAAATGAGTCATGGCACCGCCTATTTTCACCAATGTGGGATTTCCAATCAGCTTGAAAAGCCAATAGGAACGGCGCAATGCAGCATCGTCTTTCCCCTTGAAAGCGATGGCGGTATTTTCAAATGAAAGTGGTAACATTCGTTGGCAAATATAACGTGGTGATGTGCGAACTAAGCTTTATCTTGCACCACGAAATTTAAAGATCATGGAAGCAGCTCAAAAATACATTTTAGACAACAAGGATCGTTTTTTAAACGAATTGTTTGAACTCATCAGAATTCCCAGCGTAAGTGCTGATTCTGCCTACAATGCAGACGTTGCACGTTGTGCAGATTTGGTAGCCAAAAACCTCATCGAGGCAGGTGCTGACAACGTAGAAGTTTGTAAAACAGAAGGTCACCCCATTGTGTATGGTGAAAAAATCATCAACCCCTCTCTTCCTACCGTATTGGTGTATGGGCACTATGACGTCCAACCCGCTGATCCTATTGATTTATGGGATACTCCTCCCTTTGAACCTACCATCAAAATAACAGAGGTGCATCCGCAAGGTGCCATTTTTGCTCGTGGTTCTTGTGATGACAAAGGACAAATGTTTATGCATGTCAAAGCTTTTGAAGCGATGAACAAAACCCACTCTTTGCCTTGCAATGTCAAGTTTATGATTGAAGGAGAAGAGGAGTGCGGCAGTTCCAATTTAGGCCCCTTCTGCCGCGCCAATAAAGAGAGATTGAAGGCGGATATCGTTTTAATATCCGATACGAGTGTGATTGCCAATGATTGTCCCAGCATTGACTGTGGATTGCGTGGCTTGAGCTATTTAGAAGTAGAAGTAACGGGACCCAACCGCGACTTACACAGCGGTGTGTATGGCGGTGCTGTTGCCAATCCCATCAATGTTTTGGCTAAGATGATTGCCTCCTTGCATGACGAAAACAATCACATTACCATAGATGGATTCTATGACAATGTGTTGGAACTAACTGAAGAGGAAAGAACTGCCCTCAACCTAGCTCCCTTTAGCGAAAGCGATTATTGCAAGGATTTGAATATTGAAGCCGTTTACGGTGAAGCGGGTTACACCACCATTGAGCGGACTGGCGTGCGTCCCACTTTGGACTGCAATGGTATTTGGGGTGGTTATATTGGAGAGGGATCCAAGACGGTGTTGCCATCAAAGGCATTTGCCAAAATCTCCATGCGTTTGGTACCTCATCAAACCCAGGAGGAGATTACGGAGAAGTTCACCCACCATTTCATGAAAATTGCTCCCCAAGGGGTTCGCGTGGAAGTGCGTCCGCATCACGGTGGAAATCCCGTTGTAACGCCCACCGACAGCAAGGCCTACAAAGCAGCTAGCGATGCGATGGAGAAAACGTATGGAAAAAAACCAATCCCGACAAGAGGGGGAGGATCCATTCCGATTGTCGCGATGTTTGAATCTGATTTGGGATTGAAGAGCGTGTTGATGGGATTTGGTTTAGACAGTGACGCCCTGCATTCTCCTAATGAGCATTACGGATTGTTCAACTATTATAAGGGTATCGAGACCATCCCTTATTTCTTCGAGAACTTTGCTCAATGAAAAAATGGGGGTGGTTGATTTTGTGTTGGGGAGTTTTTTCCGGATGCAAAGTTTACCAAGAAATCAAAATTGAGAAGGTCAGACAACTGCAGTTTGAGGAGTTTGATAACACAGGTATTCAAGGTTCCTTGAAAGTGACCATTGAAAACCCCAACTGGTACGCTTTAGAAATCACCGCTGCAGATATAGATCTGGGATTACAAGGGCGTAAAGTGGCCAGGGTTCATTTATCCGAATCGGTCACCGTGCCAAAAAAATCCAAAAATGAATACTTATTAAAAATCAATGGGTCGGAAGCCAAGTTGGATGCCGCTATTGCCAGTGCTTTTTCGATTCTTTTTTCGGATGAAATCATCATTTCCGGGGAGGGGTATATAGAAGGTAAAGCGTTGAAAATCAAGAAACAATCTCCGGTGAAATTTGAGTACCCCATCAAAAAAGCCGATTTGAAAAAAAAGAAATCATAAGGGACTTGCAAATTGTTGAAAAAATCGTATATTTGCCACCCGTTTAAAAACAATTACTATTATGAAACGTACTTACCAACCCTCGAATACAAAGCGTAGAAACAAGCATGGTTTCCGCAAAAGAATGGCAGATGCTGCAGGACGCGGTGTTTTGAGTTCTCGTCGTCGCAAGGGACGTAAGAAGTTGACCGTTTCTGATGAGCGTCGTCACAAAGGAATTGTTCGTTTATAATCCTTTCACAATATTGACTAAATTGCCACGCACCGCGTGGCTTTTTTGTTGATGATCATTGCTATTAATACTCGATTGCTCAAGCCGCTCCAAATGGAGGGAATTGGTGTTTTTACGCATCAAGTTTTATTAAAACTGATCCAGCGATTTCCGGAACATAAGTTTCATTTGATTTATGACCACGGTGACTTTTCTGTGATCGGTGAGCACTCGAATGTAGTCCATCATCGTTTATTTCCTCCGGCCCGACGCCCTTGGTTGTTTGATTGGTGGTTTGACTATTCTTTGCCACGATTGCTGAAAAAAATCAAGGCGGATATTTTTGTTTCGCCTGATGGTCATGGCAGTTTGCGATGTCCTTGTCCTCAATTGACGGTCATTCACGACCTGAATTTTGTTCATTTTCCCCAATACTTGCCTACGAAGTATGCTCAATACTGGAATCGTCATACCCCACAAATTGTGCGCAAGGCCGATCGTATTGCTACCGTGAGTGAGTTTTCAAAACAAGATTTGATTGACACCTATTCTTTATCGGGCAATAAGATAGATGTGTTGTGCAATGGATATTCAGAGGAGGCCCTGCCATTGGAAGAAGCCGAAAAACAAAACGCTCGAAATCGTTTTGCCAAAGGAAAGCGCTATTGGGTATATGTCGGATCTATTCACCCCCGAAAGAATGTTCAAGGGATGTTGGCCGCGTTTGACCAGTTCTGTCAGCAATCGGTATCGGACATTGACTTGGTTTTAGTGGGTACACCATTGTTTGACCATGCCGGTGCCGCACAATGGATCGCTGGGATGCGCAATGCTCATCGCGTGCATGCGACAGGCAGATTGGAGGGGGCTTTATTGTACCAAGCGATTGCGGGTGCTGAAGGGCTGTTGTTGTTGAGTCATTATGAAGGTTTCGGGATTCCATTGGTAGAAGCCTTTGCTTGCGGGGTTCCGGTATTGACCGCTCAGAATTCCGCTTTGCAAGAGATTGGAGGGAAAGTTGTGTTTTATGCCAACAATCACTCCGTGAGTGACATGACAGAACAAATGAAATTATTTGCAAGCGAAATTCAGCGAAGAGAAAAATGTGTTGAAGGTGGTTGGCACAGAAAGGAACAATACACCTGGAAAAAAGCCGCGGAAGGGATGTGGCAAAGTATTTTAAACACCATTTCAGATGCTCAAGGCCAGGTGGAGTAAGCAGTTCATAGAGGCGGGCTGCGATGAGGCCGGCAGAGGTTGTTTGGCCGGTCCTGTTTTTGCCAGCGCAGTGATTTTACCTGAAGGATTTTCACACCCTTGGCTCAACGATTCCAAACAACTCACAGAAAAACAAAGAGAAGAGCTTCGTCCCATCATAGAACAAGAGGCCGTCGCATGGGCGGTAACCGCTGTTTCCCCTCAGGAAATAGATCAAATCAACATTTTGAATGCCTCGATTATTGGCATGCATCGTTGTGTAGACCAACTCAAGGTGAGGCCAGAATTGCTGTTGATAGATGGCAATCGATTCAAGCCCTATTGGGGCATTCCCCATCAGTGCATTGTAAAAGGTGATAGTTTATTCCGCAGCATTGCAGCAGCATCCATTTTGGCTAAAACCCATCGCGATGAGTGCATGATGCAATTGGATTCATTGTTTCCAGAGTATGGATGGAAGGAGAACAAGGGATATCCTACCCTTCAACATAAAAAGGCCATTGCGGCAATGGGAGTAACACCACACCATAGACTAACATTTAAAATGAGCATTACATGAAAAAAAGAATTCTATATCCCATGCCGGGTGAGCGCTGGCAACATTACAAAGGCGGAGTCTATGAGATCATCACTTTAGCCAATCATAGCGAAACGCAAGATGCGCTGGTGATTTACAAGAGCATTCCATTTGGCAGTGTGTATGCCCGTCCATTGAACATGTGGCAGGATGTGTGTGAGATAGATGGCGTTGAATTTCCTCGATTTCAAAAACTTTAATCAAATGATTAAAATCATTGATTAATACAACCGTTTAGTTTTACCTTCGCCTCATGAAAAAGCAAAAGCTGATTCAACATGAGGAGAAAACCATCGGGACCGAGCAAAAAATCATTGCGGCCGCCATCAATATTTTTCAAGCCAAAGGGTATGCCGCTACGCGCACTCGTGATATCGCGGAAGCAGCCGGAATCAACCTTGCATTGCTTAACTATTACTTCCGAAGCAAAGAGAAATTATTTGAGATCATTCTTTTGCACACCATGGATGAGTTTATGCAAGCCATGGTCATTACAATGAACGATGAAAAAACATCATTGGAAAAGAAAGTAGAAAACGTGGTGCTTTCTTATCACTCGCTCCTTACCGAAAAACCTGGTATTCCTTTGTTCGTCCTGAATGAATTAAGACAAGGAAATCATGCCGTTATGCTCAAAGCGATGGGACTAAAAAAAATATTCAACGAATCTGTCTTTGCTACTCAATATCAAGAAGGAATAAAAAAAGGGAAATACGCAAAAAGACCGGTCCTCTGGCTTATTACTAACATCATGAGCCTAACCATATTTCCTTATATGGCTTCGCCGCTATTACAAATGATCGGAGATACAGACTATAAAGAATATGATCGTTTTATTAAGTCACGAAGAGATTATGTTACGAAATGGATCCTTCAAAGTTTAAAACCATGAAGTACATTTTTATTTTGTATTTTATTACCACACTTTCCTCATTATGGGGACAAAGCACCGTCTTTCACTCTTGGGAGGAATTATGCCAATTTGTGCAAACTCAATCAGTAGTGGAGAAGGTGGGTAACAAACAATTGGAACTTGCAGAGCTGACGGAGCAAGCGGCGGTAGCCAATATTTTTAATCCACGCATTCCTTTGACAGGAAGCGCGATCAATAATACCAATTTACCGGTCAACTTTATTCCTGGAGAAGCCTTTGGCGGGCCCGCTGGTTCTTTCAGGGAAATTACCTTGGGGCAACAATACATCACCTCTTTTACCGCGGCTCCACAATTTGACATCATCAATGTGGCGAAGTGGCAAGATGTGAAGACGGCAAAGGCCAATACTGATCTTGTTAAATCCGAAATAGCGGTCAATAAAAAGAAATTATTAGAGCAGGCAAATGGTTTGTACTGTAATATTTTGATGTACCAACAGCAGGAGAAAATCGCCATTCGTTTTGTTCAAATGGCGGATTCATTGGTAACCATCTTAAAGAACAAAAATCAACAAGGGCTCGCGCGCATTCAAGAGCTCAATGATGCCCAAGTCAATTGGTTGCAACAACAAAATCTTCTGCGCAGTGTACAAAGTGCGCTCGCCAATCAGTTGCGAAGCCTATCCGGGATTTGTCAAAAGGAGGTGGGTGTTGAATCGGGGAATGTGACGATGGTATGGGAGGATAAAGCCATTTCCATGGGCGATGCGGAACTCAAAAAAGCGATGATGCAATACCAGTACGCTGTATTGAATCAGCGTTCTGCTTTTTATGATCAACTCCCGGTGTTGGCATTTCAATCGTCGCTAGCCTATCAAAACAACAGTAACCTCAAATGGGCCGACCCCAACAATAGATGGATTTACAGCAGTTTTATAGGAATGAAATTGACTTGGGATTTTCCTACCAATGCGGTTAAATACACCAATGTCCGATCAAGAAAAATCAATGCAGAAATGCTCGCCCTTCAATTGGATGAGGAAAAACGCAACACTATTATTCGCAATCAGCAAGCGAGTGCGGATTACCAAAAAGCTCTGGAAGATTATAAGTCCGCTATTGAAATATTGAATTTGGATCGCAATAGTTATTTCCATTCGAAGGAATTATTTGATAAGGAGGTAATGTCGCTCTATCAATTTTTACAAGTGCAAAAGAAAGTGTTGAGCTCAGAAATGGACTGTGCCAATGCTCAAGTCAATATCATTTTTCAAAAAAATAAAATCTCAATCAACAATGCGGATTAAGCTTCTTACTTATGTTGTAGTGTTCATTTCCCTGATGAGTTGCGGGGGAAAGGACGAGTCGTTCCAGCCTAAACGCGATACGATTACAGAAACCGTTTTTGCCGCAGGAAGTCTTGTTGCGATCGATCGATATAACCTCACTGCCCAAGCCGAGGGTTATATTCAATCCATCGATGTTAAAGAGGGAGATGCGGTTTCCTTTGGACAAGAGATTGCCGAAATCAATAACACTTCCAGTGAGGCCTCTTCTACTGCTGCGGCCAAGCAATTGGAGATTGCACAGCTGAACACTCAAAAAAATGCTCCTGCCATTCAAGAGGCCAAAGCCAATGAAGCAATCGCACAGCAAAAAATGGCGCAAGAGGAAAAAAATTTTCAGCGCTATCAACAATTGGTCTCCACCCAGAGTGTTTCTACCCTAGAGGCGGAGAATGCAAAACTCAGCTACGAAACGGCTAAATCTAATCTTGTGGCCGCGCAGCAAAGATTAGCCCTGGTGCAACAACAAGCTGAATTGACCTTGGCTGCTCAACAAGCCCAGCAAGTGATTCAATCCAATACCGCTCAGTACAATCAGGTGAATGCGCTCTCTGAAGGCATTATTGTAAAGCTCAGCAAACGAGCAGGAGATTTCGTCAAAAAAGGAGATGTTATTGCCGTGATGGCCTCTACCCAAGCCATAGTAGCTCAACTCAACGTGGATGAAAATAGTATTCGAAAAGTACAGCCCGGTCAAAAGGTACATGTTCAATTGAATGTCAACAGGGAAAAAGTGCTAGAGGGCGTTGTTGCAACCATTTATCCGTTGTATGATGAAGCTACCCAATCTTTTCTCTGCGATGTGGTGTTAAACGACAACTTGGATTTTGGAATCCTAGGCACCCGACTTGAGGCCAATATTGATATTGTTACAAGGGAAAACGCCTTGTTGATTCCGAGAAAATATTTAAGTTATCAAAACACCGTACAACTCAAAGGAGAGAAGGAACCAAAGGCCGTAGAAGTGGGGATCAGAAGCACAGAGTGGGTAGAAATTTTGTCGGGACTTTCGGAAAATGATATTCTCGTTCCATTGAAAAAATAGCATGCGCATCAATCGAAATATCGCCTTTACTTATTTCTGGGCTTCCAAACGGATGACGGTAGTGGCCATTTTGGGAGTTCTTTTAGGGATGTCGATTTTCATGTTCATGAACTCCATGGCGGCGGGATTTGACAGGGCTTCAGGAGAGTCCTTTTTTAAGTCAACACCGCACATCCGAATTTACAAAGATGATGTGGTGAGCGCACCGTTGTCCTCTGATACCACCACAAGAACCTTGATCATCAACCCTAAAGTAGTACCCAATAAAGTAACCATTGAGAACCCCCTTCAATATGTGCAGTTGGTAAAGCAACACCCCGCCGTTACGGTCGCCTTTCCACAAGTAAATTGTCCTGTATTCTACAACAATGGTCAGTCACAAATTACCGGAACCACCATTGGTTTTCCTCCAGACGAAGCAAACCGCATGTACAACATTGCTTCTTACATGGTGCAAGGAAATATCAACGCCTTGGCACAAAACCAAAATGGCATCGTCATCGGTTCGGGGATTGCGGATAAAATGAATATCATCACAGGAGACCACATCAACATCACCTCTTCCAAAGGGGTGAATATGACATTGGCTGTGGTAGGGATTTTCAAAACCAATAACTCCAAAGAAGACAAAAGCAAATCCTATGTCAACATTGCCACCGCCCAGCAAATGCTGAAAGAAAATGGCGTATTTGTCACCGACATCAATGTGAATGTAAAAGATCCTGAAACAGCACCACAAATCGCGGCAGAATTAAGTATGCTGACAGGATATAAAGCAGAAGATTGGAAGGCCGCCAACGAGGCTTATATGGCCGCATCTCGCATGCGAAAGATTGTCATCACTTTTATCAGTTTTACTTTGCTGATTGTCTCCTGCTTTGGGATTTACAATATTCTGAATATGACGGTGAGTCAGAAGATCAATGACATTGCCATTCTAAAAGCCATGGGATTCAATGGGCGAGATGTGGTGCGCATTTTCGTATATCAAGCCCTGGCCATTGGAGCCATTGGAGTGATTTTGGGAGTGGTCTTTGCCCTTATTCTCGTGCAAGCATTGCAACATGTGTACATTGGAGGAGACATTGGATATTTCCCCATTCGTTTCGAGCCTTGGGTATTTTTAAGAGGAATCTTAATTGGGCTTTTCATCACCTTTTTAGCGGGATACATCCCCGCCAAAAAAGCAGCAAAAGTGGATCCTGTCAGCATTTTTAGAAAATGATATTGAAGATAGAAAATATCGAAAAGAAGTTCTATGATCCGGTGGAGTTCAAGGTGCTGAATGATATTTCGTTTACGGTGAACAAAGGAGAGTTTTTAACCTTGGTTGGGAAATCCGGTTGTGGGAAATCCACTTTGCTTTACATTCTTTCCACGATGGATACCGATTACACTGGAAAACTAACGATTGATGGAGAGGTTGTCACAGGATACAACCAGAATCAATTAGCCGCGATACGCAATGAAAAGATTGGTTTTGTTTTTCAGTTTCATTATTTGCTTTCCGATTTCACTTGTTTGAAGAATGTGATGATTCCTGCGTTGAGATTGGGAAGGTGGTCGGCAGCAGAAATTGAGCATCGCGCGATGGAGAAGCTGCGCTTATTGGGCTTGGCGGACCAGGCATTGAAGCCCGCCTCCAAATTATCGGGAGGACAGCAACAGCGAGTGGCGATTGCACGGGCGTTGATCAATGATCCCTTGATCATCATGGGCGATGAGCCCACTGGGAATCTAGATTCCAAGAATACACAAGTGGTGTTTGATATTCTGAAAGAGCTTTCGCAAGAGCACCAACAAACGATCATTGCCGTGACCCATGACAATGATTTTGCAAAAGCCAGTGATCGCACCATTGAGATGATGGATGGGCGGGTGGTGTAGGGATTCCAATTGGAAAGTTATTTTCAATAATCGATGAGTTTCAGGGAGACTCTTTGTTCCTTGTTATTGCGAGGGGTGAAGTACTTTCTCGCAAAGAGCGCAGCGCAGAGGCGATAAGAGAGCGATTTTCAACGCCGGCTTAAACAATAGTTGCCGCGGTTCTCTGCCATCAATTTGTCCTACATTAGCATCATGCACCTGAAGGAACTCTATTGTTATCCTATAAAATCACTCAACGGAATTGCGCTGCATCAAGCCGTCGTGACAGATACGGGATTGCCATTGGACCGCAATTGGATGCTCGTAGATGAACAAAACCAATTTATTACCAGAAGAACGTTTCCAAAATTGGCTTTGCTACAAGTTTCCCTAGAAAATGATCATTTGGTGGTGGAAAGTGATCGAGGACAATTGATGATCCGTCTTCGATATGAAGAAAACGCCACTGTCATTGAGTCTAAAGTTTGGAACTCTCCTATAACCGGCCGAGAAGTAAGCGCTGCTGCCCACGATTTTTTCAGCTCTTTTCTTGGCAAAAATGTTCGATTGATTCAACAAGATTTCTCCATTCCGCGGATAGAACGCATCCCTCCAAAAGAGACATTTACTCCATCCTCATTGGCCGATAGCTTTCCCATTCATGTCATCGGCACCGCCTCTTTGAATTTTCTGAATGAACACTTGAATCCAACCATCCACGCCGGCTATTTCAGACCTAATATCGTGATAGAAACCAACATTCCTTTTGAAGAAGATCATCTAGATATTTTGTCTTTTGAAAACGTCACCCTCCAAAAAGCTAAGCTTTGTGGACGCTGTAAAATGGTGAACGTTGACCCCTCAAATGGGGAGGTGAGAAACGATGTTCTAAAAACGTTAGCCGCCTTCAGAACCTTTGAAAATAGTATAAAATTGGGAGTGTTGTTTTATGTCACCCGGAAAGGAAATCTTTCCATTGGAGAAACCTATCTTGGTTAGGCTTCCACGGCCTTCCCAATTACATCAAAAGACAATTTGACAATTCGGCCCCCGTCTTCAAAATCACAGGTATCCGCCAATTGACGCATCAAGAAAACTCCTCTGCCGTGTGGCTTTTCAATGTTCTCAGGGCTCGTGGGGTCTGGTAAACTATTATAATCAAATCCAGGACCCTCATCTTCAATATTAAAATACATTGACTTACCGTCTTCCCAGAAATGAATCGTGACTTGTTTTTGTGGATCTAAACGATTTCCGTGAACAATGGCATTGTTCACCGCCTCTGTCAAAGAAATAAGAATTTCGCCAAAAAACTCTTCTTTTACTTGATGGTTGGTGCAGACATCATCAATCAATTGCTCCGCAAGATGAATATTCTCAATCTCCGAGGAAAAAGTCAATGTTCTTTCTGATGCCATTTTCAATTATTGTTCAAATATTAAACTAAAAGTAATTCAATTCTAACTTTTCACCAAGTAATTAATAACATATTTCCACTATAAAAACAACGGTTCATGGAGTTTGGTTCATTAAATATTGATTGGCCTTGTTTTTATAATATGGCTTGAGCTGGGGAGGTATGGTTTGCAGCAATTCCGCCTCCTTGGTTTTCTTTTTCATATATTCCTCTAAACCCGGGGGCGGTGTATTATTGAACTCCTCTCCCTCCTGGCTTTCTCTTTTATCATCCTCCCCTTGCGTTCTTTCTGCATTCTCAGCTTTCAGTAATCTCGTCAATATATCGCGTTGTCTTCTCAAAGTTTCCTCTGTAATATTGTTGTTAACGATATCCTTTTGAATTTGTTCCATCTCTTTGGCAATCTGCTTCATTTCATTGCCCGCGCCTGATCCGTCTTGATTAAGTTCCCCTGCCTTATCCTCCATCATTTTCCTCAAAGCAGCTTGTTTAGCCGCAGCACCCGCCAACTCCTTGCTCAATTGCGGATTGTTTCCTGATTTACTCTGGCCTTGATTCTTCCCCTCTTTTTTCAATTGTTCTAGTTGTTTGGACAAAGATTCCTGCATCTTTTTCATCTGCCCTGCGGAAGGTTTCGGCTTCCCTTTTCCACTACCCCCCGGCTTATTGCACTTCCCTTTTCCTGGTTTCTTTTGTTGTTGTTGCTGCTGTTGCTGTTGTTGCATTTGTTGCAACGATTCGTCTAACATCAACGCTAAATTATTGAGCCCTGTCATCACAAATTGCTGCTCGGATCGAGCCGCTGGGATCTGGCGCTCCGGAATCCACTTGAGCGACTCATCCATGTGCGATTGCACTTCCGCTACTTCTTTATTGATGAACGCTGAAAGCTGAGAAACCCTTTTGCTCAACGCAAAGAGCGAGTCCTTTACCATTTTCATGTCATCATTGATCTTGCGCTGTCGCTGACCATACTTGTCATAGTTGGGATCTGTGGTATTCAATCGCGCAAAATCATTCATCAACTTTTCTTGATCAAAACTCAACGTCACTAAGTTTTCCAACAACTGTCTCAACGCGGCCATATCCTCTTCGTGTTCCTCTTGTTGCTCTTGATCCATGGACGCTTCCATTTCCTGCGACATTTGTTCCATTTTCTCAGCGGCCTTCTTTTGGTTTTTGCTGGCGTTGGATTTCTTGTTTTTTTGCAACTCCTCACCGCTCTTCTGCTGCTCCTCTTGAATTTCTTTTTGCAGCTCCTCTGTATTGGGTAGGTCTTTTGGATCTTCTAACTCCTTATTGAGCTCTTCTAATTTCTTCAAATCATCCTTGACATCTTGGAACTGTTTGTTCAACTCATTCTGCTCTTTTTTCAATTGCTCAGTATCCTTTTTTCCTTCCTCTGCATCTTTGGACAATTGCTCTTGCTTTTCCGCCAATTCCTTCAGTTCTTGAATGGTCTTCTCCATTTTTTGCTCCACTTCCAATTCCTTGAATTGCTCTAATGCTCTATCTAGCTCTTTCTCCAAATCCTCCTCATTGGTTCTGAGCTTTTCCATCTCTTGTTGGAGCTGGTTTTTATCCACCTTCTCCATCATTTGCTTGAGCTCCTCCATCATCTTCTTGGTTTCGGGATCAATCAACTGTTCAAACAGTTTTTCAAGCTGCCTTTGTTTCTCCAACAACTCTTCCGGAAGCTCCATTTGATTTTCTTGACTCTTTTGATGCTCCGTATTCTCCTTTTGTAGCTCCTCCATTTTTTCCTGAAGCTTCTTTTGTCGTTCAAGGAGATCTTCCAGCTTCTTTTTATCCTGCCAATCAGCTTCTTTTTTGTCCAACAATCTTTTTTCCAAATCCTTCAAAGCTTGCTGTATTTTTTGTGCCTCTTTTTGAGCCTGACTCAATCCATCCAATAAATCATCTCTCTTCTCATCTGACTGCTCCTCCAGCTCCTCCAATGAAGGCAAAATAAATTGCTGAACTGCCGTCTTGGTGGACTTTGATCCGTGCACCCCATCGTTGTCCCATACCTCCAAGTAATACTGTAAAGTATCACCTGGATTTAAAGTGAACTGACTCACATCCCATGGTAAATAATAGATATCCGATGTTGCGTTTTCAGCCACATTGAGTTTCTTTTTTTCCCACTTCTGTCCAGGAATTTTAGAATAAAAATAAAGGGCGGTGATGCCATAATCATCCTGAATATCTCCCGTCAATAAATGTTGACTCACCGAGGTGGAGTCAATCTTATCAATCAAGGTAATGGTGGGATATTGATCGGGG
>Ga0068876_10001921_pt1 | contig 15747 bp, 14 predicted proteins | sample NOAtaG_6_FD_66442 | JGI IMG/M metagenome (GOLD analysis project Ga0068876, IMG submission 66442) | Freshwater lake microbial communities from Lake Erie, under a cyanobacterial bloom - NOAA_Erie_Diel5S_2200h metaG | ecosystem: Environmental > Aquatic > Freshwater > Lake | place: USA: Ohio, Lake... | reverse complement strand
CTTCGGCCTGCGCCAGCCGCCGCGCCACCGCCGCCCGGCGGACGCGGTGGTGGCGTTCCGGCGCGCGCACGCCGCCTCGCTCGTCTACGACCACCGCCGCGCAGAGGCGCGGCTCGGGGCCGAGAGCGCCGAGGCCCTCGCGTGGGCCGAGCGGGCGGTCGAGGAGGCGCTCCGGCACGCGCCCCCGGTCTGCCTCGCGCTCGGCCCGGTGCAGGCCGAGGATCCCGCCCTGCACCGGGCGCGCATCCTCGCCGCGCTCGAGGCGATCGGCCGCGGCGACCTCTATCAGGTGAACCTCGCCCGCCCCTTCACCGCCTCGTTCGTCGGCGACCCGCTCGCGCTCGCGCTCGCGATGCGGCGCACGAGCCCGGTGCCGCTCGGGGCCTACCTCGAGGGGCCGGGCGAGCTCACGCTCGTCGCCCGCACGATGGAGCGCTTCCTGCTCGTCGAGGGCGACCGCGTCGAGAGCCGTCCCATCAAGGGCACCGTCGCGGAGCAGGCGGGCGCCGAGGGGATCTTGCTCGCCTCGGAGAAGGAGCGGGCCGAGCACGCGATGATCGTGGATCTCGTCCGCAACGACCTCGGCCGCATCGCGGCGCCGGGCACGGTCCGCACGCCGCGCCTCTTCGCCGTCGAGCCCTACGCGCACCTGCGGCACCTCGTGTCGGTCGTCGAGGCGCGGCTGCGGCCCGGCACCTCGCTGCCCGCCCTGCTCGCTGCCACGTTCCCTCCGGCGAGCGTCAGCGGGGCGCCCAAGAGCGCGGCGATCGAGCACATCGAGGCCCTCGAGGCCGCGCCCCGCGGCTTCTACACCGGCGCCCTCGGAGGCCTCGGCCGCGACGGTGTCGTCGGCCTCGCCGTCGCCATCCGCACCGTCGAGCTGGAGGGCCGCCGCGCCGGCACGCTCCGCTACTTCGCCGGCGGCGGCATCGTCTCGGCGAGCGATCCCGAGGCTGAGCTCGCCGAGACCGAGCTGAAGGCCCGGGCCTTCCTCGACGCCGTCCGGGCCCTCGCCGCCGCGCCGCCATTTTGACCGCCCCCGGGCGTCCCTCTACGCTTCTTCCTTCTTCCGTGGCCGGCGCTCAGGATCAGCTCTACGCCCGTTTCGGCCGCACCTTCGAGGCGGGCGAGGTGCTCTTTCAGGAGGGCGAGCCCGGCGAGACGATGTTCGTCCTGCAGTCCGGCAGCGTCCGCATCACGAAGGAGTCGCGCGACGGCAAGAAGACGCTCGCGGTGCTCGGCCCGGGCGAGTTCTTCGGCGAGATGGCGATCCTCAACGCCAAGCCGCGCAACGCCACGGCCACCGTCACCGAGCGCACGCGGGCCCTCGTCATCGACAAGAAGACCTTCGAGCAGATGGTGGTGAGCAACGCGGAGATCGCGGTGCGGCTCATCAAGAAGCTCGCGGCCCGGCTCGACTCGGCGAACGAGCTCATCGAAGTCCTGCTGCACCGCGACCCGCGCGCGCGGGTCATCCTCGGCCTCTCGCGGCGGGCCGAGCTCGAGGGCCGCCCCCTCGAGGACGGCTCCCTCTTCGTCGCGCTCACCGAGGCGCAGCTCGCCGAGGACGTCGGCATCCCCGCGCTCGAGGTGCGCGAGGTGCTGCACCGCCTGCGCCGCCTCCGCATCCTCGAGGACGCCCCGGACGGCTACCGCATCCACCACATCGAGCGCCTCGCGGAGTTCCTGGAATTCCTCGAGATGCAGCAGAAGTACGGCGAGCCGTGAGCGCGCGCTCCGAGAGCGAGGTCCGATGGAGCTGAGGATCCTCGGCTGTCATGGGGGCGAGACGCCCCAGCACCGCACGTCGAGCTTCCTCGTCGACGGCAAGGTCGCGATCGACGCGGGCGCGGTGACCTCGATGCTCACGCTCGAGGAGCAGCACCGCATCGAGACCGTGCTCGTCAGCCACGCGCACCTCGACCACGTGCGCGACCTCGCGACGATGGCCGACAACCGCTGCCAGCAGGGCGGTCCGCCCCTCGTCATCGCCGCGATCCCCGAGACCATCGACGTCCTGAAGAAGCACTTCTTCAACGACCTGCTCTGGCCCGACTTCAGCCGCATCCCGACGCGTGGCGCGCCCACGATCGTGTGGCAGCCGCTCACGCCCGAGGTGCCGCTCGAGCTCTCGGGGATGAGGGTCACCCCGGTCCTCGTCACGCACACGATCGACGCCGCGGGCTTCGTCGTCGAGACGCCCACCGGGGCCCTCGGCTACAGCGGCGACACCGGCCCGACCGAGCGCTTCTGGGAGATCCTCGATCGCACCGCGACGCTCAAGGCGCTCTTGCAGGAGATCTCCTTCCCCGACGAGCAGCACGCGCTCGCCAAGCTCTCCGGTCACCACACGCCCGAGACGCTCGGCCGCGAGCTCGAGAAGCTCCACGAGCACCGCAATCTCCCCGTGCTCCTCTACCACATCAAGCCGGTCTTCGAGCGCATCGTCGAGCGCCAGCTCGCCGGCCTGAGCGGGCGCGGTCTCGAGGGCCGCGACCTCGCGCTGTGCCGCCTCGGTCAATCGTTCCGCTTCTGAGCCTCGCGCTCGCGCTCGGCGCCTGCGGATCGTCCGCCGCGTCGCCCGCGCCGCCCGCCGACGAGGCCCTGGAGATCGGCTGGTCGGGCGTGCCGCGCGATCCCCTGCCGGCCGTCCGCGAGGCGAGCGCTGCGGCCCTCCGGCTCGAGGGCGAGGCCGCGCTCGGCGACGCGGCGCGCCGCGTCCACGAAGGCGCCCGCGCCGCCTTCGAGCGGGTGCTCGAGCGCGACCCCGACGAGCTCGAGGCGCGCTTCCGCCTGGCCTGCCTGCACGCGCGGCTCGGCGACGCGGCCGCGGCGCTCGCCGCGCTCCGCACGCTCCTCGCCCGCGACCTGCCGAGCTTCGCCCCCCGACTCGAGACCGAGCCGGCGCTCGCAGCCCTCGCCGCGGGCCCGGCGTGGTCCGCGCTCACCGCGCACCGCCGCGACCTCGAGGCGCGGTGGGACGACGCGCTCGCCCGGGGCGTCCCGGTGGTATGGGCCTCCCCGCGCCAGGAGCTGCCTCCGCCCAACGAGGAGCTCGACCCGCGCGTGCGCCGGGTGATGCAGGCCGGCGTGTGGCTGGCCCGCGAGGGGCGCTTCGTCCCGATGGGTCCGCGCCTCGTCGTGGAGGTGCCGCTGCCGCGGGAGGAGCTCGCCCTCGCCGCCACCGTCCTCGATCCGGCCCGCCGCGCCGTCTTGCTCGTGGAGGGCGAGGGCAGCTGGTCGGACGCCGGTCCCCTCGGCGCCGTCGCCTTCGCCGTGCTCGACGCGGGCCGCGGCACCGAGCGCGCCCGCTTCGTGAGCGGTGTCGCCGGGCCGCGCTTCGTGCCGCCGGTGCGGCTCAGCGCCACCGAGGCCGGCGGCGCGCTCTCGTTCTTCGAGGACACCGCCGCTGGGCCGGTGCCCCGCGCGCTCGGCGTCGCGCCCGCATCCGCCCCGGCGCTCGTCGTCGAGCGCACCCGCGCCGCCGTCGCGCTGCCGACCTGGGCGCCCGGCGGGCTCGCGCTCGATGGCGACGTCGTGCGGCTCGGCGCCGGGCCGGCCGAGGCCCCGCTGCCGCCCGAGCAGCGCGCCGAAGGAGCGCCGCGCCTGCTGCGCTGGGCGCCCCGCGACGAGTTCTCGGCGTGGCTGCTCACCGCCGCGTTCGAGCCCGATGGGTGGGGCGCCTCGCGCCTGCGTGCGCCGGCGCTGAGCGTCGTGGGCGTGGCCTCCGGCCGCCTCGCGGTGCGCTCGGTGCTCCGCGCGCCCGAGGGCCCCGCCGCGCTCCTGATCCACGGCCCCGGCGCCTATGCGCAGCTCGGTGAGCGGCTCTACCGGCTTGCCCCGAGCGCCGATCCCATCCCGCTTCCCGCGGGCCTGCACCTCGTGTCCGGCGAGGCCGCGCCGGAGTGACACGGCCGCGCCTCGCGCCTGCCGCGCCTCAGCCGAAGAAGGTCGCGAGCCCCACCCCGAGCCAGGCGCCGACGAGGAGCGGCACCAGCACCGAGAGGATCGCCAGGGCGATCCCCACGCCCACCAGCAGCTTGTCGCCTGCGGTCGGCTCGGCCTGCGGATCGTCGGCGTAGCGCTGCAGGATCTCGAGGTTCTTGCGGTTGCTCCGCCACGCCAGGTCGAAGGCGTCGCCCACGACCGGCAGCGCCCCGCCCAGCGTGTCGACCGCGATGTTCATCACCATGCGCGCGATCCCGATCGTCGGGACCCGGCGCCTCAGCGCGAGGAGCAGGAGGGCCACCGAGCCGGTGCCGGTCACGAGGTCGCCGACGCCCGGCACGAGCCCGACCAGCGCGTCGAGCCCGAAGCGAACGTTCGTTCCCGGGATGCGGATCCAGTCGTCGAGGTAGTACGCGAGGCGCTCGACCCACGGCGCGAGCTGCGCGGCGACCGCCTGCTTCGCCTCGGGCGAGGCCTGATCGCCCAGCACCTCGTCGACGGCGCGGCGGGCCACCGCCTGCCCGAGCTGCTTCGGCAGCGGGACCGCGGCGGCGTCGCGGGGCTCGATCGCGCTCACGGGGCCCTCAACCCGCCGCGCCGACCGGTTGTTCGCCGCTCACGGCAGGGCTGCCAGCGTGCGCTCGACGAGGGCGCGGAGGTCGGCATCGGCCTCGGCCGCGCGGTGGCTGCGGAGGGCCGCCGAGGCCGCGGCGCCGCCGAGCCGGCCCAGGGCCCGGATCACGCCCTCGCGCACCGCCGGATCGGCGTCGGAGAGCAGCGGCGCGAGGCTCGGCACCGCGCTCGCGCCGAACGCCGCCGCGAGCGACTCGGCGGCGGTGCGGCGCACGAGGCCGCCCTCGGTGCGAACGACGCGCTCGAGGAAGCCGCGGCTCTCCGCGGAGGGAAAGAATCGGGCCGCCCAGACCGCGCGGAGGCGCACGATCGGCAGCTCGCGGCGCTCGTCGTGGAGCTGCACGAGCACCGCGATCACCCCGGGCCCGAGGGCCTCCCACTCGGCGGCGCTCGGGGCGTCCTCGACGCCGCTCAGCATCGTCCGCACCGCCGCGGCGTCCTGGGCGAGCGCCGGGCAGGGTGCGAGCACGGCGAGAAGAAGTGCGACGGCCCAGCGCATCGGGTGGGCCAGCCTAGCACGCCTCGGCTATTCTCCTGCCGATGTCCGAGCAGGAAGGCCCGCGTTGATCCTGCGCACCGAGACCGTCGAACAAGCCATCGACGGCGCCGACAAGCGGGTCTTCGTCAAGGACGTCGTCATGACGCCGGGGCCGCACCCGCTCGGCATGGTCCGCAAGCGCCGCGCCGGGATCGAGCCCCGCGCGACGGTGATGCTCATCCACGGCTTCGGGCAGAACCGCTACACCTGGCACAGCTCGCGGCGCTCGTTCGCCAACTTCCTCGCGGATGCGGGCTTCGACGTGTTCAACGTGGATCTGCGGGGCCACGGCCGGTCCCGCCGTTTCGGGGCCCCCCGGCCGCGGCTGCTCGAAGAGTACGTGCGCGAGGACGTGCCCGCCTTCGTCGCCGAGGCGCTCAAGATCTCCGGCGCGCCGCAGCTCTTCCTCGTGGGCCACTCGATGGGCGGCCTCATCAGCTACAGCGTCGCCGGAAGCGTGCTCAAGGGCCGCGTCCGGGGCGTGTGCTCGATCGGCTCGCCCTACCGCTTCGGGCAGGGCTCGGCGCTGCTGCTCGGCCTGCGCGAGCTGGCGGCCTGGGTGGGCTTCACCGGCGTCTTCGACCACAACCCCGCGCTGCCGGTCCGCTTCGTCGGCAAGCACCTGCACCGCCGGCGGGCGATCTGGGACGCGGCGAGCGTGCCGCTGCCGATCCGCGGCTGGGTCCCTGGCGGGATGGAGCGGGAGATCCTCGACGAGTACCTCGCCAAGGCCTTCGAGCGCACGAGCCTGAAGGTCGCCCTCGACATCTTCCGCGCCGGCCGCGAGGAGGGCTGGAAGTCGGCCGACGGGATGATCGACTACGGACAGGCCTTCGAGATGCTCGACCGGCCGCTCCTGGTGGTCGCCGGCACCGAGGACCACCTCGCGCCGCCCCTCTCGGTGCGCCCGGCCTGGGAGCGCAGCCGCTCGAGCGACAAGACCTACCGGGCGTTCCCCTTCGGCCACATCGACCTGGTGATGGGCCGCGAGGCGACGCGCACCGTCTGGCCGCTGGTGCGGGACTGGCTCGGCGTCCGCACGGCCTCGTGAACCCGCGGGCCCGCCGACGTTCCCGCGCGGGCACCTCCAGCACGACGTCCACGGAGAGGGCGGGATTCGAACCCGCGGTACCTTTCGGTACACACGATTTCCAGTCGTGCACCTTCGACCACTCGGTCACCTCTCCAGCGTCCGCGCCGCACCCGCGCCGCCGCTGAACCGTGATTCAGCCAGCGCGCAGGCCAGAGACGACGAAGCCCCGATGGAAACGTCGGGGCCCCAAGCCCTCGCCGTCCGAGGGGGATCGGGGGCGGGGGCTGGTTCGGACTGTCAGCGGAGAGCGTGGGATTCGAACCCACGGTACCCGTGAGGGCACTCTTGATTTCGAATCAAGCGCCTTCGACCACTCGGCCAGCTCTCCGCTGGCGCTTCTAGCAGCGGTGCTCAGTGAGTCAAGCTCGGATCCGCCGCCCGAGCAGGGCGAGGACGACCGCGAGCGCGGCCCACGGCGTGCCCGCGCCGCCTGCCGCCGCGCAGCCTGCGCAGCCGGCCCGATGGGGCGCGACGGTCCGTCCCGGCGGCACCGGCGGCACGGCCTCGTCCTCGATGTCGACCGGGATCGTGCCCGAGCCGAGGCCCCGTCGATCCTCGCCCGCGTCCGCGGCCAGGCGGGTCCGCGAGCAGCGCGACACGCGCAGCTCGTCCCCCGGCTCGGTGTAGACCAAGTAGCTCTCGCCGAGCGCGAAGGGGTGACCACAGGCGCTCTCGAGGACCGCGGTCCGCACCGAGACCGTCTCGTGGGCGACGCCGCGCCAGCCCTGGGTGACGGCGAACGCGACCTCGAGGACCTCGCCCTCGCCGGAGATCGAGACGACCCGGCCCTCGAAGATCGCGCCCGCCCGCGCGATCGCCTCGGCCACGCTCTCGTCGGCGCACGAACAGGCGGCGGCGGGCGCTGGGGAAGCCAGCGTCGCCAGGGCGGCCAGCATCGCCAGGGCCAGGGACGCGCGTTCCGCGGGGCGAACGCACGAGCCCCCCGGACCAGAGGCCCGGCGCTCGGCGAAACGGAGAGGGCGGGATTTGAACCCGCGGTAGGCTTTTGACCTACGCTCGCTTAGCAAGCGAGTACCTTCGGCCACTCGGTCACCTCTCCAGCGGACCGCGCCTCGGTCGAGGCGGCGCTCGCGCCCCCCGGGCGGGAGCCGAGGGACCGCCTACTTAGCGGCCCGCTGCGCTGCCGTCAACGCCGTGATGGCCCCGGCGAGGGGAGAAGGGTAGCCCTCGGGCCGTGTCGTCGTGGATCGCCCTGCTCGCCCGCCGCCCGCACCTGCGGCGGCTGTGGCTCTCGGCGATCGTCTCGCTGATCGGCGACTGGCTCAGCTTCGTGACCGTCGCGGTGCTCTCCCTCGAGGCGAGCGAGGGGCCCCTCGTGCTCGTCGGCACGCTCGCGGTGCACCAGCTCCCGGCGGCCCTGCTCGGCGCGTTCGCCGGCACGATCGCCGACCGGGTCGATCGCCGGGCGCTGCTCGTCGCGGCGAACCTCGCGCAGATGGCGCTCACGCTCGCCGCGGTCCTCGCGGCGGGCCACTCGGTGCTCGCCCTGCAAGGCCTCGTGCTCGTGCGGAGCGGGGTCGCCGCGTTCCTCATCCCCGCCGAGACCGCGGCGCTGCGCCGGGTCGTCGATCCGGACGAGCTCGGCGACGCGAACGCGCTCATTGCGACCACCTGGTCCTTCGCGTTCGTGATCGGGATGGCGAGCGGCGGGGCGCTCGCGACCCTCGGCGCGGGCTGGGCGCTGGGCCTCGACGCGCTCACGTTCCTGTTCGCGGCGGCGATGGCGTTCGGGCTCCCGGCGATGGTGCCCGAGCGCGAGATCCCCGCGACCTACTCGCTCGTCGGCGAGCTCCGCGAGGCGCTCTCGCTCGCCCGTCAGGAGCCCCGGCTGCGCCCGCTCCTGCTCGCGAAGCTGCCTCCGGCGCTGGCGTGGGGCGCCGCGTGGCTCGCGCTGCACCTCGTCGCCGAGGCGCGCACGCCCTTCGGCCCGGCGGCGGTCTCGATCGGGATCTTGCAGGCCGCGCGCGGCGCGGGCACCGGGGTCGGACCCATCGTCGCGTCCCGCTGGCAGAAGACCGGCACTTCGGAGGCCCGCCTGCTCTCGGCGGCGCTCGCGATCCTCCTCGTCGCGGTCGGCGTCTTCGTCTGCGCCGAGCGCGCACCGGTCCTGCTCGTCGCGGCGTTCGTGTGGGGCTCGGGCTCGGGGGCGAGCTGGGTGCTCTCGAGCACCGCGCTCTCCCGCCTGGCGGGCGATGCGCGGATCGGCCGGCTCTCGTCGCTCGACGAGCTCGTCAACGTGCTCTCGATGCAGCTCAGCGCGTTCGTCACCGCGCTGCTGGTCATGGCGGGCTTCTCGCCGCTCGCTGCCGCCGCGCCGCTCCTCGTCGGCGCGGCCCTCGTCGGCGGCTTCAACCTGCGGGCGCTGTCGCGGGCGGCCGGCTGAGGATCACTCGCCGCGGCGGGCCCGGCGCACGAACTCGGCGGTGAGCTGCGCGGCGCGGCGGGCGCACCAGTCGAGGCGCTCGTCGATGCTCGCATCGCGCATCGTCGCCTCACGCTGCAGGTGCAGCGAGATCTCGTCCGAGACCCCGCCGCCCGGGGCGAAGGCCAGGTTCGTGTCGAGGATCGAGGGCATGTTCACCATGAAGCGATAGAAGCCCATCTCGATGCGGGTGTAGCGGACGAAGAGCACGAAGGGCTCCGCGCCGCTGCCCCGCGCGACGGCGATGCCCTCGCGGCCGAGCTCGGCGGTGAGCTCGAGGAGGAACTGCTCCTCCATCGACTGGCGCACCGCGAGGTACGCGCTCTGATCGTCGGGCGGCTGGGTCGCGAGCCACTCCGACTCCGGGCGGCCGCCCATGAGGAGCATCGAGTAGTCGAAGACGACCGCGACCTGCGTGGCGGCCGCGACCGCCGAGGGCGGTCCGGACATGCGGAGCACCCGCCACGGCGGGCCGCAGCCGAGGGCCGCGAAGGCAAGGGCGACGAGCAGGAGCGGGCGCAGGAGACGGTTCGTCATGGGGCGGGATGCTAACCCACTTCCCACCCGATCCGCCCTCGGGCTATCACTGCGCCGGTGAGGCCGACCCCCGAGAAGCTCTTCGAGGCGCTCGCCGCGATCCGGAGCGGCGCTCAGGGTCTGGCGCCCTGGCGCGTCGTCGACGCCTTCGTGCGGGCGCTGCTGCCGCGCGAGCGCGACGCGGACGCGCGGCAGCGGACGCTCTTCGCCATCCACCGCAGCGCCGGCGCGATGCGGGCGGAGACGCCGGGGCAGGCCGCGGGCTGGGTGCGGGTGATCGCCGAGAACAAGTGCCGCGACGGCGCGCGCGGCACGTCCCGGCGGCTGACCTCGCTCACCGGGCCCTCGGGGGAGATCCTCGACGTGCCCTCGGCAGAAGGCGCGGCCGTGGGCCTCGACGAAGGGAGCCTGCCGGAGCTCCTCGCCGAGGTCGAAGAGGCGCTCGACGCGCTGCTCGCGGAGCGCTTCTCCGATCCGGCGGCGCGGATCCTGCCGCGCGCGCAGGCGCGCTCCCGGCTGCTCCGCACGCTGGAGTTGCCGCTGCCCGAGATCGCCGCGGCGCTCTCGCTGCCCGAGCCGCCGAGCACCGCGACGCTGTCGAAGTGGATCGAGCGGGGCCTGCCGCTCTTGTCCGAGGCGATCGCGCGGTGGGGCACCTGGAGCGCGCGGCACGCCGTGCTCGCCGAGGGGCTGCGGGCCCGGGTCGAGGCCCGCCGCGCCGACGCGGGCCAGGAACGACCGGCGCGTCGTCGCGGTGCGTCAGTCGGCCCGAAGCGGCGGCGTCAGAGGTCCGTGCGCCCGAACCGCTCTTCTCTGCTCCTGCTCGGCCGGCCCGCCGGGCGGGGCCCGTCCGTGCGGAGGCGCTCCCGATGTTCCTGATGATGATGCCTCCGCCCGTGCCCGAGCGGCTCGCCTCGGCGACGCGGTCGCTCGTCGATCGCGCCCTCGACCGCGAGGTCGCTGCGGTGGACGAGGCGCTCGCCGCGGTGGAGGCCTTCGGCCTGGTCCTGCTCGCGACGGGGCGCCCGGCCGTGGGTCCGGACGAGCTCGAGCTCCACGGGCTCCACCGCCTGCCGGAGCTCGCCGCGCGCTTCGATGGGCTGGGCCCGCGCGCCCGGGGCCGCTCTCCCTGGGCGATGGCCGCCGCGCGCCGAGGCCGGCTGTGGCTCGGTGCGCCCGGGGCGGGTTCGTCCGGCCGACGGCTCCTACGCAGCGTGGTGGGCCTGTCCGTGGGGCCGCCCCGCCCGGGGCCGCTGCCCGAGGGGTTGGCCGGCCGGCCGGGGGCGTTCGTCCTCGCGCCCGCCGCCGCCGCCGCGCCCCGCAAGCCCATCGCCGAGGGCACGTTGCTGCAGCTGCTACGCGGCGACCTCGACGGCTTCCGCGCCGCCGAGGTCGCCCGCGAGCAAGTGCGGACGGAGGCAGGCCGGCAGGAGCTCCGCTGGCTCGTGGACATGCAGGGCGCCTCGCCGTCGCTGCCGAGGGCCGAGCCCATCGCCGCGCGCCGCGAGGTCGCGGCGCCGCCGCTCCTACGTCTGGCGGCGGAGGGCTCGGTGCCGCTCCGCGATCCCGCAGGAGGCGAGCCGGCGGGGACCGCGGCCTACGGTCGCGGCAAGGCCCGGCTCGTCGTCGAGGCGGTGCGCTTCGCCGATGGCGTGCTCGCCCTCTACGCCTCGCAGCCCGTCACGCTCGCGCTCGGCGCCGCGGAGGTGCCCAAGGCTGCCGGGAGCGGCTCCCGTCGGCGCCGCGACGCAGGCGCGGGTGTTCCCGATGCGGTCGCTTCCGATGTCGGGGTCGCAGGCGGGGAGGGGACCCGCATGGCTCGCGCGCGCGGGGGCCCGAAGGTCTGCGGTCAGGCGCCGGGCTACCTCGAGCTCGAGGGTTGGGCGCCCGGCGCGCCGCTCGCGCTGCGGGCGGGCGAGGCGCTCCTGGCGCTCAAGCCGTTGCTGGCGCGGAAGCCGACGAGGGGCTGAGGGAGCATGGCGCGCAAGGCGGCGGAGCGAGGCGGGAGCCCCGACCGGGCGCTCGCCGGGCCGGTCGATCTCGACGCGGCGCTGCGCGCGCGCTTCGGCCTGAGCGCGCTCAAGCCCTGGCAGCGCGAAGCGGTCGAGGGGGTGCTCGGTGGGCCGCGGCGGGCGCTCGTCATCGCGCCGACGGGCGGCGGCAAGTCGCTCACCTACCAGCTGCCGGCGACGCTCCTGCCGGGCACGAGCGTGGTCATCTCGCCGCTCGTCGCGCTCATGGACGATCAGGTCCGCGCACTCGAGGCGCGCGGCATCGGCGCCACCTACCTCGCCTCCACGCTCGCGCCCGAGGAGCGCCGCGCCCGGCACGACCGGATCGCCTCCGGGGCGGTGAAGCTCGTCTACGTCGCGCCCGAGCGCCTCGGCGCCCCCGGCGCCCTCGAGTCCCTCGCGCGGCTGAAGCCGCCGCTCGTCGCGATCGACGAGGCGCACTGCATCTCGCAGTGGGGCCACGACTTTCGCCCCGACTACCTGCGCCTCGGCGAGGCCCTGAAGGCGCTCGCGCCGGCGCATGCCGTCGCCTGCACCGCCACCGCGACGCCGCGGGTGCGCGGCGAGATCCTCGAGAAGCTCGGCTGGAGCCCCGAGACGACCAGCCTCGTGCTGCGCGGCTTCGCCCGGCCCAACCTCCACCTCAGCGCCCTCGAGGTCGGGCCCGCTCGGGAGCGCCGCGCGCAGCTCACCGCCGCGCTGAAAGAAACGCTCGGCCCTGCCGGGCGCGCCGAGGGCGCGGCGATCGTCTACTGCGCGACCCGGCGCGCCGCCGATGAGGCGGGCGAGCACGTGAAGGCCCTCGGCTACCGCGCCGGCGTCTACCACGCGGGCCTGCCGCCCGAGGAGCGCGCCGACGTCGGCGCCCGCTTCGCGGACCGCTCCCTCGAGGTGGTCGCGGCGACGAACGCCTTCGGGATGGGGATCGACCGGCCCGACATCCGTCTCGTGGTGCACCAGCAGATGCCCTCGTCGATCGAGGCCTACTACCAGGAGGTCGGCCGGGCCGGGCGCGATGGGCAGCCGGCCTGGGGCGTGGTCTTCAGCGGCGCGAGCGATCTCGCGACACGCAAGCGCCTCATCGAGCTGGGCTCGGGCGGGGTGGTGAGCGCCGAGCGCATCCAGCAGCAGTGGTCGCTCTTCCTCGACCTCTGCCGCTACGTCGAGGCGGGCAGCTGCCGGCACGACTTCATCCTCCGCTACTTCGGCGACGAGGCCGAGCTGCTCGGCGGCTGCGGCCACTGCGACGTGTGCGAGGCGCTCGAAGAGAAGGGCGGCGACGCGTCGGACGGGGCCGCCTCGGACGCCTCCTCCGAGCTCGCCGTCCGCAAGGCCCTCTCCGCGGTCGCCCGCGCCCGGGGCGGCGCGGGGCTGAACGCCCTCGCCCGCTCGCTCGCCGGCGAGACGCCCAAGGGCGCCGCGGGCGAGCGGCTCGGCCGTCTCTCGACCCACGGCCTGCTCCGCGACCTCGGGGTCGAGCGGACGACCCAGCTCATGCGGCGGCTCGTGACCGCGGGGCTCGTCGAGCTCACCGGCGGCGACTACCCCGTCGCGCTGCTCACCGAGCGCGGGGTGCGCGTGATGAAGGCCGAGGAGCCTGCGCGCGTGCTCCTGCCCGAGGCCTTCTCGCGCAGCCCCCGGCCCGCGCGCGCGGCGAGCAAGTCGGAGGGCCGCGCCGAGCGGAAGGCCGAGCTCGCCGGCCTCAGCGGACCCCAGGCCGCCCTCTTCGAGGCGCTGCGCCTCGAGCGCAGCGCGCTCGCCAAGGAGGTGGGCATGCCCGCCTACGTGGTCGCCCACGACCGCGTGCTGCTCGACATCGCCCGCACCCGCCCCGCGACCCTGCGGACGCTCGGCCAAGTGCGGGGCATGGGCCCCGCCCGCCTCGACGCCTACGGCGCCCGCTTCCTCGCCGCCCTCGACCGCGCCGAACGCGCCAGCTGAGCGGCCGCGGGGACCTGCCCGCAGCGCTACCCTCGCGGCCGATGTCCGACGAGCTCCTCTTCACCATCGCGAACACCTCGGTCCTTCCCGGGTGGCTCGGGCTCATCGTCGCGCCGCGCTCGCGCTTCACCGCGCTCGTCGTTCACTCGGGCGCGACCTACGCGCTCCTCGCGCTCCTCTACGCGTGGCTCCTCTTCGGCGATTCGCCGGGGCCCCAGGGCGCTCACTTCTTCTCCCTCGACGGCGTGAGCCGCATCTTCACCACGCCGCGCACCATCACCGCGTGCTGGGTGCACTACTTGATCTTCGACCTCTTCGTCGGCGCGTGGGAGGCGCGCGACTGCGAGCGCCTCGGTCTGCCCCACCTGAGCGTGGTGCCCTCGCTCGGACTGACGCTGATGTTCGGCCCGGTCGGCCTCCTCTCCTGGCTCGCGATCCGCGGCGTGGCCCGGCGCCGCACCAGCCTCGTGGAGCTCGACCCTGCGCGCTGAGATCGGCCCGCGGCGGGCGCGCCCCTCACAGCGACAGCGAGACCTCTGCGCTCGGGCCGGGGACGTCGGGCAGCAGGAGCCAGCCGGAAGGGCTGGCGGGCAAGCGGCGCCAGAGGCCGTCGTCGCTCTGGATCTCGAGCCAGATCTCGCCCGGGCTCGCGCGGTGCTCGACGGTCTGCACGACGAGCACGTCGGCGGGCGCGCCCGCCTCGCCCCGTCCCACCGCGCGGAGGAGCCGCGCGAGCCGCGGATCGCCCTCGACCACCGCGCGGCCGAGCACCGCCGGCCGCTCCTCGGGTGCGAGCGCGACGAGCGCGCGGGCGGCGGCGAGGCGCACCGCCGGATGCGGGTCGTCGAGCAGCGCTCCGAGCGCGCCGAGGCGCTCAGGCCGCCCATCTTCGGCCGCCGCGCTCGCCGCCGCGGCCCGCACCGGCGCGCGCGGATCGACGAGCCCGCGGGAGAGCGCCCGCGCGAGCGCGCGGCGGTCGGCCGCGGTGCCTCCCCGTGCAAACGGGACGAGCCGCAGCCGTGCCGCCGCGAGGTGGGCCGCCGCCCCGCCGAGCGCCTCGTCGTGGGCCTCGATGGCCGCCCGCAGCCGGCCGCGGTCGAGCGGCAGCCGGTGCCGGCGCGCCGCCTCGAGGAGCCAGGCCTCGGCCGGCCCCTCGGCGCCCTCGAGCGCGCGCTCGACCGCCTCCGCCGACGGGGCGGGCCCGAGGGCCTGGCCGATCGCCCAGGCGAGGCCTTCCCCTTCCTCGAGGCGCACGCCCGCGAGCGCCGCGAGCTCCGGCGCGCGCGTCCTGAGCCGCTCGCGCACCCGCCCTGCCGCCGGGTGATCGGGAAAGCGGTGGGCAGCGAGCGCAGCGGGCAGCAGCTCATCCCGCCCGAGGAGGGCCTCGATCCCCGCGCCGTCCCGCGCGCGGCCGAGCAGATCGAGCGCGAGCACCCGTGCCGGCCCGCCCTCCTCGCGCGCGAGCAGCGCCTCGGCGACCGGGACGAGCGAGGGATCCTCCCGCTCGGCGAGTAGCTGCCGCACCGCCCCGCGGGCGCGCGGCGCTCCGTCGAGGGCCGCGAGCAGCGCCGGGGCAGCCGCGTCGGGTTCCGTCCGCGCCCACGCCCGCAGCGCTGCCTCCGCGAGCTCGGGCTCCTCGCCCGCGGCCCACGCGGGCAGCGGCGCGTCGAACGCGGCGCCGAGCCGGCCGAGCGCCTCCACGAGCGCTGCCCGGACGGCCGCCGCCTCGACCTGCGCCAGACGCTCCTGAAGCGCTGGGATCGCGTCCGGGTCGCCCGCCCGCGCGAGCGCCGCGGCCAGCGCCCGGTCGAGCGCCTCGTCCCGCCCGAGCAGCGCGCGCAGCGCGGGCCCGGCGGCCGCGTCGGCGAGCCCGTCGAGCGCCTCGACGTAGGGCGGCAGGTCCGCCGGCCGCGCCCGCTCGGCGGCCGCCCGCAGCGCGTCGATCACCGCGGCCCGCTCGGGACACCAGGGCAGCGCCGCCCGCGCCGCCGACTCGACCTCCACCCGCTCCACGAGGAAGGCGATCGCCGCAGGCCCGCCGATCGCCGCGAGCGCCCGGCCGAGGGGCCCGCGCTCGGCGGCGGCGGAGCGCGGCCAGCGCTCCGTGAGGGGGGTGACGAGCGCCTGCCACGCCGGGTCGGGCCGGCGCACCGCGAGGCGCGCCGCCGCGACGAGGAGCGCCGCCTCGGGGGCAGGCTCGGCCTCGACGGCCGCCAGCGCCGCCAGCACCGGCGCGAGGGACTCCGGTGGGCCGCCGTAGCGGCCGAGCGCCTCGAGCAACGCGGCCCGCTCGGCCGCCGAGGTCGTGCTCTCGAGCCGCGCGAGCCGCCGCGCGGTCACCGTCGCCTCCGCGCGCCACGGGCCCTGGGCGGCCGCCGGCGCCGCCCCGCTCAGCGCGAGCACGACCATCCCCGCCATCGCACGACTCGCTCCACGCACCGGCACGCTCGCCGCATCCTATCCCGCCGGCCGCATCGCCGGCGTCCCGTCAGCTCGGGCCTCGGCGGGGGGCGGCCCAGCAGGCTGCACGCCGAGGGCGGCTCGCGGCCCCCGGCTCGCCGGTGCCGCCCGACGCCTTCCTGCAACCGCTCGGCGCCGCGTG
>Ga0068876_10001920_pt1 | contig 15747 bp, 15 predicted proteins | sample NOAtaG_6_FD_66442 | JGI IMG/M metagenome (GOLD analysis project Ga0068876, IMG submission 66442) | Freshwater lake microbial communities from Lake Erie, under a cyanobacterial bloom - NOAA_Erie_Diel5S_2200h metaG | ecosystem: Environmental > Aquatic > Freshwater > Lake | place: USA: Ohio, Lake... | reverse complement strand
CGAACGTCACCAACGATATGACCATTGCCGCAGAAGAGATCTTCGGACCCGTCCTTTCGATCCTCGGCTACGACTCCGTCGACCAGGCGATCGATATCGGCAACGACACCGAGTACGGCCTTGCGGCCTACGTTCAGTCAGCTGACCTCGACAAGGCCCGGAAGATCGCTTCCAAGCTGCGGGCCGGTCAGGTGTCCATCAACGGCGGCGGGGGCGACATGATGGCGCCCTTCGGCGGCTACAAGATGAGCGGCAACGGCCGCGAGTGGGGCGACTACGGCTTCCACGAGTTCCTCGAGACCAAGGCCGTCCTGGGCTACGCGCCCCAGGCCGCCGAGTAAGGACAGCGTCGCCCCGGAGCCTGGCTCCGGGGCGGTCATCCTACCTGAGACACGCCCCGCGGACCCTGCCGGACAGCATCCTCATGCCTGAAGCGCAAAGCATCGTTCTTCCCGAACTGTCCTGCGCTGCGGACGTGGTGCGGTATCATGCCCGGGTGAGGTCTGGCGCCGTCGCTCTGGTCTTCCAGGACGAGCAGATCACCTATGCGGAACTCGACGCCCTGTCCTCGCAGTGCGCCCAGGCGCTGATCGCGGCCGGCGTGAAGCCAGGTGAAAGGGTCGGGACCCTGGCCCGCGGCAACGCCGACTTCTTCATCCTGTGGTTCGGCTGCCTGAAGGCCGGCGCCTGCCTCAATCCGGTGAACTGGCGACTTGCGCCGCCGGAAATCGCCTTCATCCTGAAGGACGCAGGCTGCCGGCTGGCGGTGATCGGGGCGGATTACTCGGGGATGATCGAGGCCCTGGCCGGGGACCTGCCCGACCTTTCCACCCGTATCCAGTTCGAGCCGGGCCACGCCGCCTGGCCGGGCTTCCGCGACTGGATTGGAGCCCATTCCGACGTCGATCCCATGCGCACCGCCCAGGCGGATGATGACGTCATCCAGCTCTACACCTCGGGCACGACCGGCCTGCCGAAGGGCGTCCAGCTCACAGAGGGCAACTACGCCGCCTGCTTCCGGAGCGCGAGTGCAGCCTGGGCGCTGATCGAGCCCGGTGACGCCGTCCTGGTCTGCATGCCCCTCTTCCATGTCGCGGGGGCCAATCTCGGCATGCTCGGCCTGCTGATGGGCGGTCGTTGCATCATCATGCGAGAGGTCGACGTCGGCCTGATGCTGCGCCTGTTCGGCGAACATGGGGTCCGCCACGCCTTCCTGGCCCCGGCCATCATCAACATGGCGCTTCAGCACCCCGAGCAGGCCCGGGCTGACCTGTCCCGCCTGGACTACGTCTACTACGGCGCCTCGCCGATCTCGGAGGAGGTTCTCACGCGCGCCCAGGCCCGCTTCGGGTCGCGGTTCATGCAGCTCTACGGTCTGACCGAGACCATTGGCGGCGGGTGCTATCTGCCCCCGGAAGCGCATGACCCCGCCCTGGGCAAGCTTCGCTCGTGCGGGCGACCGTCTCCGGGCTACGAGATCCGGGTGCGCGTCGATGGCCGGGACGCCGAGGTCGGCGAGGTCGGCGAGATCGAGCTCCGCTCCGAAGGGATCATGAAGGGCTACTGGAACCGGCCCGACGCCACCGCCCAGTCCATCGACTCCGAGGGCTGGTTCCGGTCGGGCGACGCCGGCTTCTTTGATGCCGACGGTTACCTGTTCATTCACGACCGGGTGAAGGACATGATCGTGACCGGCGGCGAGAACGTCTATCCCGCCGAGGTCGAGAACGCCCTGATGTCGCATCCCGCCGTGGCGGACGCCGCCGTGATCGGTGTGCCGGACGACCGTTGGGGCGAGGCGGTAAAGGCCATCGTCGTACTGCGGCCGGACGCGGTGAAGGATCCTGAGGACGTGATCGCCCACTGCCGGACCCTGATCGCCGGCTACAAGACCCCCAAGACCATCGACTTCATCGACGTCCTGCCGCGCAATCCTTCGGGAAAGGTCCTGCGGCGGGAGCTTCGCGAGCCCTACTGGCAAGGCCGCGAACGCCGGGTCGGCTGAACCCTCAACGCCAGCAGGAGGCGCACCCATGGATCCGCATTTCAAGGCCATGCTCGAGGCTGAGGCCGCCGCCGCCGCCGGCCAGCAGGCGCCGCCCCTCGACAGCCTGCCGCCGGAGATGGTGCGCGCAGGCTATGTCATGCAGCGTACCAGCCAGAATACCCGGGCGCCTAAGGACGTGGTGACCCGCGACCTGCAGGTCGACGGCGGCGCCGGCTCGGTCGGTGCGCGCCTCTATACGCCTGCGGGCGCCCCGGAGGTCACCCCTGGCCTCGTCTACTTCCATGGCGGGGGCTTTGCCATCGGCAACCTCGAAACCCATGACGGGCACTGCCGGCGCCTGGCCGCTTATTCAGGTTGCCGGGTCCTGGCGATCGACTATCGCCTCGCCCCGGAGAATCCCTTTCCCGCCAGCCACGACGACTGTCTCGCCGCGACGAAGTGGGCCTTCGATCACGCTTCCGAGATCGGGTTCGATCCCGCCCGCATCGGGGTCGGGGGATGCTCAGCGGGGGGCAACCTCGCTGCTTCGGTCGCCATCGACCTGAAGGCGGACCCGAAGCGTCGCCTGGTCTTCCAGATGCTGCTCTATCCCTACATCTGCCCGGAGACCGAGACCGAGAGCCGCAAGCGGATGGACGGCCCGCTCCTTACCAAAGCGGCGATCGACTGGTTCGTGAAGTGCCTGGCCGCCGACGGCCATCCCGAGATCGACCGGGTGATCCTGGGTTCGAATGTGGATGTCTCGGCCACGCCTGCGGCCTACGTCGTGACGGCCGGATATGACCCGCTCCAGGATGAGGGACGGGATTACGCGCGGCGGCTGGATGCTGCGGGCGTGCCTGTGCGCCACGTCCATTATCCGGACCTCCTGCACGACTTCTACATCATGGGCGATGTTTCGCCTGCGGTGGAAACGGCGGCCCGCGAGGCGGCGGAGGCCATGAAAGCCGCCTTCTCCTGAGCGCCGGCCAGCCGTGGACGGACTCAGCCCTGAGCGCCGGCCTCAGTTGCAGCAAGCTTGTCCCTTTGCCTCTGGCGCCAGGCCAGGACCGCCATCCCGACCGCGGCTGACAGGAGCGAGCCGCCGATGACACCCAGCCGCACAGCGCTCTGCGCCGTCGGGTTCTCGGCGTCAAAGGCCAGGGCGCCGATGAACAGGCTCATGGTGAAGCCGACGCCGCAGAGCAGGGCGCAGCCGTAGATCTCCACCCAGGTGGAGTCGCTCGGCCGTCTGGCGATCCCCAGGCGGATGGCCAGGACCGAGGCGCCGAAGACCCCGATCTGCTTGCCGATAAAGAGGCCGGCGGCGATGCCGATCGCCACGGGACTGAGCAGGTTGTCCGCCGACAGGTCCCCGAACGAGAAGCCCGCCGCCGCGAATGCAAAGATCGGCATGACGCCGTAGGCCACATAGGGATGAAGGGCGTGCATCATCTGCTTGAGCATCCCGGACTCACCGGGCCGCCGGGGCTCGATCGGAATGGTCATGGCCGCCGCCACGCCGGCGATCGAGGGGTTCACGCCGCTCTCCAGGGTGAAGGCCCACACCAGGAAGGCCAGAACGCCGAACAGGGCGTAGGGTGCGCCCCTCCAGCGTCCGGCCAGGACCATCAGGGCCAGCACGACGCCTGCGCCCGCCAGGGCGACAAGGTCGATCCGCTCGGTAAACAGGGTCGCGATCAGCACCACCGCGCCAAGGTCGTCGGCGATGGCGAGGGTCAGCAGGAAGGTCCGCAGGGACAGTGGCAGGCGGGGACCCGCTATGGCCAGGGCCGCGAGGGCGAAAGCGATATCCGTGGCGACCGGCGCCGGCCAGCCTTCGACGGCGCCGCCCGGCCCCATGTTGAAGGCGAGATAGACCGCTGCCGGTACGACCATGCCGCCGAGGGCTCCAAGAACCGGGAGCGCCAGCTTGCGCGGGTTTGAGAGCTCGCCCCTGAGGATTTCGTACTTGATCTCAAGCCCGACCACGAAAAAGAAGATCGTCATCAGCCCGTCCTTGATCCATTTCAGGACAGGCTTGGTGATCTCGAAGTCTCCGACCTGAAAGGTCAGAGGATGCTTGATCACGCTGAAATAGCTCGTCGCCCAAGGCGAATTCGCGAGGAAGATGGCGAGGGCTGCAGCCAGGGCCAGAGCCGTGCCGGAGGCGGCTTCGGTCTTCAGGAAGTCGAGGGTGATCTTGCGGCTCATTGGCTCCGGTTAACATGCGGGCGCGGATAGGCAAGGATCAGGTCTTGCGGTCGGCGGCGGCGGCGGTCATCTCGGGAGCATGCCTCTGTCCGCGGACTACCGTCCTGATCCCCGCCTCCCGATCCTCGGAGCCGATTTCGCCGATCCGGTCCGGGCGGCTGACTTCCCGAGTCTCCGGCTCAGATGGCGGAACGACCGCGCCGCCGCCACCGTGGGCCTTGCCGGGCTGACCGACGCGGAGTGGACGGACCATTTCGGTCGCTTCGCTCCCCTTGCGGACAACCTGCCCGGACCCCTTGCCCAGCGATATCACGGCCACCAGTTCCGCGTTTACAATCCAGAGATTGGCGATGGCCGCGGCTTCACCTTCGCCCAGTTGCGGGAGGCCGGGTCCGGCCGGCTCCTCGACCTTGCGACCAAGGGGTCGGGCCTCACGCCCTGGTCGCGAGGTGGCGACGGCCGGTTGACGCTGAAGGGCGGGGTCCGCGAAGTGCTCGCGGCGGGTATGCTTGAGGCCCTGGGCGTACCGACCTCTCGGGCCTTCTCCCTTATGGAGACTGGCGAGTCCTTGGTGCGGCAGGATGAACCCAGCCCAACGCGCTCTGCTGTCCTGGTCCGCCTTAGCCATAGCCACATCCGGTTTGGCACCTTCCAGCGTCCGGCGGCCCTGGAGCGGCCGGACCTGGTCCGGAAGCTGGTGGACTACACGCTAGAGCTCTACTTTCCCCATCGGTCAGGGGAAGCCGATCCCGGGGTCGCGCTGCTCGAGGAGGCCTGCCGGGGCGCGGCGCGACTGACCGGCGCCTGGATGGCCGCAGGATTCGTGCATGGGGTCCTCAACACCGACAACATGAACATCACCGGAGAGAGCTTCGACTACGGGCCCTACCGGTTCCTGCCGCACAATGACCCGAACTTCGTGGCGGCCTATTTCGACCATTCCGGCCTCTACAGTTTTGGCCGCCAGCCCGAGGCGGTGTTCTGGAACCTGCGTCAGCTGGCTGGCTGCCTGCTAATGGCCGGGTCGCCGGAGGACTCCCTTGTGGAGGTCCTGAACGGTTTTGGCGATCTCTACCGAGGCGCCCTCACCCAGGCGATGCTGAAGCGCCTCGGTCTTGCCCCCCGGGACGGGGAGGCGGATGGCCGGCTTGTCAGCGCGGCCTTCCGCGCCCTGGCTGCCGGCGGCCCGGCAATCCGCTGGGAGCCCTTCTTCTTTGACTGGTTCTGCGGCGACAGCGTCCGGGCCCTCGAGGGTCCCCGCGGCGCGGTCTACCGTCGCACGGAGTTCGAGGACCTCCGGCGTGAGATGGCGGCCGCAGAGCCGGATCATCCCGAGCGGCTGGGCCATCCATTGTTCTGCCGGGACGAGCCTGTTGAGCTCCTGATTGACCGGATCGAGGCCCTGTGGACGCCAATCACAGTTGACGACGACTGGTCGGGGTTCGAGGCGATGATAGACGAGATCGAGCTCGCCCGGACCGCCTGGGGCCTTCAGGGCGGCTAAGCGGCCGGACGCGCCGCCCTCTGGGCCAGGACGACCCCGGTAAGGGCGATGGCGCCGCCAAGCATCTGGCCCGGGCCGAAAACTTCGCCAAAGAGCGCCCAGCCCAGAATCGCCGCCACGACCGGCTGGACCAGCACCACAACGGAGGTCACCGAGGCCGGCAGCCGGCCCAGAGCCCAGGCGATCGCACCCTGTCCGGTGACGTGCATGATCCCGAGGCCGACGCAGGCGGCCCATCCCCCGGGCGTCGCCGGCAGGAGGGTCTCTCCGAGAAGGGTGGACGCGACGAGCAAGAGAGGGGCGGCGGTCAGACTTGACCAGAACATGACCTGGGTGGCGCCGCGGGTCCGCCTGGCCCTCTGCACGGCGAGGAAGTAAAGGGCGTACCAGACGGCCGCCATGGCGGAGAAGGCGTCTCCCAGGGCCGGGTTGGCGCCGGGCAGTCCAGGGTCCCGCGCCAGGGTCATCAGGCAGGCTCCGCCTACGGCCAGGGCGACGGCGGCCAGGAACAAGGGGCGGACCCTCTCCCGGAACACAAGCCAGGCCACACCGGTAACGATGACAGGTGTCAGGTTGGAGAGGATGGTCGCCTTGGCCACCGATGTCAGGGCGATCCCGTAGTGCCAGGAGGCAAGGTCAAGGGCGAAGGCGACGCCCGCAAAGACCAGCACCCACCCCGGGGGCCCTACGCCGCCGCTCTCCCGCCGGGCGATCAGGGCCAGGAGGGGCAGGGCGAACATCATCCGCCAGAATCCGACCGCCGCGGGTCCGGAGTCCGCCAAGCGCACCAAGATCGGCGCCAGGCCAATGATGCAGGCCCCGGCCAGGAGCACAATCATCGCGATGCGGCGATCAGCGCCGGAAATTTCGGCGGTATCAGTCAAGCTCAAGCTCCGCGATCAGCTGTGCGGGCGTGACGCCCTGCTCCCGGAGCGCCTGCAGGGTCTCGGCCCGGTCTCGCTTGGCGTAGCGTTTTCCGTCGGCCCCGACCAGAAGGCGATGGTGATGGTAGGTCGGCGCCGGCAGCCCGAGCAGGGCCTGGATCAGGCGCTGGACGTGGGTGGCGCCAAACAGGTCGCATCCGCGGACCACCGTGGTGACTCCCTGGAAGGCGTCGTCCACAACGACCGCCAGATGGTAGGCGACACCGATATCCCTGCGGGCGAGGACGATATCGCCCGCCGAGCCGGGTAGGGCGGTCTGTCGCCCGGTCTCTCCCGCCGGCCCCGCACCAGTCTCGAGGAAGTCGAGGGGGCCGGCGCGCTTCGCCGCTTCGCGGACATCGAGCCGCCAGGCGAAGGCCTCGCCCGCCGCCCGGCGGGTCCTCTCCTCCTGTGCGGGAAGGCGTTGGCCGAAGAAGATCGCTTCCCCACCGTGCGGGGCCCGGGTCATGGTTTCCGCCACCTCCCTCCGGGTACGGAAGCAGCGATAGGCGAGCCCCTCCTCCACCAGGCGGTCCAAGGCCGCCTCGTAGGCTGCTCCGCGTTCGGTCTGGCGCAGGACCGGACCGTCCCAGTCCAGTCCCAGCCAGGTCAGGTCCTCAATGACGCCGGCCTCGAATTCGGGGCGGCATCGAATCCTGTCGATGTCTTCGATCCGAAGCCTGAAGGCGCCTGCGACCGCCCTGCAGGCGCGCCAGGACGTCAAGGCCGAGAAGGCATGACCACGGTGCAGGCGCCCGGTCGGCGAAGGGGCGAATCTGTAAACCGGTCCGGGCACGCCGGCGGTTCAGGCCGCCGCGACCTTGCGCCCCGGGCGGAATATGTCCAGCTGGCTGAAGATCGACCTCAGGAAGGCCTCTTCGCCTCCCAGTTGCACCCGCAGGGGCTCGAATTCCTTGAAGCCCACCATCTCGGCCACCCCATGGGCGGCGCACCAGACGGCGACCGCCGCCAGCTCCAGGCCGGTCTCATCCTTGGGGTCGACCCCGGCCTCGACGAGGGTGTCGCGGGTCAGCTGGTAGGCGCCCTCGTCGCGCAGCTTCTCCGGCATGGTCTCATGGGAGCGGCTACAGTCGATCATCACCCGGTAGATGGCGGGATTCATCCGGGCGAACCGCACATAGGCGACCCCGAGGGTAACCAGGTGGTCCCGCTCCGACCCCGTGTTTGAGAGGGCTTCGCGCATCTGGTTTCCCAACTGGTCCCATCCCTCGAAGGCGAGGGCGTCGAGGAGCTCACTCTTGTCGCGAAAATGGTGGTAGGGCGCCGCCGGGCTGACCCCCGCTTCCCGGGCCACGGCCCTCAGGGAGATGCCCGCACCGCCTTCTACCTCGAGGAGCCGCCTTCCCGCCTCAATTAGGGCGCGCCGCAAGTCGCCGTGGTGGTAGGGCCGGGCTTCAGTCAGTTGAGCGTGTTCCATGAAATCTCAGTAATGGGGAACAAAATCCGGGGCAAGCCAATCTTGACAACGATCAGATCATACCTATTTCGCAGGTGCAGCAAAAAACAGCCCCGCTCCCCCGGGGCGCTAACTTGAAGGTGTGTTATGTCTCTCGTCTCTTTGGAACGCCTTGTCGATCGTCTCACCCCGGCCTACTTCCTCGCCCCTGTCTTGGCCCTCGCCGTCGCCTCTCTGGCGTCACTTGCAGGTTAGGCGTTCAGCCGGCAGCGCAAAGGGCCCCTGACGGGGCCCTTTTTTGTTGCCGCTCCGTCAGGGACGAATTGAGAAGGTCCTCCCCAAACATTTTTTACAAATGTATCTTTACACCGCTCAGATGTGTGCTATCTAAGCGGTGTTCAAATCGAACGGCCCGCTCCCCCCGGGTTCCTCAAGAGAAGGTGTTCGTCCATGTCCTCGCCCCGCCGCCCCACCCCTGTGATCGAGAGCCTGATCGATCGCTCCACGCCAATCTTTCTCCTGTCCCTGACCTTCGTCGCGGCGATCGGTAACCTGATCCTGATCCTACCCTGAGGCCGCGCGCCTCCAGTCCAGTCTCCTCCCCTGGGGGCCCTGAAGAAGGGCCCCCTTTTTTGTCTCCTAACCGTCACTGGGCGTAGCAGAGAGAATCGCTTCCATACTGGCTCGAGACAGGTTCCGAGCGCAGGGAGGTCGGTCTTCACACGACGGCGTCAATTATCTGCCCGCAGAGCGCGGGTATCGGGGGCGGACCATGCAGGTCCTTGATCGCGCCCCTTCCGGCTGGCCGGCCCTGGTGCTCAACGCCGACTTCCGCCCGCTGAGCTACTATCCTCTCTCGCTGTGGTCCTGGCAGGAGGTGGTGAAGGCCGTTTTCCTGGATCGTGTGGATGTCCTGTCCACCTATGACCAGGAAGTCCGCTCCCCGGCCTTTTCCATGCGCCTTCCTTCTGTGGTCTCCCTGAAGGCCTATGTGACCCAGGATCGTCCGCCTGCCTTCACCCGGTTCAATGTCTTCCTGCGCGATGGCTTCGCCTGCGCCTACTGTGGTCGCGGCGAGGATCTGACCTTTGACCATGTGGTCCCGAGATCGAGGGGTGGTCGCACAAGCTGGGACAACATCGTCGCCGCCTGTTCCCGCTGCAATCTCGACAAGGGCGGACGTACGCCGGAGGAGGCCCATATGTCGCTCAGGCGACGCCCCGTCCGGCCAACATCCTGGCATCTCCAGGACCAGGGGCGGCGGTTCCCGCCCCATCATCTGCACGAGTCCTGGATGGACTATCTCTATTGGGACGTCGAACTGGATCCCTGAGTGACCAGGATCTGCGGTCAGATCTTCTCGCTGATCCGGATCGCCGCCCGGCACCCGAGCCGGATGGCCGCGGCGAGAAAAGCGTAGCCGGGCGCCTCCCGGGCGCCTTCCTCCACGGCGAGATCCCGATGCTCGAGCTCCTCGTCGCGGAAGCCTGAGAGTTCCGCCGCAAGCTCCGGATCCCGGTCCGCCAGCTCGGCGATCTGCCTGGCGTAGTGGTCACCGATCACCGTCTCGACGGCCTCCGTGCAGGCGTGGGCGGCCTTCTCTCCCAGCAGAGCCGTTCCTGCCCCAAGGGTGAAACCCGCCAGTCGCCAGAGCGGGGTCATCAGCGTGGGGCGCACGCCGCGTTCCGCAAGCAGTGTCTCGAACCTCGCCAGGTGCCGGGCCTCATGGGACTCCATCTCCTCCAGCTGACCGGCGATCCGTTCCTTGCCCGCGGCCTCTCCGAGGACGGCCCGCTGCCCGCGGTAGATGTGAACGGCGCCGAGCTCGCCGGCGTGATCCACCCTCAGAATTTCCGCCAGGCGGGCCGCGCCCGCCCCGGCGCCGGGCTTTCTGGGCGCCTGCGTCATGATGATTTCCTTTCCCACCGCCAGGCGAGCACGCCCAGACCCGCCCACGCCAGCGAGGCCAGGGTGTTCCAGCCCGCCATCGACAGCCCCAGCAGACGCCAGGCGGCCGTATCGCAGGCCGGCGGCCTGACCTTGAGCGTACCGTCCAGAAGGCCGGCCAGGTTCAGGCTGGATACCGACCCCCCGACGCCCGAGCAGGCGCCCGGACCCGGCCACCACTTCCACTCCACTCCTGCGTGGTAGGCGGCGAGGCCTGCGCCGAAAAGGAAGATCGCAGCGAGGAGAAGCGCCAGCCAGGGCCGCAGCGCCTCAGCCTTCCTAGTCCGGAGAAGGCCGATCCCGACGAGGGCCACGGCCCCAGACACCCAGTAGACCTCTCTTTGCTGCAGGCAGAGAAGACAGGGCGCATAGCCCCCGAACCGCTCGAACGCGTGGGCTGTCGCCAGCATGGCGGCGCTGATCGCCAGGGCGATCCCGGGCCAGGCCGCCGGCAACCGATCCTTGAGTCCTGCGGGGGGATTCACCATGGCAGCGTTATCCTCCGAAACCGTTCCCGGACCAAGTGGCCCCTCACCTCGCCAGGGTCCTGCCCATCCGGATGAGCATGGCTCGGTAGACCTCAGACGAAGCCGAGCGCGCGGGAGGCCTGGAACACCAGGAAGGCCGCTGCATAGGCGAGGCCAAGCATGTAGCCGAACATGACCGCGGGCCAGAGCCAGCCGCCGGTTTCCCGCCGGACCACGGCGAGGGTGGCGATGCACTGGGGCGCGAAGACGTACCAGGCCAGGAAGGCGAGACCGGAGGCAAGGGTCCACTGGCGCGACAGGATCCCGGCCAGGGCGCCCTCCTCGCCGCCCACCGCATAGATGGCGCCCAGGGCGGCGACGGCCACTTCTCGGGCGGCCATGCCTGGGATGAGGGCCACCACCATCTCCCAGCTGAATCCGATGGGGGCGAAGATGGGCTCCAGCCAGTGGCCGAGGCGCCCCGCCGCACTGTAGGCGATGGCGGGTCCCTGCGCGCCCACAGGGGGCGCCGGCCAACTGGACAGGGCCCAGACCAGCACCATCAGCGGCAGGATGATCCGGCCTGCGCGGCTGATGAAGGCCCAGGCCTTCTGCGCGAGGTTGCGCAGGACGTTGCCGGGCTCGGGGCGCTTGTAGTCGGGAAGCTGCATCATGAAGAGCTCGCTGCCGCCTCTCCAGAACACCTTGCGGATCAGGAAGGCCACCAAGAGGGCCGAGAGGATGGCCGCGGCGTAGAGGCTGAACATCACAAGACCCTGCAGACTCAGCACGCCCCCGACGGTGCGGTTCGGAATCAGGGCGCTGATAATCAGCGTGTAGACCGGGATGCGCGCCGAGCAGGTCATGAGCGGCGCGGTCAGAATGGTCGTGAGCCTATCCTTGCGACTGTCGATCACCCGTGTCGACATGATGCCCGGGACTGCGCAGGCGAAGCTGGAGAGCAGGGGGATGAAGGCCCGGCCATGCAGCCCTGCGCCCCCCATGATCCGGTCCATGAGGAAGGCCGCCCGCGCCATGTATCCGGAGTCCTCGAGGAGCAGGATGAACAGGAACAGGATGACAATCTGCGGCAGGAAGACGAGGACGGATCCGACGCCGGCGATGAGGCCGTCGACCACCAGTCCCGTCATCCAGCCGTCCGGCAAGACGGCCGCGGCGCCGACGCCAAGCGCCGCGAATCCAGCCTCGATGAGGTCCTGCGCCGGGGCGGCCCAGGTGAAGACGGCCTGGAACATCAGGAACAGCAGTCCCAGAAGGATCGCGACACCGCCTACGGGGTGAAGCAGGACCGAGTCGAGGCGTCCGGTCAGGGTGTCCGGCCGGCTGGGCGGCCGGACGGCGGCGCGCATCAGCTCCCGCGCCTGGCGGTGGGCCGCGCGGACCTCGGTGGCCGAGGGTTCGCGCCAGCCTGATGGCGGGGATGCTCGCATCCCCTCGGCCTGGGAGGCGGCAAGTTCGAGAAGGGTCTCCAGCCCCCTCTTCCGGGTCGCCACGGTCGCGGTGACCGGGGCTCCCAGTTCCCGGGAGAGAGCCTCAACGTCGATGTCGATCCCCTGGCGCTCGGCGATGTCGATCATGTTGAGCACAAAGACCATGGGCAGGCCGGTGGTCTTGAGTTCGAGGGCCAGTCGCAGCACCAGTCCCAAGTTGGTGGCGTCGGCGACGCAGACGATTACGTCGGGCGCCGGCTCGTCGGCCAGCCGTCCCAAGACCGCGTCCCGGGTAATGGCCTCATCCGGGGAGCGCGCTCGCAGAGAGTAGGTACCCGGAAGGTCGAGAATCCGAAGACGACGTCCGGAGGGAAGGGTCGCTATCCCCTCCTTTCGCTCCACGGTCACACCGGCGTAGTTGGCGACCTTCTGGCGACCGCCTGTCAGGGCGTTGAAAAGCGCCGTCTTGCCGCAGTTCGGGTTTCCGACAAGGGCGACAGTGTCGATCCTGGAAGAGGTCACGCCGCCTCCGGCGCAAGGACCACATTCATCGCCTCGGCCCGGCGAAGGGCGATCCGGATACCGTCCACGCGCACGGCGATCGGGTCGCCTCCGATCGGGCCTTCATGCAGCACTTCAACCCGGGCGCCCTCGACAAAACCGAACTCCAGGAGCCTAAGCTCGATCTCTGCGGCCGTCAGACCGTCCCGGTGCCGGTCGTCGCCTGTTCGCACCTTGATGATCACGCCAAGGTCCCCGGGGTGAGCCTCACCAAGAATGAACGGATCGGCTCGCTCGGGGTCTGGATCGGCTTTCGGCATCGGTCGGGGGTTCCGGAGAAACGGTTGGGTCCGCCTCTTGTGGCTTTACCCCCCTGACTTCGCAATGTCGCCGTTTGAATGAATTGAAGGGCGGCGATCGCTCCACGACGGGTGAACGTCGGGCGTCAACGAGGGCGCTTCTCCTCGGCGAGACGGGTCAGATCCTCGGCGACCTGTTCCAGAACCGAATCCCAGCGCCCCATCACCGACTGTCGGTAAAGCCTGGCGGTCGGATACCAGGGACTATCCGGCCGATCCAGCATCCAACGCCAGTCCGGAACCTTTGAAAGGAGAACCCAGGTCGGCCTCCCGAGCGCTCCAGCCAGATGCGCGATGCTGGTGTCGATGCTGATCACCAGATCCACGAGGTCGCAGAGCGCAGCAGTGTCCTCGAAGTCCCCGACTTCATCTCTAAAGACCCGAATACCGCTTGAATCCAGCGCCGCTTGGTCAATCGCCCGCACATCCTTCTGAAGGCAAACATAGGTCGGACCCGCAGGAAGACGCCGCAACAGCTCAGCTAGGGGAATGCTACGGTTGAACCCAGTCGATCTGCTCCAGGCGCCACTCCAGGCCAGTCCGACGCGGAGGCTATGGGTTTCCCCGAGCCGGCGCGACCAGACCGCTCGCCGGTCCGCCCGGCTAGACAGATAGGGTGAAGGGGCGGGTATGGTGTCCAGCCGGGTTCTGAAGGCCAGTGGCAGCGACAGGAGCGGGCAGTGCTCATCGAACTCGGGGAGGGCGTCAGACTCGCTCACCACGGCATCGACGCCTCGCAGAGTGGAGACAAGCCCCGCCAGGGGCGAAGGAACTCTCAGGACAACTCGCGCCTCCATATCCTTGACGAGGGCGGCATAGCGACAGAATTGGAGTGTGTCGCCCAGCCCCTGCTCTGAGTGGAGCAGGACTGTCCGTCCCCGAATCTCCTTCCCGCCGAGCCAGGGCGGCTTGGGCAGCGGCAGCATTCCCTGCACCACTCGGGACTCGTAGAGCGGCCAGCCTTCATCGAAGCGTCCGTCTAGGAGAAGCGCCAGCGCCTTGTTGAATCTCGCGCCGGCTAAGTTCGGCTGGAGTTCGATCGCTCTGTCATAAGCGGCGACCGCCTCGTCCAGGCGACGGAGCTCCTGCAGCACTGCGCCGCGGTTCGCGTGGGCGGCGGCATACTGCGGCTGCATCGCCAACAACCCGTCAAGACACTCAAGGGCCTCCTCGAGGCGGTGCAGTTTCGCAAGGGCGTTCCCCCGGTTCAGATGAGCTTCGGCCAGGCCGGACTGCAGCACTATGGCCGTGTCGAAGCCGGCGAGCGCCTCCTCCAGACGCCCAAGATCCAGGAGAATGTTTCCCCGATTGTTTCGGGCTGTGGCGTCCGAAGGATCCAGCGCCACAGCCCGATCCAGGCTCGCCAGCGCCTCCGGCAGGCGCTTCATGTCGCGGAGAATGTTTCCCCGGTTCGAATAGCCCGGTGACGAGCTGGGCCTCAGGGCGATGGCGGCGTCGGTGAAGGCGAGGGCCTCGGAGAAGCGGCCGAGGGCTTGCAGGGCGAGGCCAATGTTAGAGCAAGCGTCTGGCTGCGCCTGATCAATCCTCAGCGCGGCGCTGATCAGATCGACGGCCCTTTCATGGTCCCCGGACTGGTGCGCCGTCAGGCCCAGCAGGTGAAGGGCGTCAAAGTTCGACGGTTCCGCAGCGAGAATCTGCTCGTAGAGACGGGCGGCATCGGCCAACCGGCCTCGCTGATGGAGGGAAAAGGCGCGGTGGAGAGTATCAAGCGTAGGCGGTTCGGGAAGTTGGCGCTGATCATCGCTGTTCATCAGCCGGCGGCCTCTCGGTAGGCGCCGAAGCGCCATTAACTTTCTAACGAAGAGCCTCTCGTAGGCAACCCCGGCAAAAAGTGGGATGCGATCCTGCCGCAGAGGCGCTATCACCCGGGTCACTTTGCGGGCGTGGCGGAATTGGCAGACGCGCCGGACTCAAAATCCGGTTCCGAAAGGAGTGTCGGTTCGACCCCGACCGCCCGCACCAGTCGCCTCGGGGCGAGAGGCCAACCCCCGAGACAGGAAAGTCGAGGCCGCGAGTAATCATCCTGCGCAGTTTGCGCCTGCTCTATGTCCAGGTGCTGGTCGCCATCGTCCTCGGGATCGCCATCGGTTTCGTCTGGCCCGAAGTCGGTGTCGCCCTGAAGCCCCTTGCCGACGCCTTCGTGCGGCTGATCAAGATGGTTTGAAGCGTCCCGGGTTTTCCGGCGGCGGTTCTTCCGCAAGTGATGCAGAAGTTCCAGCGGCTGGGCGCCAACAAGACTACCACGCGCCTCGTCAGTCCCTCGGGTTAGAGCTTCAATCTGGATGGCGCCAACATCTACATGACCCTGGCGACCCTGTTCCTGGCTCAGGCCATGAACGTCCCGCTGAGTCTGGGGCAGCAACTTACCATCCTGGGCATCGCCATGCTGACTTCGAAGGGCACAAGCGGGGTGATAGGCGGGGAGGTTATCACGCTGGCGGCCACCGTGCCTGTCGTCGCGGACCTTCCGATCGCCGGGCTCGCCCTCCTGGTGGGCGTTGACCGCTTCATGAGCGAGTGCATGGCCCTCACAAACCCGGTGGGGAACGGCATGGCCACCGTGGTGATCGCGCGCTGGGAAGGCAACCTTGATTGCGCTCGTCTCCGAAAGGAGCTGGCGCGCGGCCCGGCCCCCCCGCCGCGGTGTCGACCGCAACAGGGAGCCCCGACTGACCGGCCTCAGGCCGCGGCGCTGGGCCGGGCCTTGGTGCGCTCGAACCAGGCCCGGATGTTTCCAGCCTCTTCCGGGATCGGCTGTCCGACCTGCGCTCCGAAGGCAAGGAAGCAGAAGAGAAGGATGTCGGCGAGAGTGAACCGCTCGCCCGCCACCCAGGTGCGTCCGGCCAGTAGGCCATCCAGCCAGATCAGACGATCGCGGGCGATCTCCTTGAGCTCCTTCGCGCCGTCAGCGCCCACCAGCTTGATCCGGTTTGCGAAGATGGCGCGACCCTCAGCC
>Ga0068876_10001916_pt1 | contig 15790 bp, 12 predicted proteins | sample NOAtaG_6_FD_66442 | JGI IMG/M metagenome (GOLD analysis project Ga0068876, IMG submission 66442) | Freshwater lake microbial communities from Lake Erie, under a cyanobacterial bloom - NOAA_Erie_Diel5S_2200h metaG | ecosystem: Environmental > Aquatic > Freshwater > Lake | place: USA: Ohio, Lake... | reverse complement strand
CGTAGCGCATCCGTCCCAAAGCAGTATTAATGCTGACATTAGTGGTATCCGCAATTTCCTTAAAACTCATATCCAAATAATGGCGCATGATGACTACTTCCCGCTGCTCGGATGGCAGATCTTCGATCATGCGTCGCAAATCAGAACGAATCTGCTGCTTCACCATCTTGTCCTCCGTATTTCCCTGACGAAGTTTAAGTGCCGAGAACATTTCAAAGTCCTCTCCTCCGTCCACCATTGGAATACGTTTTAAACGGCGAAAATGATCGATCACCAGATTGTGTGCAATACGCATGATCCAAGGCATAAACTTGCCTTCATCACTATAATGGCCGCGTTTCAATGTTTGAATGACCTTAATAAAGGTGTCTTGAAAAATATCTTCCGCAATGTGACGGTCGCGAACAACCATCATGATGTACGAAAATACTCTCTTCTTGTGGCGGGCAATTAGAATCTCTAAGCAAGATTCATTTCCGGCGATGTACATTTCGACCAGTTGTTGGTCGTTCAGCTGCTCTAAACGCATGGTTACCTCCTTGTTGGTTTTCAGTTACTCGTCTTGATTGAAAACGTAGAGATGTACCTATATGCGTTGTTTTTAGTGGCGCTGTGCCGGTTTAACTTTAATGTTGACTCTTTAACGCCTGCCTCCCGGAAAAGTTACACAGAAACACAATAATTTCCTTGGTGAACCTTTTGATCGGACATTCGTCTTATACAAATGTACTCTTATTCGGAAATAGATCAAATAGTATGCCGTAATTTTGCAATCCTTAAGAAAAATAATGTGGCCGAAAGTATAGAACAACTGGATCCGAAAAAATTCATCATTATAAAAGGTGCACGAATGCACAATTTAAAAAATGTGAATTTAGCAATACCGCGAAACAAATTTGTGGTGATGACCGGTTTATCCGGGTCGGGAAAATCAAGTCTGGCATTTGATACGTTGTTCGCAGAAGGTCAGCGTCGGTACGTAGAAAGTCTTTCTGCCTACGCTCGTCAGTTCTTAGGGAAAATTGAAAAGCCCGCCGTAGAATACATCAAAGGAATTTCACCGGCAGTTGCAATTGAGCAAAAAGTCAACACGCGAAATCCTCGATCTACAGTTGGAACGTCAACAGAGATTTACGATTACCTGAAATTACTTTTTGCGCGTATCGGCAAAACGTATTCACCTGTTTCCGGAAAAGTTGTGCAGCGCCATAGTGTGTCGGATGTAGTGGAACAACTCATCAACCTTCCTGACGGCACGCAACTGCAAATCAACGCGCCTCTTATCGTTAATAAAGAAAAGCCACTGAAAGAAACATTAGCGCTGTTATTGAAACAAGGCTTCAGTCGTATTCAGTATAAAGATGAGGTACTGCGTTTAAATGAAATTAATGCTTCCTCATTATCTGCTAAAGAACCCATCGCATTAGTTGTTGATCGTGTTGTACTAGATAGTGAAAGCGATGATACGCGTACACGTCTCGCTGATTCTATACAAACTGCATATTTCGAGGGCTTGGGAATGTGCGAAGTCCTTGTTACCGGAAACGAAAAGGCTAAAAGCAAATCGCCACAGGTGTTACATTTTTCCAATCGTTTTGAAGCAGACGGATTAACATTCGAAGAACCTTCCGTTCATTTTTTTAGCTTCAATAATCCTGTGGGTGCTTGTAAATCATGCGAAGGATTTGGAAGTGTAATTGGCATCAGTCCGGATTTAGTGATACCAAATAAACAACTTTCTGTTTATGAAGATGCAATTGCCTGTTGGAAAGGCGAAGTAATGAGCGAGTGGAAAAATCGTTTAGTGATGCAGGCTTATAAATTCGATTTTCCGGTGCATAAACCCATCGAAGAATTATCAGAAGAACAGTATCAAGTATTGTGGACAGGCAACAAATACTTCAACGGGCTGAACGATTTTTTCAAACACCTGGAAGAACAAACCTATAAAATCCAATACCGAGTTATGCTTTCGCGTTATCGCGGACGTACGACTTGTCCGGATTGCAGAGGAACACGCTTGCGTAAAGATGCCAACTACGTTAAGATTGGGGATTTGACGATTAGCGATGTTGTTTTGATGCAAGTGAAAGATGCGTTGCCGGTGTTCAAAAAAATTAAACTTGATAAACACGAAGCAACTGTTGCAAAACGTTTGTTGACTGAAATTGTCAATCGTTTGCAATTTCTTGAGGATGTCGGTTTGGGATATCTCACATTGAACCGTTTGTCCTCTACACTTTCCGGAGGTGAATCGCAACGTATAAACCTTGCAACATCTTTAGGAAGTTCTTTGGTTGGATCACTTTATATACTGGATGAACCGAGCATCGGGTTGCATCCGAAAGACACCGAACGTTTAATTCGAGTGTTGAAAGGATTACGCGACATCGGCAACACGGTAATTGTGGTAGAACACGACGAAGAAATTATGCGTTCGTGTGATACCATTGTTGACATGGGTCCGCAAGCCGGTAGCTTAGGCGGAGAAGTGGTGTTCACGGGAAACCATGAAGCACTGTTGCACGCAGACAGCTTAACTGCAAAATATTTAACCGGACAACTTGCAATTCCTATCCCTGCGAAACGAAAGAAATCGAAACACTACATTGAAGTGCTTGGAGCCGCAGAACATAATTTGAAAAATGTTTCGGTGAAATTTCCATTAGATATGATGACGGTAGTTACCGGTGTCAGCGGTTCAGGGAAATCAACGCTAGTTAAGAAAATTCTCTATCCTGCCATGCAGAAGCATCTGGGTGGTTATGGATCGGAAACGGGGAAATTTGCCGGATTGAAGGGCGATTACGAACATATCAAAATGGTAGAATTCGTGGATCAAAATCCTATCGGGAAAAGTTCACGTTCCAATCCGGTTACGTATGTAAAAGCGTACGATGAAATCCGAAATCTTTTTGCGGATCAGCCTTTAGCGAAAATGCGTGGATATAAACCGTCTCACTTTTCATTTAACGTAGATGGTGGTCGCTGCGAAGTATGTAGCGGTGAAGGTGAAGTGGTGGTTGAAATGCAATTTATGGCTGACGTGCATTTAACGTGCGATACCTGTAAGGGTAAACGATTCAAAGAAGAAGTGTTGGAAGTTGTATTTCGTGACAAGAATATCGCTGATATATTGGAACTAACAGTTGATGATGCCATTACATTTTTTGGTGAAGATCCGGCAAGTGGTAAACGTATTGTGAATAAACTAAAGCCTTTGCAGGATACAGGTTTAGGATACGTTCATCTGGGACAGTCTTCCAGCACATTATCCGGTGGCGAGGCGCAACGGGTAAAGTTGGCGTCGTTTCTGGCATTGGGAAATCATCAACCTCCTACCCTCTTTATATTCGACGAACCTACAACAGGATTGCATTTCCACGATATTCGTAAATTGCTGGATTCGTTTTATGCGCTCATGGATAACGGTCATTCATTGATCATCATTGAACATAATCCGGACGTTATTAAATGTGCGGATTATATTATTGATTTAGGCCCGGAAGGTGGTGATGGCGGAGGAGAAGTGATTGCATCAGGAACGCCGGAAGAGATCGTGAAAAATAAAAAATCTGTCACCGGGACATTTTTAAAAGAAAAGCTAAGCCGTACCAATGAGCGGGCAACAGTCAAGTAACGATCGTCGCGATGATTTAGGATTCGGAAACCGAACAGGATCCGGCCGAAATATGAATCGTGACGGATCGTATAATATCAAGCGACTCGGCGAGCCTCGTTTGCGTCCTTACGAATGGTATCATGATTTGATTACCATGAAATGGACACGTTTCATTGGTGTGGTGCTCATTAGTTACATCATCGCGAATACGATTTTTGCAACGGTATACTATTGGTTGGGTGTAGAACATCTTTCCGGTATTGAACCACATCTTGCTGAATGGAGAAAGTTTGCAGAAGCCTATTTTTTCTCTTCACAAACATTAACCACTTTAGGTTACGGCAGAATTGCTCCGGTTGGTTTCTGGACCAGCCTTGTTGCAGCAGTTGAATCCATGTTAGGATTGATCGGCTTCGCATTAGCAACCGGTTTGTTGTATGGACGCTTCTCCAGGCCGAATGCAAAAATCTTATTCAGTACTAATGCATTGATTGCACCTTATCGCGGAGGACGTGCACTAATGTTCCGCCTAGTTAATCAACGACACAGCCAGCTTATTGAAGTAGAAGTAGAAGTTACACTTACAATAAACCATGCAATTAGCGGTCAACGCGAGTTTCATCAGTTAACATTGGAACGCACACGCATTGCATTGTTCCCCTTAAGCTGGACCATTGTTCATCCGATGGATCAAGACAGCCCGTTGTTCAATACAACTGTCCGGGATTTATTCGATCGCGAAATGGAAGTTATAGTTCTACTCAAGGCTTTCGACGATACATTCTCACAAACAATATATCAACGCACCTCTTATCGCGCAGACGAAATTCTGGAAGGTGCTAAGTTTATTCCAATGTTTACGCGAAGTGAAAGCGGTGATACGACATTAGATTTTACTTTAATTGACGCTCACGAAAAATCCGAATTGCCTTGAGTAACCTCCAGGTAAAACTTATTACACCGGATCAACCGGAATGGAAGCAACTTGTTGACTTTCCAGACGAGTTGTATCCCGTTGCTGCGCGATCTGTTAATCGCATAAACGATTTCATTCACACAGCCGCCGCACAAACCGGAATTGCTGCATTTAACAACGACAAAATAGTTGGACGTATTGTGGTCTATAATTCAACTTCGCCCGAAACAATGTACATCGGCAACTATGAAGCGCACTCAGAATATCGCATCGCAGCCTCACTGTTGCACAAAGCACAGGAGTTCGCCAAACAACACGGTTGCAACGAATTAATTGGTCCGATTCACCCCATTTCAGGATCTACATTTGGTTTACGTCAAGGTTCGATGAATGATTTTTTCACTGCAGAACCTTTGCACCAATCTTACTACAGTGTACAATTTGAACAATGCGGGTTTGTACCTGTATGGAAACGCTTTGCGACTATTGATCGTTACATGCGTTGCGACATGCCCGATGTGATGGCTATCGAGAATCGCTTTAAAGCTGATGGATACACGTTCCAAGAAATGTCCGGAATAACGTGTTTGTCATACACGCGCCAGTGGTACTCACTGTTGCAAAAACGCGCTAATCGTGTGGGCATTGCTGATCACGAAAAAGTATTCTATGAATACATGACGCTTCAAGAGAAGTTGTTTTCCGGTGCAATAGGTTTACTCGTGAGTAAAGATGATTTAGCGTGTGGTTTAATGATAGGATTCGCCGATCAATTCAGCAGAGCAGAACGCCGATTCATTATTCATACATCGCTATTTGATGATACGGAAGGAATGAAAGCGGTGATTGAAAATGCGGGAATTCGCGCAGCACTCATCAATGGTTTTGATGCGTGTATTACGATTCAGGAGCTGATTCAAGGGATGCACCAACCGGTATATCGCGGTCAAAAAATCAGAGAATACGCGGTAATGAGAAAGTCATTAGTGATCACTGAACCAACTCGGCACTAAACTGCAAGTCGAACAACTTTTTGTATTGTCCGTTTTTCTTAATTAGTTCATCGTGTGAACCCACTTCTAAAATGGTTCCTTTGTCCAGGACTATAATTCTATCCGCTTCCTGAATAGTAGCCAAACGGTGAGCAATTACAATTGAAGTTCTTCCTTTTGTTAATTGCTTCGTCGCAAATTGTATCAGCTGCTCCGATTCTGTATCAATGCTTGAAGTAGCTTCATCCAAAATCAATATGGACGGATTGTACACATATGCGCGAATAAACGCAATCAACTGTCGTTGTCCAACAGATAACATTCCCCCGCGTTCCTTTACATCAAAATCGTATCCACCCGGCAAGCGCATAATAAAATCGTGCGCTCCAACCATTTTTGCGGCACGCACAACTTCTTCCCTAGTTATAGACTCATTGTTTAGTGTGATGTTATTATGAATGCTGTCCGAAAACAGGAACACATCTTGCAAAACCACGCCAATTTGACTTCTCAATGAAGACAATTCGTAATCTCGGATATTAATATCATCGATTGAAATAATTCCTTTATTGTATTCGTAAGAGCGACTCAATAAGTTGATAATCGATGTTTTGCCTGAACCCGTAGAACCCACAATAGCCAACATTTCACCCGGCTTGGTTTCGAGGGAAACACCCCGCAACACCCAATCTTCATCGTTATACGCAAACCAAACCTGATCCAATTTCACTTTACCGGTTAATTGCTGCGCAACCACTGTACCGTTGTTACTAATTGCGTCATCGGTATCTAATACTTTAAAGACACGCTCCGATGCAACCATTCCCATTTGTAACGTATTCACACGATCTGCCAACATTCGAATTGGACGGAAGAACTGATTAATCAGCAATACGAAAAACGTTACATCTCCGGGATCGGCGAATCGTCCGTAAATGCGCATTCCTGCATACCACACCAATAGACCCAGCGACACGGAAACCAAAATTTCAACCACAGGAAAAAACACGGAATAATACCATACCGAACGGATATTAGCATCTCTATGCTTTTTATTTATATCCTTAAACCTGTCCATCTCCACTTTCTCTCGATTAAAAACTTGTACAATGCGCATTCCAGTTAAGTGCTCCTGTACAAAAGCATTTAATCGTGAAACTTGATTGCGCACATCCGTGAACGATTTCTTTACCGCATTTTTAAAAATCCACGTGGATAAAAACATTAATGGAATTGTAGTCAGAACTACAAGTGTGATTCTCCAATCCACCATCAACATGAATACCATATACACGATAATGGTAAGCAGATCACCGGCTATCACAATAAAACCTTGACTGAAAACATCGTTGATCGCTTCAATATCGGAAACCACGCGTGTAACTGCAGTTCCTACAGGTGTGCGATCGAAATATTTTGCTTTAAATCCTAATACCTTACGATGCATCTGCACGCGCAAGTCTCGTACAATTCGTTGACCTAACAAGGAAGTCGTATATCCATTGGTAAATTGCAAGATCGATTCCAGCAACAACAATCCGATAAGTATGACCGTAAACACAAGCAACTCGTTGCGCAAAACAGCTTCATGACTTCCATCCGTCGGTGTAACAATAAAATTATTTACCGTATGACGAATAAGCATAGGTCGCACCACTGACAGAAAAGATAGTGTAACTGTCATCATGATTGCCAGTGAAAACAAACCACGATAAGGCGTAGTGTATCCTAAGACACGTTTCAATAACGACCAATCAAACCCATTTCCTTTTTTCTCACTCATCGCTATTCACTTTCAGTGCTTCCGGATATAAAATTTCTGTAAGATAAAGTCCGTGAGCAGGAACAGAAGCACCTGCTTCACTTCGATTTCCGGAACGAATAATTCTGTGCATATCATCCGGTGTTAATTTCCCACGACCGATGTCCATCATGGTTCCAACGATTGCCCGCACCATATTTCTAAGAAATCTGTTCGCCGAAATAGTGAAAACCGCGTATGGACCATGTTGCATCCAGTAGGCTTGTTCAATGGTACACAACGTTGTTTTTTCATTTCCGCCGGCTTTACAAAATGCTGCAAAGTCTTCGTATTCCTGAAGAATTCCGGCTGCTGTATTCATCGCCTGCAAATCGGGCATATTGCGTATTTCCCAAGCCTGATATGCATTAAACGCATCTTTGCCAACTAACAGATGATATTCGTACGTTCTCAATTCAGCGTCGAAACGAGCATGTGCATTTTCAGGAACTGTATAAATCTGTTTCACTGCAATATCCGGTGGCAGCACACAGTTCAAATGATAAACGAAGTCTGCATCGCCCGCTGAAATCTGCTTTTCGGCATCAAAATGCGCGTAATAATCACGTGCATGTACACCCGCATCCGTACGTCCGCAGCCCACACAATCCACCGCTTCCCGCAGTAACATACTCAGCTTTTCATTCAGTTGTTGTTGAATCGTCATCGTGGTATGCGGCTGCGCCTGCCATCCCTGATAAGCAGTACCCTTATATGCCAAACGAATAAAATACCGATTCACGACTGCAAAGGTACTCATTCGCGTTATACTTGTAGCAACATACAAAGGCATCAGTCACTAGTATGATTATTAACGCGCAACAGCGATTTATCAACAAACTGAGCCTGATAAGGCTTAACATTTTTTTGCGCACTAATCCCGATATATGGGGCACTACGGTTTACCTTTGCCCGGTTAATATCATGCTATGAATCAAGACATTCAAAAACTGAACGAAATTATTCGGGAAGAAAGCGCATTCACCGACTCCATCATGCGCGAGTTGGATCACGTTATTGTGGGACAACGTCACATGGTGGAACGCTTGCTCATTGCCTTACTTTCCAATGGACACATTTTGCTGGAAGGTGTTCCGGGATTAGCGAAAACACTCGCGGTAAAATCCCTGGCGTCCACTATCCATGCGGAGTTTAGTCGTATTCAGTTTACCCCCGACTTGCTGCCTGCAGATGTGGTAGGTACCATGATTTACAATCAGAAGCAGGAACAATTTTCGGTGCGCAAAGGGCCCATCTTTGCCAACTTCGTATTGGCTGATGAAATTAACCGTGCTCCGGCGAAAGTGCAAAGCGCTTTACTGGAAGCAATGCAAGAGCGTCAGGTAACAATTGGCGATAACACGTTTAAACTTCCTGAACCTTTTCTGGTGTTAGCCACCATGAATCCAATTGAACAGGAGGGAACGTATCACTTGCCTGAAGCGCAGGTGGATCGTTTCATGTTGAAAGTAGTGATTACTTATCCGAACAAAGAGGAGGAGCAACAAATTATTCGTCAGCAGTTGAATCCTGCGAAAAAAACTATTAGTCCGATCGTTCATCCTGATCAAATTATTAAAGCGCGCAACGTTGTGCATCAGGTTTACCTCGACGAAAAAATTGAAAAATATATTGTCGACCTCGTGTTCGCTACACGTTTCCCGCAAGATTATAAGTTAAGCCAGTTTCAATCAATGATTTCATTCGGAGGGTCTCCGCGTGCATCCATTAGTTTAGCTCAAGCCGCTAAGTCATATGCGTTTTTGCAGCACCGCGGATTTGTAATTCCGGAAGACGTGCGTGCAGTTGCCCATGATGTTTTGCGTCATCGTGTAGGATTAACATACGAAGCGGAAGCAGAAAACATTACTTCGTCCATGATTATTAATGAAGTATTGAATGTTGTTCAGGTTCCCTGATCATAAATAAATGCGGACAGCAGACCTCTTAAAAAAAGTTCGTCGCATCGAACTGAAAACGCGTAGTCTCAGCGATCAGGTTTTCGCAGGAGATTACCACAGCGCGTTTAAGGGAAGAGGTATGACCTTTTCGGAAGTACGAGAATATCAACCCGGTGATGATGTCAGAAACATTGACTGGAACGTTACCGCGCGACTCAATCATCCATTCATTAAAGTATTTCAGGAAGAACGTGAACTCACTGTCATGATTTTGGTTGATGTGAGCGCGTCCGGAAATTTCGGAACACGTGTACAATCGAAACGTGACTTACAAAGTGAATTAGCTGCAGTTCTTGCGTTTTCAGCGATTCAGAATAATGACAAAGCCGGCATTTTGTTTTTCAGTGATCGCGTTGAAAAATATGTGCCACCGCAAAAAGGCAAATCACAAATTGTTCGAATTATTCGCGACAGTTTGGAGATTCAACCGATCGGCAAAAAAACCGATATCGGCAAAGCACTCGAATACCTTAACAATGTCGTACGTAATCGCTGTATTGTATTTGTGATTTCGGATTTTCTTTCGGGAGAATTTGAAAGTCATTTGCGTGTTGCTAATCGCAAACATGATGTAGTAGCACTTCACGTTCAAGACAGAAGAGAACAGGAACTTCCTGACATTGGTGTTGTTTTAATGCACGATCCTGAAACAGGACAAGAACGTTGGGTAGACACGTCCAGTACGAAGGTGCGTGAAGAGTATCGTAAGCAATCAACGATGCACCGTTTGTGGGTAGAAGACATGATGAAAAAATGCGGAGTTGATCTGGCACACATCGGAACCGGAGATGCTTACATCAAAACGCTTTCGGGTTTATTCAGAAGAAGGGAGAAAAGGTGATGCGTAGTACCATTCTAGTTCTGCTCCTTCTGATCAGTGCAACTTCCCTCTTCGCGCAAAAGGTGGAGACGGAAGTATTGGTTTCTGCACGACAGTTTCGCATCGGTGAGCAGGTTGATGTTACCTTCTTTGTTCGCTACCGCGAAGGCATGAATAAAAGCGTGGTGAAGTGGCCTACATTTAAAGATACGCTCACCGCAGGCATCGATATTCTTCGAAAAGATTCAATTCGAACAGAACTTGTTGACAAAGCTTCTGTATTGTACGAACAAAGTCAAAATGTAGTTATTACAGCATGGGACTCGGGCACGTACGTTATCCCTTCTTTTAATATCGTCGTTGATGGCAAAGAATACCAAACAGAACCAATTAAACTTTTTGTTACGACTGTTGCTGTAGATACGACTAAACCTATTAAAGACCTTAAGGGAATTATTGACGTACCTCCTCCACCAACCTCTAACGAACCGAGCAACGATTATGTGTATTGGATTTTCCTCGCATTACTAATCATCGTTGTAGCCATCGTCTTGTGGAAGGTGTTTAATAAAAATGCCAAAGTGGTTCCGAAAGTTATCCCTGTTCACGAACTACCGCAGGATAAATATCTGGAACGATTGACAGCGCTTGGAGTAGATAAACCCTGGCTGCGCGGCGAACTAAAACCTTATCACACTGCCCTTACTAATATCATTCGCGGATGGATTGCAGAACGTTATCGTATAGCCGCGCGTGAAATGACCACACCGGAAATCATCCCAAAGCTTCGTTCCATTTATGCCAATGACAGTGCTGTGATTTATTGTGAACGTGTGTTACGCACTGCCGACTTAGTGAAATTTGCGAAAGGCGAACCCGATGCAGAAGAAAACGAACGCTGTTTGAATTACGCGATAGAAATTATTCGATTAACTGTGGAGCAAGAACGAAAAGGAGGACAGGTATGATCGAATGGTGGAACAATATTGTATTTGCATATCCCTGGGTGCTGTGGTTAGCGTTAATCGTTCCTGTATTTTATGCCGCACAACAATGGATTAATGCCGGTAAAAAAAGCGTACTTACTTTACCTACTCTTCCATTCCTGAATAAAACCGGCACTCCTGCATTAGTACGCTGGAGACCTGTCCTGCACGTGTTGCGCGCATTGGCTATTCTAATGATCATTTTTGTTGCTGCACGTCCTCAGGCAAAATCGGGATGGAAAAAAATTAAAGGAGAAGGGATTGATATTATGTTGTCCATTGACGTTTCTCCTTCCATGCAGGCGGTGGATTTTCCTCCGAATCGTTTAGAAGCTGCGAAACAGGAGGCTATCAAATTTGTCAAACAACGTTACAATGATCGCATTGGCATTGTAGTATTTAGCGGCGAAGCATTTACCGTTTGCCCGTTAACAACAGATCACGATGCGTTGGTAAATATGATTCAGGGTATCAACTTGGGTTCGCTTGAAATGGGCACTGCAATAGGTATGGGACTAGCTAAAGCTTGTGAACGATTAAAAACGAGCAAAGCAAAAAGTAAAGTGGTGATTCTACTCACCGATGGTGAAAATAACCAAGGTGTTATTGCTCCTGAAGATGCCGGACGACTCGCACAAGCATTGGATATACGTGTTTACGCTATCGGAATGAGTGGCCGAAAGAAAACTCTCGTTCCAACACAAGTAAATCCTGACGGTAGTTACGTACAGCAATATCAGCAACCCGACATCGATGAAGAGTCCTTGCAGAATATTGCACAAGGCACAGGGGGCTTGTATTTCAGAGCGGCTGATGCAAATAAACTGGAACAGATCTACTCTGAAATTGATCGCTTGGAAAAAACTGCGTTTGATAGAAATGAAACAGAACAGCGCAAAGAAGAATATTTAGTATTCTCCATCATCGCAGTGTTATGTATGGCGATTGAACTGATGTTACGCAAAACCTTATTCAACACACTAACATGATTCTGGAACAGCCTCTATTTTTACTAGGATGCTTGCTGGCGCTGCCGGCGGTATGGCTGTTTATTCGTGCAGAAAACAGAAATAAAAAACGACTGGCCTTATTAGCTGATTCGTCGTTACAAAACACCGTTATTCAAGCGACAGGAATCGGTCGTCGACGCTTACAGTTTATTTTCATGCTGATCGCATTCCTCTTGGGGTGTGTAGCAGCTTCAGGGCCGATGTTACCGGGCGGAGAAGAAAAAATTAAAGTTACCGGTATTGATGTTGTTGTTGCGCTAGATGTTTCCAACAGTATGTTGGCAGAAGACATTTCGCCATCACGTTTAGAACGAGCAAAGCTTGCATTGAACAATCTATTACTTCAATTGGAAGGTGATCGATTAGGCATCGTATTATTTGCAGGAAAAGCATACACAGGTCTTCCATTAACTGATGATAAATCGGCAGCGCAAATGGTTATCGAATCTGTTTCTGCCGGAACAGTAGAATATCAGGGCACTGCTGTAGGAGCGGCAATCGATCAGGCGGCGCAATTGTTTTATGATAATCAGGACGGGCGCGGGAAAGCTATTATTGTAATTTCTGATGGTGAAAATCATGAAGACAACGGTGCAGAAGCAGCAGCACGTGCTGTAGAGAAAGGAATTGTCGTAAATACAATTGGAATTGGTTCATCAGGAGGTGCTTCAATTCCTGAGTTCGACGAAAACGGCAATAAGAAAGGATTTAAACGTGATGCTGCGGGAAGTGTTGTTACCACACGACTTAATGAAGCTGAATTGCAGAAAATTGCTGCTGAAGGAAAAGGAATGTATGTACGTGCCACTACCGGTGATGTCGGAGTCGGCAAGATTTTCAGTGCATTGCAAAACATTGGTAAATCCACAAAAGAAATCGTTCGTTATACCAAATTGACTCCACTCGCCGTTTGGTTTTTAGGAGTTGCATTTTTGTTGTTAATTGCAGACTGGTTGATTCCTGTCGGTGCTAAAAAAAGAACATCATAACATGAGAACAATTGTAATGCTGTTGGTACTGTTACTGGGTTGGGCTGCAGGTGCTCAAAATGCTCCGCAGCGCGATGTATGGAAAGAAACCCGAGACGGTAATGCGAAATATAAAAGCAACGATTATTTAGGTGCAGAACAACATTATCGTAAAGCCACCTCAACCGACTCGAATAAACGTGTTGCTGCACACAATTTAGGTAATGCTTTATACAAGCAAGGAAAGTTTGAAGAAGCTTCCAAAGCATACCAACAAGCAACAGTTGGAAGTGAAAAAGATTCACTGGAAAAATCGTGGTACAACCAAGGCAATAGTTTGCTGGAGCAAAAGAAATATGAAGAAAGCATTGAAGCTTATAAGCAAGCGCTCAAGCGTAATCCTAATGATGAGGATGCGCGCTACAATCTTGCCTATGCGCAGTCTAAATTAAAAAAAGACCAACCGCAAAATCAGAATCAAAATCAGCAGCAGCAACAACAACAGCAACAACAGCAACAACAACAGCAGCAACAACAAGATCAAAAACAGCAGCAACAGCAACAACAGCAGCAGCAGAAAGATGGCATGAGCAAGGAAGAAGTAGATCGTATGTTGGATGCGTTGAAAAACGAAGAAAAGAAAACGCGTCAGCGTATGAACGATCGCCAGGGCAAACAGCAAAAGAAAGGTAAAGACAAAGATTGGTAATCGTGTTACGGTATATCGTCATATTCTTTCTTCTACTTCGGACGACCTCCGGAGCACAACAGCTGGTGTTAACTGTAAGTAATGATACCATCAACTTTAGTGAAACGGTTCGCGTTACACTCAACGGTGAACTTAAAGACATCAACAATTTCGCAACACTTCCGGATATAGACGGATTGGTAGTAACTGAAACTACGAACGACTATAATTACAATCAGGCTTCAGGCAAAGTTGTTTTACGCCAATCATTCACGTTACAACCTATTAAGCCGGGGAAATATAGTGTCGGTCCTGCATGGGTGATGTCGGGGAACAAAAGAGTTTTTTCGAATAAGGCAACAGTAGTTGTTAATCCGAATAAAGATGCATCGCAGGGAACTGTATTTATGCGTTGCGAACCCAAGTACAAAAAAGTATTTGTGGGGCAACAAATTGAACTGGCTATTCGTGTTTACCATAGAATTGATATTCGCTTGGGAAGTGATCGACCATTCGCTCGAACATTTAACGGATTTTGGTATCAACAAGGGCCTCTTGATGAAACGTACGGTGACACAGTAATCACAGTAAAAGGTTTGAAATACGTTGGAGAAACAATTTATAAAGAATACGTATTTCCCAATTCTACAGGAAAGTTGGTAATCCCGTCCTACGAATACATGTGCTATATCAAGCACAATCCTCATCCTACAGGAGATCCTTTCATCGATGAAATGATGGCAGTTGACATGCCGGTGCAACTTTACTCAGATCCTGTACCTATTGAAGTTATTCAATTACCCCAAGTCGCTAAACCGTCTTCGTTTTTGGGTGATGTAGGAAATTTTACGTTGTCTGCAACAGTTGATTCTGCTTCCGTTCGTGCGAATGAGTCAGTAACACTTACGGTAAAAATAATGGGATCCGGAAATATCAAATTTATGCAGGCGCCTAAGATGAACATACCCGCACACATGGATGTACAGATCATTTCGGGCACGGATAGCACGGACAATCATTTCGGAAAAATTTCCGGGATGAAGGAATTTAAATACATCATCACACCGCGTAAAGAAGGACAAGACTCGATTCCTACAGTCAAATTCAGCTACTACGACGTTCAGCAATCCAAATACGTTACGCTATCAACACCTTCTATTCCATTGCTTGTAAAACCGGGCAAAGTAGAAGACCAAATTGAACAGAACCATCTCTCCGGTTTTCTGAATCAATCTAAATCCGGCAACGGTTTTGTGGTTTTAATTTTCGGCATAACCATTCTCGGAATAATCATTGCAGGATTCATTTATTATCGAAAAAATAAAGTTGGTGCGAAGAGTGATGAGCACGAATTATCTCCAATTGCTGAAACTACACTCAAAATAAAGCCAAATATTAAAGTCGATTCATTAACAGATGCCTACCACCATTTTCAAAATGGAAACATGTCCGAAACATTACGTTGTGCCCAAGAAGCATTACGCGAAAAAATGACAACACGATTCGGAATTGGCCGTAATGAAAACTCCCGTTTGGTAATGCTGACAAAAATGAGCGCTGCGGGACTTAACGAAGCTGATGCTAAAGCATTAATCGAATTGCAGAATGCGATCGGAGAAATGCGTTTCACAGGGTTGTATCCTGAACAACAGCAGGTTAAAAACATTCTAGGTGTTATTGAACGCCTATGATTTTGGAACTGTTTACAGTAACTTTTCGGCTTCTGATTCGTTCAACACTCGGCAATGGAAAATTAATTGGGAGTTAATAACATATTATTCGTCGATAACCAGCTGATTTTTATACATTTGTTAAGGCAAACCAATGTACATGAGAACATTAAACATTATTGCAGTACTACTAACCGTATTGTTATACGGCGTAGCTGATGCGCAACAAGGAGCAACGCCGATAAGCGGACAAAATCCGTATCAAAGCGCACAGCGAATTACTGATCCTGGCGTGCCTTTGGACGGTAGTACGGTGCTAGGGCCTACATATCAATTGAGCTCCTGTGGGTTGAATT
>Ga0068876_10001912_pt1 | contig 15802 bp, 10 predicted proteins | sample NOAtaG_6_FD_66442 | JGI IMG/M metagenome (GOLD analysis project Ga0068876, IMG submission 66442) | Freshwater lake microbial communities from Lake Erie, under a cyanobacterial bloom - NOAA_Erie_Diel5S_2200h metaG | ecosystem: Environmental > Aquatic > Freshwater > Lake | place: USA: Ohio, Lake... | reverse complement strand
GTCGAAGGACGGCCCATCGCCCCGGGCATCCCGGGCATCCCGCCGAGGCCGGGCATTCCGCCCATCCCGGGAGGGAGCTGGAAGCCCGGTGGGCGGCATGAAGTTGCCGCCGGGCTTTCAGCTCCCACCGGGCTTCCAGCTCCCTCCCGGGATGGGCGGAATGCCCGGCCTCGGCGGGATGCCCGGGATGCCCGGGGCGATGGGCCGTCCTTCGACGGCCCCGACGAAGGGCCGCGTCGTCGACAAGAAGGCCAAGAAGCAGCAGCGAAAGCTGGAAAAGAAGGCGCGCAAGAAGTCGCGCAAGTGACCGTTCGGCAGAGGAAGCGATGAAGCACGACATCACCCGGGCTCTCTCCACCGCGCTCCTGATCTCGCTCGCCACCGCGTGCGTCGACGACGCGCCGGCCCTCACCGAGGACGAGCGGCGCGAGCTCAACGACTACCTCCTCGATGCGGCCCCCGAGCCCGCGCACCCGCTCGACATCCAGTTCGGCGATCGGCTGCGCCTCATCGGCTACGACACGAGCGCCGAGGAGATCACGCCGGGTGAGCCCTTCACCATCACCTGGTACTGGCAGGTCCAGCGGACGGTCGGCGGCGGCTGGATGCTCTTCACGCACATCGACGACGACGGCGAGGGCGAGAGCGTCCGCAACGCCGACGGCGTGGGCGAGACCGTGACGAGCGCGCCGATCCGAGAGCGCTATGCAGCGAACCGCTGGCGCGGCGGCGAGTGGATCCGCGACGCCGAGACCCTCACGCTGCCCCGCGATTGGGCCACCGATCGCGCCTACTTCTATCTCGGTTTCTGGCGGGTCGAGGACGGCGAGCGCCTGGAGGTCACGAGCGGTCCGTCCGACGGGACGAACCGCGCCTCCGCGGCGACCGTGCCGGTTCGGCGCGCGACGACCGCGGCGGCGGACGCCGTGGTCGCGCCGGTGCCGGTCCCCGCCGCCCGCGCCGGTTGGACCTCCGGCGCGATCGTCACGGACGGCGTCCTCGACGAGGCCGAGTGGGCGTCGGCCGGTGCCGTCTCGTTCGTCAACACGCTCGACGGCTCGCCCGCGGGCCTCGCTGCGAGCGCCCGGCTCCTCTGGGGCGAAGCGGGCCTCTACGTCGGCTTCGACGTGCCCGACACCAGCCTCACCGCGACCGGCGCGGAGCACGACGCGCACCTCTGGGAGGAGGACTGCGTCGAGCTCATGATCGATCCCGATGGCGACGGGCGGAACTACTTCGAGATCCAGATCGCGCCGAACGGACAGGTCTTCGAGACGCACTACGACAGCCGCCGCGAGCCGGGGCCCTTCGGTCACGTGGAGTGGGACGCGGGCATCGTCTCGGTCGGCGTGCGCCCCGAGGGCGCGCTCAACGACGCCGAGCCGGACATCCGCTACACCGTCGAAGCCCTGATCCCGTGGAGCGCGTTCGCGTACGGCGACATGCCCGCGGCGAGCCGCCCTGCGCCGGGTTCGACGTGGCGCATGAACCTCTACGTCATGGACAAGATGGCGACCGGTGCACGCGCCGCGGGCTGGTCGGCGCCCCTCGAGGGGGACTTTCACGTGCCGGCCCGCTTCGGCCGCGTGACCTTCGAGGCGCCGCCGGCTCCGCCGCCCGAGGCCGCCCCCCTCCCAGAGGGCGTCGTGACCGGCGCGGTGGATCGGGCCGGCAGCGTCCTCCGGGACGCCACGGGCCGGCCGGTCGTGCTCCCGGCCGCGGCTGCGCGGATGGTGCGCGCGGTCGACGGCGTCGAGGCTGTCCTCGACCGCCCGGGCGGCATCGAGGCGGTCCGCGCGCCCGAGACGCGCTGACGGTCCACCCGCGCCGCGCGCCCGCTGGACCGGGCCCCTTTCTCGACGCTGCCCCCACACGGGGCGCGGCGGCTCAGTGGGCCGTGCCCCCCGTGCGGACCTTCCCGGTGATTCGCCCGGGGTCGATCCCTTCGGCCTTCAACGCGGCGGCCCAGCGCTCCTCGGGCGGCACACGGAACACGAGGTCGGCGCGCAGGGTCGCCGGAAGCCACACGCCGCGCTCCAGTTCGTCGTCGAGTTGTCCGCCCGACCAGCCCGCGTAGCCCATCGCGAGGACGCGCGGGCGCTGAGGTGCGCCGCCGGAGCGGAGCATTCGCTCGAGGAGGGCGCGAGATGCGCTGAGCGCGATCCCGTCGCCGAGCAGGACCGCGTCGGCGAGGTCCGAGGCGCTCGCCTCGCCCGGATCGAACAGGAGCCAGCCGGTCTCTGGCGACACCGGGCCGCCGAGCAGCAGCGGGAAGGGGGCAAGGGCCGGCGTGGCGTCGGGCTCGAGGCCGAGGGAGTCGAGGACCTCCTCGAAGCGCACGTCGGCCGGCCGGTTCACGACGATGCCGAGCGATCCCTCGCCGCCATGCTCGACGAGGAGCACGACCGTCCGCACGAAGCTCGGATCGACCAGCGAGGGGGCGGCGACGAGGAGCCCCGGGGCGATCCCGCCCGGGCGACGCGGCCGGCGCTTCACTCGGGCACCAGCTCACCGGAAGACTGCTTCGCGTCTCGGTCCTCCTCGATCGCGCGCGCGAAGTAGGCGCCGACTTCGGGATCGAACTGGCTGCCGCAGCAGCGCTCGATCTCGCTCGTCGCGACCTCGTGCGGCAGCGCCCGGCGGTAGGCGCGGTCGGAGGTCATCGCGTCATACGTGTCGGCCACCGCGATGATCCGCGCCAGGAGTGGGATGTCCTGTCCCTTGAGGCCGAGTGGATAGCCCCGGCCGTCCCAGCGCTCGTGGTGCAAGTGCACGGCGGGCAGCAGCGGGTGCAGGAACGTGATGGGCTCGAGGATGTCGCGCCCGAAGGTCGGGTGCTTCTTGAAGACGTCGTACTCCTCGGTGGAGAGCTTGCCCGGCTTGTTCAGGTTCATCACGCAGCCGATCTTGCCGATGTCGTGCATCAGCGCGGCCTGCCGAGCGATCTCCACCTCCTCGGGCGAGAGGCCCATCTTGATCGCGAGGATCTGGGCGTAGGCGGCGACGCGGCCGCTGTGGCCCGAGGTGTAGCGGTCCATCTTGTCGATGGCGGAGGCCAAGCCGCGGATGGTCTGCCGAAAGGTCGACTTCAGGTCCTCGTAGAGCTTCGCGTTCTCGATCGCCGCAGCGGCGCGGCTCGCGACCATGCGCAGGAGCTTGCGCTGGCCCTCGTCGAACTTCTTTCCGCGCGTGTAGCTGAGGACGCAGAGGAACCCGATCGTCTCGGACTTGCGGATCCGAAGCGGCGTCGCGACGAGCGCAGTGGGCCGCGCGTCGTCGTTCGAGCGTACGAGAAACTCTTCGGCCGCCGCGCCCTGCAGCCGCAGCGGCTGGTCGTCGCGGAAGAATTCGCGGAGCTTGACGACGTCGAGCGTGGGGAGCGGTTCGGCGGGGCGGAACTCGGGGTGCAACTCGCGGGAGCGCTCGAAGAACCCTCCTTCGCCGTCGGCGACGAGGACCGAGACCTGATCGCCGTCGATCTCGTGCAGGGCCGCATCGGTGACGGTGCGAAGGACCTCCTCGAGGGAGAGGCTGGCCGAGATCGCCTCGCTCACCTTGTAGAGAGAGAGCGTCTCGCGCAGTCGAAGGTTCTCCGCGGTGAGCTTCTGCTTCTCGAGGGCACGCCGGATCGTGTGGACGACCTCCTCGACCTTGAAGGGCTTGAGGATGTAGTCGTAGGCGCCCTTCTTCATCGCCTCGATGGCCGTCTCGACCGTGCCGAAGCCGGTCATGAGCACGGTCACGACGTTGGGCGTGTGCTTGGCGATGGCGCCGAGGAGCTCGATGCCGCCGAGGTTCGGCATCTTCAGGTCGGACAGCACGAGGTCGTAGGGGTGCCGGGACAGCTCGACGAGCGCGCTCGACCCATCCTCCGCGGTCCGGACGAAGAAGCCCTCCATCGCGAGAAAGTCCGCGAGCACCTCGCGGATCACGCGCTCGTCGTCGACCACGAGGATGCGCGGCGCGTCTTCGGCCAGCGGGGCGTCCATGAGACGGCCTGAATGGTACACGGAACCCGTCGCCACCGGGGCGCTTTTCTGGGCCAGCACCGGCGCGCGCGGGGCGGGCGTAGTAGCGTTCGCACCTGTGGTGACGGTGGAAGGCACGCTCCGTTCGCTGCGCCGACGCGCCTGGACCGTGCTCGCGATCCGCGCCTCGGTGGCGGCCTCCGGCGGGCTCGCCGCCGCCCTCGCGGCAGCGGGCCTCGTGCTCGGGCCGCTCGCTGGCTCGCCCGCCCTCGTCGTCGCGTGGTGCTTGGCGATCGCGGCGGCGGCCTCCGCGGCGCTGTGGGCGCTCGAGGGACTCGGTGACGTACGCGGGGCGGAGGTCACACGCCTCTACGGCGCAGTCGATCCGCGCCTCGTGTCACGGGTCCGCACGGCCTCGAGCCTGGAGCGGAGCGGCCTCGGAGCGGCCGCGCTACGCCCGCCCGCGTTGGGCTCGGCGGAACTGGCGCGCGCGCACGTGGCAGCGACCGCGCGGGCCCTGGCAGCGATCCCGCTCGAGCGCGTTCTGCCGTGGCGCACCATCGCGCACCCGGCCGCCCTCGTCGCCGTGCTCGGCGGGGCGCTCGGAGCCCTCGTGCTCGTGGCCTCTCCGCGGGCTGCGGGCGGGCTCTTTGCCCTGCTTCATCCGGCAGCCCGCGAAGTGGAAGGGGCGGCCCGCGCGGCGCTCTTCGCGGAGGTCGACGCGCGCGTCGTGTTTCCCGCCTACCAGGGCCGCGAGGCGCTCGAGGTGCGTGGCTTCGGGGTCCTCACGGTTCCGGTCGGAGCGACGGTGGAGGTGCGCGCACGAAGCCGCGTCCCGCTCGCCGCCGCGGAGGCCACCCTCGGCACCTCGACGGCGCCGTTCGAGGCCGATCCCTCGGGCGCGTGGGTCGCGCGCTTCGTGGTTCGCGAGGGCGCCCCGCTGAGCCTCCGTGGCCGGACCGAAGAGGGCGGCTGGCGCATCGACGCCGCGGCGCGGGAGATCCGGGCGCTCACCGATGCACCGCCGATCGTCTCGCTCGCCGAGCCGTCGACGGACCTCACGGTCGAGCTCGAGGACGAGCTCGTCTTCGATGCGCGGGCAGGCGACGACGTGGGGCTCACCGAGGTCGCGCTCGTCATCGAGACAGCGGACGGCCGCTCGATCCGTAGGAGGCTCGAGGGTCTCGCGCCCGGTGCGCGCGAACATGCGGGGCGGATCACCCTGCGCATCGCGGAGCTCGCTCCGCAGCCGGGGGATCGCATCCACGCCCACATCGAAGCCCTCGACGGTGACGAGGTGTCCGGGCCGAACGTCGGCCGCTCGGTCACCCGCACCCTCACCCTGGCCTCGGAGGCGAGCCGGCGGGAGGAGGGCATCGAGGACCTCGCCGCGCTCGCGGCGCAATGCCTGGATCTGCTCGCCGATCGGCTCGAGGCCCCGTCCCCGATCGGTAGCGCCGAAGCCGCTGCGCGTTGGGCCCGGATTCGACCTGCCACCGAGGCCTTCACCGAGGCCCTCGCGCGCTTCTCGGTCGCGATCGAGGGGCGGCCAGGGTTCCGCGCCACCGATGTCCCCATCTACCGCGAGATGGCCCAGCGCGTGCGGCGTCTCGGGTACGAGGAGCGGCGCCTCCACGAGCCGAACCTCGCCGAGTTGCCGCTGCGCGAGGACCTGGATCGACGTGCCCGCGCCGAACTCGAGGACGACGCGCTCGCGCTCGAGGACCTGGTGCTCCGCGCTCGGGCCGACGACGCCGCGGCCATCGCGCGCGAGCTCGAGGCGCTCCGACGGGAGATCGCATCGCTGCTCGGCGAGCTGCGCCGCGCGGACAGCTCGGAGGCGCGGGCCCGTATCCTCGCGGCGGTCGCGCGCGCCGAGCAGCGGCTCGCCGATCTCCGTGCGCGCCTCGGCGCAATGGCCCACGCATCGCCGAGCGACTTCGCGAACGCAGAGAGCACCGAGGCCGAGGCCGCGGAGACGGCCGCTGCCCTCGAGCGGCTGCGCGAGGCCGTCGAGCGCGGCGATCTCGACGAGGCCGGGCGCGCCCTCGTGCGGCTCGAGCAGGAGCTCGATGCGCTGGCAGCGGCGGTGGGCGGCGCCGGCGAGAGCGCAGGCGAGGAGACCTTCGGCGCACGGGATCGGGCGCTCGCCGAGGCCATCGACGCGCTGATGGGGCTCGAGAGCGAGGAGCGAGAACTCGCGCGGCGAAGCAGCGAGACCCGCACGAACGCAGCGCGCCGTGCGGTCGCATCGGTGGCGGACGACGTTCGGGACGCTGCGTCCCGACTCGGGGAACGGGTGGGCGAGGCCGAGGCCGAGCTCGATGCCATCGACGCCCGGCGGCTCGCCCCGGTCGAGCGCGAGACCCTCGACGGAGTTCGGGCCCGGCTCGCGGACGCGCGGATCGCGCTCTCACACGGCGATCTCGGCGAGGCGAGCCGCATGGCCGAGGAGGCGGAGCGAGGCATGGAGGACCTCTCGCGGGACCTCGACCTCGACGCGATGATGTTCCCCGGTCACGGCGGCGAGACCGCGGACGCGTCCCGGCTGGCGCGGCGTGCCGCGCGATCGATCGGCGAGCTGCGCCGGGATCTCGAGGCCGCGATCCCGGACCTGCTCGCGCACCTCGACGAGGCCGAGCGCGCACGCATGCGGGAGGACATCCCCCGGCAGACGAACGCCGCGGACGCGGCGGCGCGGCTCGGCGAGCTCCTCGAGCGTGGCACCGACGGGACCCCCATCTCGCCCGAGGGGGCGATGGAGATGGACGCGATCGAGCACGCGATGCGGGAGGCGCGCGGGGCCCTCGAGCGGGGCGACGTGGCCGAGGCCTCTCGCAACGAGGACGACGCCGCGCGTCGCCTCACGGAACTCCGCGAGCAGCTCGAGCAGGATGCGAGCACGAGTTCCGGCGGCGGCGGAGGCGCACGCGACGACCTCGGCGGCGAGGTGCGCATCCCGGGCAGCGAGGAGTTCGCCGGTTCGATGGATCTGAGGCGCCGCCTCCTCGACGGCATGCGGGAGGGGGCGCCGAGCGGGTGGGAAGAGCCGGTGCGACGCTACTACGAGGAGCTGCTGCGATGAGGGGCCTCGTGCTCGCGCTGTGCACGCTCGGACTCATGCCTGCCCAGGCCCTCGCGATGCCCGCAGGCAGCGACGGATCGCGGCTTCGTGCCGCGGCGAGCGCGCTCGATCAGCTGCTCGTCGAGGAGGCTGCAGTCGAACTCGAGGCGCTCGCCGCAGGACACCCGAGCGACCCCGACGTGCTCTTCGAGCGCGGCGTGCTCGCGTACCTGCGGGGCGACTACGCCGCCGCCTCGGCGCAGATCCTCGCGAACGCCGTCCGGGCGACCGGCGTCCGCAGCGCGCGGGAACGCGGGATGCTCGCGCGGATCGCGCATGAGACGCGCGGTGCGACGGAGCACTTCGAGGAGGTGACGAGCACGGACGGCCGCTACTCGGTGCGCTTCGCGCCAGGGCCCGACCGCGTGATGGTCCCGTATGCGCTCGGGGTGATGCGCGCGGTCGATGCGGCGCTCCTCGAGGAACTGGGCTACCGGCATCCCGGCCCGATCCGCCTCGAGATCTATCCGACCACGGCGACCTTGAGCCAGGTCAGCTCGCTCACCGTCGAGGAGATCGAGCGCACCGGGACCATCGCCCTCTGCAAGTGGGATCGCCTCATGATCACCACGCCGCGCGCGCTCGTGCGCGGCTACCCGTGGGCCGACACGGTGGGGCACGAGCTGGTGCACCTCTGGCTTGCCCGCGCGACCCGGGATCGCGCGCCGGTGTGGATGCAAGAGGGCTACGCTCGCTTCCTCGAGCGCCGATGGCGCGGCGGAGCGCCGAGCGTCGCGCTCGACCCGGGCTCCGAGCGGCTGCTCCGAGCGGCGCTCGAAGGAGACCAACTGCTGCCCTTCGAGCGGCTCCATCCGTCGATCGCGATGCTCCCGAGCGCCGACGATGCCGCGCTCGCCTTCGCGCAGGTCTCGACGTTCGTGCAGACGCTGTACGGCCGCGCGGGCCGGGCAGGGCTGCGGCGGGCCCTCGACGAGGTCGGGCAAGGCGTCGATGCGCGCGACGCGGTCGCGCATGCGTCCGGCGCCACGTTCGCCGAGCTCGAGGCGGCGTGGAAGGCGGAACTCCGGACACGTGCGCGACCGCCGGATCCCCACGCCGAGGTGCCGCGTCTCCGCTTTCGTCGCCCCGGCACGCCCGACCCCGACGACACCGAGGACGTCGCCGAAGTCGAGGCGCGTCGGGCCATGCGGCTCGGCAACCTCCTCTGGGAGCGGCATCGGCCTGCCGCAGCGGCGCTGGAGTACGCGGTCGCCCACGCTCGGCTGCCCGACGATCCCCGCATCGCGAGCCGCTACGCGCGCGCGGCCCTCGCCGGGGGCGACGCCGAGGCGGCGCTGCGGGCAGCCGAGCCGTTGCGGGACCGCTTCCTCGAGTACGAGCCGCTGCGGGCGCTGCTCGGGGCGGCGTATGCGGCCCGTGGGGACGTCGAGCGCGCGCGCTCGGAGTCGCTCGAGGCCATCCGGCTGAACCCGTTCGATCCCGAGCCGCACTGCACGCTCGCCGAGGTCGGGAGCGGCGCCGGAGCAGGCACCGACAGCGCAGAAATCACGAACGAATCGGCGGCCTGCGCGTCCCTCGGACGAAGCCCCTGATCGCGAATGCGACGGCCCCGCCGCGGCCGTGGTACACCCTCACCGCCCGTCCCGCGCCGATGCCGGCTCCGAGCGACGAGTTCACCGGCGGCGAGTCGGCCGCCCGAGGAGTTCACGACATGACCGCCCCCCTGTTCCCGCCGCCGAAGTCCGGCACCGCCATCACCATGAACGCCGACGGTGCCCTCCAGGTGCCGAACGACCCGATCATCCCCTTCATCGAGGGTGACGGGACCGGCCGCGACATCTGGAAGTCCTCCGTGCGCGTCCTCGACGCTGCGGTCGAGAAGGCCTACGGAGGCCAGAAGAAGATCCACTGGTGGGAGGTCTACGCCGGCGAGAAGGCCTTCCTGACCTACAACAACTGGCTCCCCGACGAGACCGTCGAGGGCTTCAAGAAGTACCTGGTCGGCATCAAGGGCCCGCTCACCACGCCCATCGGCGGTGGCATCCGCTCGCTGAACGTCGCGCTCCGGCAGATGCTCGACCTCTACGTGTGCCTGCGTCCGGTGCGGTGGTTCAAGGGTGTGCCCTCGCCGGTCCGCTCCCCCGAGAAGTGCGACATGGTGATCTTCCGCGAGAACTGCGAGGACATCTACGCCGGCATCGAGTGGGAGGCCGGCAGCGAGAACGCGAAGAAGGTCCTGGCCTTCATGAAGGAGCAGTTCCCCAAGGAGTTCGGAAAGATCCGCTTCCCCGAGTCGAGTGGCATCGGCCTCAAGCCCGTCTCCCAGGACGGCACCGAGCGCCTCGTGCGCGCCGCCATCGAGTACGCCCTCCGCTACAAGAAGAAGAGCGTCACGCTGGTGCACAAGGGGAACATCATGAAGTTCACCGAGGGCGCCTTCCGCACCTGGGGCTACGACCTCGCGGTGCAGCAGTTCCGCGAGCACGTCGTCACCGAGCGCGAGACGTGGATCCTCGGCAATAAGGAGGCCGACGCCAACCTCTCGGTCGAGGCCAACGCCCGGCAGGTGGAGCCTGGCTACGACATGCTGCCGCCCAAGCAGAAGGCCGAGCTGCACGCCGAGGTCGAGGCGGCGCTGAAGCTCTGGGACACCCACGGCGGCGGCAAGTGGAAGTCGAAGCTCCGCATCAAGGACTCGATCGCCGACATCACGCTGCAGCAGGTGCTCACGCGGCCGACCGACTTCGACGTGATCGCGACCTTGAACCTGAACGGCGACTACCTCTCCGACGCGCTCGCGGCGCAGGTCGGCGGCATCGGCATCGCCCCCGGCGGCAACATCAACTACGTCACCGGGCACGCGATCTTCGAGGCGACGCACGGCACCGCGCCGAAGTACGCCGACAAGGATCAGGTGAACCCGGGCAGCGTGATCCTCTCGGGCGAGATGATGCTCCGTCACCTCGGCTGGGACGCCGCCGCGGACCTCATCATCAAGGGCATGGACGGCGCGATCGGCGCCAAGACCGTCACCTACGACTTCGCCCGCATGATGGACGGAGCCAAGCAGGTGAAGTGCTCCGAGTTCGGCACCGCGATCATCCAGCACATGGGCTGATCCCGCGTCAGGGCTCCGCGCACGCGGCGGGGACCTCGAGGCCGGTGAGCTGAAGCGACTGTCGCCAGCCGCCGATCGCCGCCTCGCAGGCCTCGTCCGCGGCCGAGCCGGCCTCGACGAGCACCTCGTCCATCTCCGTGCAACCTCGCTCTTCGAGGGGGCGGCGCGCCGACGGGATCGCCTCGACGTAGGCACGGCAGCACGCTCGCGCACGCTCGCAGATCGCCTCGGGGATGGCCGGAGCGGCTTCCACCGTTGCCGGTTCCTCCGCGGCCGGAGCTTCGGCCACGGGGGAGGCCGCCGGTGGGGTCTCTGCCGCGGGGGGCGTCGTCGCGGGCGCCTCGGGCGCGGTCGGCGTCTCGGCCGGCTCGGGCGATCCGCAGGCGACGAGGGCGAGGGCGAGGAGGGCACCGGAACGCATCGCGCGCTGTGATAGCGCAGGCCCGAGCGCGGGCGAGGTGCGCGCGCGGGGGGCCGGCGGTATCTCCCGCCTTCCATGGCCCGAGCCGACACCGTGGCCCGCTTGCCGGTGGCCGACGACGATGCCGCCTGGCGCGCCGAGGTGCGCGGGGCGCTCACGGATCTCTCGGCCCTCGAGTCCGCCTTCGCGCTCACGGGCGACGAGCGCCGAGGGATCGCGCGCGCGACCGAGGCGGGCTTTCCGATCTCCATCACGCCCTACTACGCGTCGCTGATCGATCGGGACGATCCGGCATGTCCGATCCGGCGGCAGGCCGTGCCCGTCGCCGATGAAGCGACCGAGGTCCCGGGCGACCTCCGCGATCCACTCGGCGAAGAGGCCCACGAGGTCGCTCCGCATCTCGTGCAGCGGTACCCCGATCGCGCGCTCCTGCTGACGACCGATCGGTGCTCGGTGTACTGCCGCTTCTGCACGCGATCGCGGATGGTGGGGCAGGGCGGAGGCGCCCGTTCGCTCGAGGTGCTCGAGCCCGCGTTCGCGCACCTCGCCGCGCACCCGGAGATCCGCGACGTGATCCTGTCGGGGGGCGATCCCCTCGTGACGAGCGACGCGCGCATCGAGGCGCTGCTCGCTCGGCTCGCGGCGATCCCCAGCGTGCGCTGGGTGCGCGTCGCGACACGCACGCCCGTCACCCTGCCGCAGCGGATCACGCCCTCGCTCTGCCGCGCGCTGCGCCGTCACCCGGCGGTCTGGGTGATGACCCACTTCAACCACCCCAAGGAGCTCACGCCCATCGCGCGGCAGGGGCTCGCGCGGCTCGTCGATCACGGGCTGCCGGTGATGAACCAATCGGTGCTGCTCCGCGGCGTGAACGACGACGCGAAGGTGCTCGAGGAGCTCTTCACCGAGCTCGTCTCCTGCCGCGTGCGTCCCTACTACCTCCTGCAGGCCGATCCGGTTCGCGGCACGGGACACCTGCGCACGCCGCTCTCGCGTGGGGTCGAGCTGCTCGGCGCGCTGCAGGGGCGCGTCTCCGGGCTCGCGGTGCCGAAGCTGATCGTCGACACCCCCGGCGGGATGGGGAAGGTCTCGGTGGTGCCCGACGCGATCGTCGCCCGCGCCGAAGGCCGCACCACGTTCCGTACCTGGCGCGGCGTGGACGTCGACTACGTCGACCCCCCGGCGCCCTGCTTGCCGAGCTCGGGCTGAGCGCGAACGCCGTGGCAGACTCCCCATCGATGTCCGCCCGCGCCTCGTTCTGTGCCCTGGTCCTCGTCCTCACCGGCTGCCCCGGGCCTGCGCCGGCGACCGACGCGTCGCCTCTCGTCGATGCGCCTGCGCTCGACACGCCGCCCGCGGCCGATGCGTCCGCTCCGGACGCGCCGCCCGCTGCGGACGCGCCTGCGCTCGACGTGCCGCCCGCGCTCGATGCGCCCTCTGGGCCCGACGCGCCTGCATCGCTCGATGCGCCCACCTCGACCGGATCGTGCGATGGCCGCCGCGTGCTCTGCGATGCCCTGCCCCCCGCCTGCGGCATGGGCGAGCTGCCCTCGGTGGAAGGAAGCTGCTGGGGGCCCTGCATCCCTGCGACGCGCTGCACCTGCAGCACGCCCGAGGAGTGCCCGTACCTGCTCGGCTACAGCGAGACCTGCTACCCGGCGCGCGGGACCTGCGGCCCGTATCTCTGAGGCCGGGCGCGTCGGGTCAGACCGGCTCGAGCGTGAAGCGCAGCGTGTGGTGCTCGACGCCGGCGCTCCGGTGCTCGGCCGGGAGCGCCGCGGGCTCGAGGACGGACGCGAGCACCTCGCCTGCGATGTGATCGCGGTGCGCGGCGATGGCGTCCGCGAGCTCGGCCGGCGCCTCGTAGCGGATCGCGATGCGCGCGGTGAAGGGCAGGGCGAGCTCCTTGCGGACCGCCTGCAGCTTGCTCACGACCTCGCGGGCGAGGCCCTTCTTGCGGAGCGCCTCGGTGAGGGTCGTGTCGAGCACCACGACCTGGCCCCGGTCGCTCGCGGCGGCGAAGCCCGGCTTGGCGGAGAGCCGGATCTCGATCTCCGCGCCCTCGAGGGTGACGGTCCGGTCGGGCAGCGCGACCTCGATGGCCCCGCGCGCGCCGAGCTCGCGGAAGAGCGCGGCGCCGTCGGCGTTGGCGAGCGCGGCCTTGCACGCCGGCACGTCCTTGCCGAGCTTCGGCCCGAGCGCACGGAAGTTCGGCAGGACCTGGAACTCCACGTACTGCTCCGGGCTCGTCGCGAAGGAGAGCCGCTCGACGTTCAGCTCGTCCTCGATGACCGCGCGGTTGCGCTCGAGCACCGCCTTGTCGCGCTCGCTCGCGACGACCGCGATGGCCTCGCCGAGGGGCTGCCGCACCTTGAGCTTCTCGGTGGCGCGCACCCGGCCGCCGAGCGCGACGACGTCGCGGACCAGCTGCATCTCCGCCCGCAGCGCGTCGTTCGAGCGGTCGGCCGAGCAGGCCGGGAAGCTCGTCAGGTGCACGCTCACCGCGCCGCCCGCGCGCCGCACCAGGTTCTGGTGCAGCGCCTCGGCGAGGAAGGGCACGAAGGGCGCGAGCAGCCGGCTCAGATCGACGAGGACCTCGTAGAGCGTGGCGAACGCGGCGTCCTTGTCGGCGCTCTGCCCGCTCGCCCAGAAGCGGTCCCGGCTGCGCCGCACGTACCAGTTGCTGAGCGCGTCCACGAAGTCCGCGAGGGCGCGCGCCGAGGGGTGCGTCCGGTAGGCCGCCAGCGAGCCGTCGACCGCGCCGATCGCCCCGTCGAGCTCGGCGAGGATCCAGCGATCGAGCTCGGCGCGCTCGGCCACCTTCGGCCGCGCCGCCGAGGGATCCCAGGCGTCGATGTTCGCGTAGGTGACGAAGAACGAATAGACGTTCCAGACCTTGAGGAGCAGGTCCTTCGTCGCGTCGATCGCGCCTCCCTCGAACCACTTGTTCGTCTGCCCGGGGATGGCCTGCGCGTAGAGCGCCCAGCGCACCGCGTCGGCCCCGAACTGGTCGAACATGTAGGTGGGCTCTTTGTAGTTCTTCAGGGACTTGCTGAGCTTCTGCCCCTTGTCGTCGGTGATGATGCCCATCACCGTGCAGTTCTTGAACGGGTGGGGCGTCGGCCGGTCGCCGAAGAGGAGCGTGCTCACCGCGAGCAGCGAGTAGAACCAGCCGCGCGTCTGATCGATCGCCTCGGTGATGAAGTCGGCGGGAAACTCGGCCTCGAACTCCGCCTGGTTCTGGTGCGGGTAGCCGTGCTGCGCGAAGGGCATGCAGCCGGAGTCGAACCAGCAGTCGATGACCTCGGGCACGCGCCGGTAGGTGCCGGGCTCGCCGGGCAGGGTGAAGGTGACCTCGTCGACCCACGGCTTGTGGACCATGAGGTGCTCGGAGAGGCTCGGGTCCTTGGCCTGCGCCGCGCGGAAGTGATCGAAGGCGCGGGGGTTCAGCGCGAGGATCTCGTCCGCGCTCCCGCAAGCCTTCATCGCCCCGGTCGCGTCGTTGATCCAGATGGGCAGCGGGGTGCCCCAGAAGCGCTCGCGGGAGATGGCCCAGTCGACGTTCGACTTGAGGAATTCACCGAAGCGGCCGTCCTTGATGTGCTCGGGCTCCCAGTGGATCTGCTGGTTGTTCTCGATGACGTGCCGGATCTCCTGGGTCGTGCGGATGAACCAGGAGCGCCGCGCGTACTGGATCAGCGGGTCGCTCGAGCGGCGCCAGCAGAACGGGTAGTCGTGGCTGTAGACCTCTTCCTTGAAGAGGATCCCGCGCTGCCGGAGGTTCCGGATGATGTCGCGGTCCGCGTCCTTCACGAAGCGGCCCTTCCACTCGGTCACCTCGTCGCTGAAGGTGCCGTCGGGCTTCACGAGCTGGAGAAAGCCCATCCCGGTCTCGCGGCAGACGCGGAAGTCGTCCTCGCCGAAGGCGGGCGCGGTGTGCACGAGCCCCGAGCCGGTGTCGGCGGTGACGAAGTCGCCGGCGATGACCTCGTGGGCCCGCCCGTTCTCCGGCGCCTTGAACGAGAAGGGCGGGACATATTTCGTCCCGACGAGCTCGGCGCCCTTCTTCGTCTCGAGCACCGTCGCGCCCTTGCCGAAGACCTTCTCGACCACCGCGGCCGCGGCGTAGAAGCGCTCGCCCTCGTGCTCGACGAGCGCGTAGTCGAGGTCGGCCTTCACCGCGAGCGCCACGTTGGAGGGCAGGGTCCACGGCGTCGTCGTCCAGGCGAGGAGCGAGGTCTTCTCCGCGCCGAGCACCGGGAAGCGCACGAAGATCGAGGGGTCGTCGACCTTCTTGTACCCCTGCCCGACCTCGCCCGAGCTGAGCGCGGTGCCGCCCTGCGCCCACCACCACACGACCTTGTAGTCCTGGTAGAGCAGCCCCCGATCGAAGAGCGTCTTGAGCGCCCACCACACGCTCTCGACGTAGGACTTGTGGAAGGTGACGTAGGCCGCATCGAGATCGACCCAGAACGCGATGCGCTGGGTCATCTTCCGCCACTCGTCGATGTAGCGGAACACCGACTCGATGCAGCGGTGGGTGAAGGCCTCGACGCCGTACTCGACGATGGCGGTCCGCCCGCTGATCCCGAGGGCCTTCTCGACCTCGACCTCGACCGGGAGCCCGTGCGTGTCCCAGCCGCCGCGGCGGGGCACGTAGAAGCCCTTCATGGCCCGGTGCCGGAGGATCACGTCCTTCATCGCCCGGGTCATCACGTGGCCCGGGTGCGGCATGCCGTTCGCGGTCGGTGGCCCCTCGTAGAACACGAAGCGCGGCCGCTCCTTCGCCTCCTCGACCGACCGCTCGTAGACCCGCTCGCCTTCCCAGAGCTTCAGGAGCCGCTGCTCGAGCTCGGGAAACGAGACCTTCGTGGAGACCGCTTCGAACACGCCTTGTTCCGCTGCCATGGCGCCGCGGTCTTACCACGCACCCGGCGGCCCCGGCGATTCCGCGACGGACCGTCTCACTCGCCGAGCACGTCGAAGACCGCGCAGGGCTGCCAGTCGGGGTAGAGCGACCGGAAGCGCTCGCGAAAACGCTCGGGGTGCGTGCGGGCGAGCGGCGCGTGCCAGGCCTCGCCGAGCACCACGACGCGCACCCCCTCGCGGCGCAGCCAGGCGTCGAGCTCGGGGAGCGTCGCGTGCGCGCGGTCGAAGAGCGCGACGCGGCTCGTGGCGTCGTCGCGGACGATGCGCCCCGGCATGCCGAA
>Ga0068876_10001909_pt1 | contig 15809 bp, 11 predicted proteins | sample NOAtaG_6_FD_66442 | JGI IMG/M metagenome (GOLD analysis project Ga0068876, IMG submission 66442) | Freshwater lake microbial communities from Lake Erie, under a cyanobacterial bloom - NOAA_Erie_Diel5S_2200h metaG | ecosystem: Environmental > Aquatic > Freshwater > Lake | place: USA: Ohio, Lake... | reverse complement strand
CGCCGAGCAAGCCGACCGCGCAAGCCGCCGAGCAAGCCGACCGCGCAAGCCTGCCGCGCAAGCCTGCCGAACATGCGCGGAGCGCAAGGCTTGGCCGGGGATTGCGTCAGGCGGGTTCGCGGCTCATCCGGGGCGGAGATCGACTGGCCGTGGCGCGGTTGCGCCGCGCGAACCCGGACGCCGCGCGGCCGGCTCGCGCTCAGGTTCTGGGCAAGATCGGGCGACCGGCCCGGAAGATGGCCGCCGCCACCGATTGGCTCTGGACGAGCGAGCGCTTCCCGAACGGGCCGATCTCGCCCGAGCAGTGAAAGCCGGCGATCGGCACGTGGTTGAGCCTGCGCGAGACGAGCGACGCGTCCATCTCATTGAGTCCGTAGAGGCGGATGCCGCGCGACTCGCACGAGAAGATCAGCGCGGCGATCGCCGGGTCGCGCATCACTTCCGCATCGAGCAGCATGCTGAGGTCCTCGGTCGCCGTGTGCGCGTCGCGCAGCTGGAACTGCACCGTCGAGCCGACGGGCACAGGCTCGGTCAGCGTGATCGCGCCGCGCGCGGCGTCGAGCGCCTGCACGGGCCGGACGAGGAAGTCGCCGCGGCCGAGCCTCGGCTTCGACGCGTTGATCGCGACGCCGACGAGGAGCCCGTGCGCGAAATGCGCGCGTTCCGATTCGGGCAGCGATTCCGCCATCGCCTGCGCCGCCGCCAGAGCCGGCCGCCCGCCGAGCTCGAGCAGTTGCGTTCCCTGCGCCTTCGTCACCACGAACGGCGCGCCGATCGGGCGGCATCCGGTGCTGACGACGGTGTCGATCGTGAGATCGCCGAAGAGCGAGAGGCCGACGACGCCCATGTGCGCGATGCGCCGGTCGGCGGCCAGCACGTTGAGGCCAGCGTGGCTCGCGCCGCTTGCGATGCCTCCGATGATGCGTGCGCCCTGCGGGCCGGCCGCTGCGTCGATCGCGGCGCACGCCTGCGACGCGCTGATCGAGAAGGGGTCCGACAGCATCAGGATCCCGCAGTGGGGCAGGGTGCCGCGCTGGTCGCCCTCGTCGGGCGCAAGCGCCACGCGGCTTCGGATGAGTTCCTCGCTCCACACGGTCGGCGGGCCGTCGTTCAGGTCGAACCAGAACGGACGGGCCACCACGCCGGGAAGCGAGAGCGCAAGCGCGCTCATCGCGGCGCCCCCCTCGAGATCGTCGCCATCCGAGATCACGCTGCGTGCCGTGCAGGCCAGCACGTGGGCCGGGTGGAGTTCGCTGCGGAGGATCTCAAGCGCGTCCGAGAACAGCGCTCGGTGGTGAAACGACGCGAAGACCACCAGGATGTCGGGCCGGACGACCGAGCCCGCGCGCAGGGCGGCGGCCAGTTCCCGCGCGGCATCGCGGGTGTCCGTGCGCTCGGAGCGCGCGGAAATCGAGGTTGGGGACTTGGTTCGGCTCACCCGCATGGCAGTATGGCCCTGAGAAACGACGGGCAAGGGGATCCCTTTCGCGACTTGGGTCGAATGCGGCGCTCGCCCAAGCCAAGTCCGGGTGTCCGAACCCGCCGCAGACGCGCCACTTGCATTCCCCGCCCAGAGTGGGCAAGATTCCCAGCCCGGCGGTTTTGCCGGGATCTTTCGACCCGGTCGTCTCGACGGGCGGCAACCGCCGCTCGCCGAAGCGGGGGCGGTGACGCCTCCTGAGGATCGACGTCGCAGTTGAACGTAGGAACGAAGCAACAGGACCGACCGTGCCAAATACCGAATCAGCCAAGAAGCGTGTTCGCCAGACCGTCAAGCTCAACGCCCGGAACCTCTGGCGCAAGCGCCGCATCAAGAACGACACCGGCGACTTCCTCAAGGCAGTCGCGAGCGGCGATGCCGCCGCCGCCGAGAAGGAGATGCGCAAGGCGGCCCGGACGCTCGACAAGATCGCGGCCACCGGCACGATCCACAAGAACACCGCCGCGCGCCGCAAGAGCCGCATGGCCGCGAAGGTCGCGGCGATGAAGAAGAAGTGATCCCGCGCGGGTTCGGCGGCTTCTCCGCCGGACACACGCGGTTGTCGCGCAGGAGGCTGGAGCGGTTCTCTTCTTGAGAGTGCGCGTGCCGAGCCTCGACGCGCGTCGCCGCAACGCGGGGGACCACCGACCTTCGACAGCGAGATTCGATTCTGTCGTCGCGAGCGGAACCCCCGATGGGTGAACGTCGAACGCAGCACACCAGACCCGCCTCGAGCTCCGCTCGCGGCGGGTCTTCGCTTTCCGACTTTGTCGCGCAGGGCTACTTTGAGGCGTCCCGGCGGCCGCTCGAGATCCTCTTCTTCCTGCTGCCCTTCATCGCGATCTACGAGTACGAGCTGGTTCGGGTGCTGCGCTCCCCCGACGGCTTCCTCACGAACGGCGCGCATCTGGCGATCCTCCGGCTCTTCGATGTGCTCGGATTTGGTCCGTCTGCGCTGTCGCTTCCTGGCCTCCTGATCGTCGCGATCCTGCTCGGCTGGAACGCCTCCCGGCGCGCGCCGTGGATCGTCGATCTCGGCGTGTGCCTGCGCATGCTGCTCGAGAGCGTGGCGCTCGCGCTGCCGCTTCTCGTCTTCGCGCAGATCGTGGTGCGCGCGCTTCCGCTTGCCGGCGTCGACGACTTCGGAGCGCTCTCGCTCGGCGCGCGGATCGCCGTCTCGATCGGCGCGGGGCTCTACGAGGAACTCGTGTTCCGCCTGCTCCTGATCTGGCTGCTCACAACGGTGCTCGGCGATCTGGCCGGGTTCAAGCGGAACGTGTCGATGCCCATCGCCATCGGCCTGAGCGCGCTCGCCTTCACGATCTACCACCCGCTGCATGGCGCGGACGGCGCGCTCATCGCGCAGCGCTTCGTCTTCTATCTCGGTGCAGGCATCTACTTCGGCGTGCTGTTCGCCGTGCGCGGCTTCGGCATCGTCGTGGCCACGCATGCGCTCTACGACATCGCGACGGCGTTCCTCGCCATGCCGGCCGCCGCCGACGGCGGTGGCTGAACTCGCGCCGCCGCCCACGGCGGCCCCGTTCGCGCTACGCTTCCCGTCATGCTTCAGGCGAGGACCGCAAGGTCATCCCAGAACTCCGCGCTTTCCGCGGCCGTGCTGCACGGCCTGCGCTCGGTGCAGACCGCGGTGAACGCGAACCAGACCATCAGCGAGGCCATCGACGAACTCCGCGCGCGCACGATCGACCATCCGGTGATCTACGTCTACGCACTGGACGACGACGACCGACTCGTCGGGCAGGTGTCGATGCGGGCGCTGCTCCTCTCAAGCCCCGACTCGCGCATCCGCGACGTGATGACGCAGGACGCGGCGCCCATCACGATGCACACCTCGTTCAGCGAGGCGCTCGACGAATTCGCGCGGTCGAAGCTGCTGGCGCTGCCCGTCGTCGACGACGAAGGTCGTCTCGTCGGGGCGATCGACGTCGAGCAGTATGCGCGCGAGACGCTCGAGCGCGCCGAGCACGAGCGCGTGCGCGGCGTCTTCCAGACGCTTGGCCTGCACATCGAGCGGGCCGCCGACCTGACGCCGTGGGAGAGCTACCGCATGCGCATGCCGTGGTTGCTCTGCAACATCGGCGGCGGCATGGTGTGCGCGCTCATCGGGTCGTTGTTCTCCGACCTGCTCCAGCAGGTCGTGCTGCTGGCGTTCTTCCTTCCGCTTGTGCTGGCGCTCAGCGAGAGCGTCTCGATGCAGTCGCTCACGCTTTCGGTCGGCTCCGGCGTGACCGACGACGAGAAGAAGGTCGGGCGCGCGGCGATCTTGAAGCGCCTGCGCACCGAGGCGCTGACCGCCGTCCTGCTCTCGTTGACGTCAGGGGTTCTCGTCGGCCTTGCCAGCCTCCTCTGGGGCGGCGGGGTGAATGGCGCCCTCACGATGTTCCTCGCGATCGGCGTCTCCATGGTGGTGGCGGCCCTCGCCGGCGGCGGCGTGCCGATCGTGCTGCATGCGCTGCGTCTCGATCCGAGCGTGGCGGCCGGGCCGGTCACGCTCGTGATCGCCGACACCTGCACGATGCTCGTCTACCTTGGCCTCGGGATGCTTCTACTCGTCGGCGCCACCTGATCCCGGCGAAACCCGGGCGTGCCGCGGCCTTCGGCGGGTACACTTTCGCCGTGGCGATTGAACGCATCAAGCTCCTCTGTCTCGACGTCGATGGTGTCCTCACCGATGGCGGCATCGCCATCGACGACGCCGGCCACGAGACGAAGCGATTCCACGTCCGTGACGGGGCGGCGCTGCGCATGTGGGCGCGGCTCGGCTACGAGACGGCCGTGATCACCGGTCGCAACGGCATGGCGCTGCGTCATCGCCTGCGCGAACTCGGGGTGCGGCACGTGGTGTCCGGCTCGAAGGAGAAGGGCGGCGCCTTCGACGCGCTGATCGCAGAACTTGGCGTGGCTGCGAGCGACGTGGCGATGATCGGCGACGATCTGCCTGATCTTCCAATCCTGCGCCGTTGCGGACTGCCGATTGCGGTGCGCGACGCTGCGCAGGAAGTCCTCGACGTGGCGAAGTTCGTGACGGCGCGGCCCGGCGGAAGCGGCGCGGTGCGCGAGTCGATCGAGCACATCCTGAAGGCGCAGCAGCGCTGGACGGAGGCGGTGCGCACCTTCGACCGGGAGTTCGCCGGCGGGGGAGGCACGACATGAAGGGCGACATGAAGGGCGACATGAAGGGCGACATGAAGGGCGACATGAAGGGACGCAAGTTCCGTGGCGGCGGTGTCGAACAGGCGCCGGGCGGCAGGCTTGGCCGATTCCTCGCCGAGCGACGCGGGCTTCTCTTCGCCGTGCCGGCGACGGCGCTCGCGGTGCTCGTGGTCGTCGCCGCGATGAACCTCGACCGTGATTCCGCGCGCTCGACGCGCACGAGCCGGATCGACGGCGCCGTCGAACTGCTGCCGCCGCAACTCGCGACCGCCGAGGAACTCGCGCGTGCCTCGGGCGCGAATCCCGACCAGACCGCGGTGTCGCTCGCCTCGGGCGCGTGGATCCAGGTGGCCGACGAAACCGGACGGCTGGCGCAGCAGTACAGCGCCACCAAGCTCGAGCCGCTCGCGGGAAGCCAGCTCTCGATGCGCGAGCCGCGCGCGCTGATTTACCTGAAGGATGGCCGCGTGCTTGCGCTCGCGGCGCGCAAGGGCGTCGCCTATGTGCCGAGCCGAGCGCTCGAGTCGGGCACACTCGAGGAGGACGTCGAGGTCCGCCTCTTCAAGCCGAAGGGCGACGGCACGGCGATCGACACCGATCGCGACTCGCCCGCGGTCGTGGTGACGGCTGAACAGGCGCAGTTCGACGGCATTTTGGGCGAGGTGCGCTGCGACCGCGCCGTGCGCGTGGCGACCGAGGCCGGCAGTTTCGCGGGCGAAGGCCTGTCGCTCGTTCTTGACGCCGATGGCGACGGGCTCGAGCGGCTGACCGTCGATCGCGCGATCGAGCCGATTCGCATCGATCGCGCCGCGCGCAGGCTGGCGGCGCGCGCCGATACGGAAGGCCCCGCGCAGCCAGCACCCGCGCAGCCAGCACCCGCGCAGCCATCGCCCGCGCAGCCAGCGCCGGCATCCGCCGCCGCCGCCGCTGCACCGGAGGCGCGCCGCAAGAATCCGTTCTACCGCCTCGTCATGCTCGGCGGTGTCGAGATCGTCCGAGTCAAGGACGGCATCACCAGCACGATCACAGGCGAGGAACTCGTCGCCATCTTCAGCCTCGAGTCGCGCGGGCTCGATGATCTCGCCTTCGTGCCGAGGAACTCCGCCACCGGCTCGCCGATCGACGTTGCGTCCGCCGGCGCCGTCGATCATGCCCGCATCGGGGATCGCCTCGCCGCGACCGACCTGCAGCGCTTCCACTCTGAATCCCACATGACGTCCCTTTCCCGAGGGCATGCGCCCGTCTCGTCGCAGATCATCGCCCTCGGCCTCGTCCCCTTTGCGCTGGCGCAGACCTCGCCGGCCGACAGCGTCACCGTGACATTCGGCGGGTCGCTCGTCATGCTCCCGGCCGTCGAGCCTGCCGATCAGCTCGCGAGCGAGGACGACATCCGCTTCGACATCACCGGTCCGCGCGTCGAGGTCCTCGATGGCCGGTCCAAGTCTCGCATCGTCTGCTCGCGCCTGCGCTACAGCGTCCGCGACGAAACCGTCGAGGCGTATGGCCGCGAGGGCATGCCGCTGACCGTCTCGAATCCGCGGATGGCGCTCGAAGGCACGAGTTTCCGAGCCAGCCTCCGCGGCGGCGAGGGGCGCATCGAGGGTTCCGGTCGCATGGCGCTGTCGCGCGGCAACTCGCGCGCTGTGTCGCTCCTCGAGTGTGCGCCCGCCGCCGTGCCCGACATCGCGCGGCTCCTCGTGTCGGCCGATCCCGCCGCGGTCGCGATGGTCCAGTCGCGCGTGGAGCCACCGAAGGAAGGCACGCGCTTCGACCCATCGACCCAGGAAATCGAGATCACGTGGAAGGGTGGCGTCGACCTGCGCTTCAGCGGCGGCGGCGAGGACGCCGCGCTTTCACAGGCCAAGTTCGGCGGCGGCGTCAACGTGTTTGCCAGGCAGTTCGAGATGGACGCCGACAGCCTCGAGGTCGCCTTCAGTCCAAGCGATGCCGAGCGCATCGACGCCATCATCGCCGACGGCGGCAAGGACGCCGAGGGACGTGCCGGCGCCGTGCGCGTGCGTCGGCTCAGCGGCGACGGCGCGATGGCGGCGGGGCGGATCGAGCTTTTCCTCGATCAAGGCGCCAAGGGCGATTCGGTGCCGCGCAAGCTGGTGGCGAAGTCTGCCGTCGAGGCGCGCGACGCAAGCCAGACGATCTGGACGGAGGATCTCGAGGTCACATTCTTCGAGCGCCCCGCCAGTGCGGCCGGCGATGCGGCCGGCGATGCGGCCGGCGATGCGACCACGAACCAGGGCTCGCAGCGCGGCGAGAAGCCGCCGGCGCTCGGCTCCGAGTTCGGCGACATCGATGTCGACGTCGTCGAGGCGCGCGGCGGCGTGCAGGTACTCCTCAAGGAAGGCGCGCGCGTGTTCGCCGACACCCTCGTGGGCGAGGCGGCACGACGCAAGTTGCGGCTCACCGGCGACAACGTCGCGATTGTCCGCGCGAACGTCATCGCGGACAACCTCCGCGACCTTCGCTTCGACGACGCCACGCGCAGCGCCCGCAGCGAGGGCCCCGGTCGTTTCCGCGCCTTCCGCGATCCGATCGCGCTCGGCGCGGGCCGCATCGAGCGGCCGAACCCCGAGGGCGACCCCACGCTCGAGGCCGGCTGGAGCGGCATGCTCGACTACACCGAGATCAGCGAGTCGCGCGGCACGCTCGATCTCCGTGGCGACGTGAAGGTCCGCAGCAGACCCGCGCCGACCTCAAGCGACGCGGTCGACGCGCAGTCGTTGCTGCTCGAGCTGGGCGTCGATCCTGCTGCACGCGAGGAGGCCGCGCGCGGCAAGCGCGATTCCGCGGCTGGCGACATCGGCTCGGTCAAGCGCTCGCTCGACCAGTTCATTGCGAAGGGTGCGGCGCGCGTCGAGAGCCGCACGTGGGAGACGCCCGATCGCGCAGGCGAGCCCAAGGTGTTCCGCGTCATGGGCGAGCACATCGAATACGACATGCGCACCCGCGAAGGCCTCGTGGTCGGCGACGGCAGCATCTTCGTGAACCTGCCACCCGCAAAGGCAGGCCCGGAAGGCCGCGAGCGCACGCCAGGCCAGATCACGCTTGGAAGCGAAGGCACGACCCGTTTCCGCTGGAAACGGCGCATGGCGATCGAGCGGCAATACGACGACGTCTTCCGCATCACGATGGATTCGGGCATCGAGGTTCTGCACGCGGGCGCGCGGCCGGACGATACGCTCTCGATGAGCTGCGACACGCTCGAGGCCATCGTGAAGCGTCCGCTCGAGAAAGCCGATGCCGGTGCCGACGCGAAGAAGTCGACGGAACCGGGCGGCGTCGACCTCGGCGGCCCCGCAGAACTCCTCGGCGTGAAGGGAACCGGACGCGTCCAGATCCGCACGCCGGAGCAGGATGTCGAGTGCGGCTCGTTCGACTACTCGGTCGTCACCGGAGTCGCCACCCTCACGGCGGAGGAGGGGCGCTCGGTCGTCATCGCGGTGAAGGGTCAGCCCTCGCCGATTCGCGCGCAGCAGGTCGTGTGGGACCTTCGCAGCGGGCGGCTTCAGGTCGTGAAGGCGTCGGGTACGGCGGGGCGCTGAACCGGCTGCCGACGCGGAATGCCCAGCGGTCGGCGAAGAGTGCTGCGATGCGCTAGCCTCTTGTCGTGCAACTCACCTACGGATCGTACCTCCGCGTTTCCGACCTTCTCTCGCTGCAGCAGCCGCTTTCGCGGCACCCGGACTCGGGCCAGCCCGAGCACGATGAGATGCTCTTCATCGTGATCCACCAGGTGTACGAACTGTGGTTCAAGCAGCAGTTGCACGAGGGCGATCACCTTGCGCGCGCACTGGTCACCGCCGATATCCCGCAGGCGTGCAGCACGCTCAAGCGCATGCTCACCATCCTCAAGACGATGGTGCAGCAGATCGATGTCCTCGAGACGATGACTCCTGTCTCGTTCCTGTCGTTCCGGAACTTCCTCGCGAACTCAAGCGGATTCCAGAGCGTGCAGTTCCGTGAGTTCGAGTTCCTGCTTGGGAACAAGCATGCCCGCGTCCTCACCCACTACCCCGAGGGCTCTCCCGAGCGGAAGGCCGTCGAGGCGCGGTGGTCGCACCCCACCTTGTACGACGCCTTTGCGCGGTTCCTGGCTCGGCAGGGGCATGCGGTTCCTGCGGAGCTTCTCGAGCGCAATGTCACCGAAGCGCCGCGCGAATGGCCTGAGTTCCAGAACACGCTGCTCGACGTCTACCGTCGGCATCCATCCGAGCGACAGGTGTGCGAGCTGCTCGTCGACCTCGACGAAGGCGTGCAGGAGTGGCGCTATCGCCACGTGAAGATGGTGGAGCGCACCATCGGCTTCAAGCAGGGAACAGGCGGAAGCCCGGGCGCGGCCTATCTGCGCACCACGCTTTTCACGCCGCTCTTCCCCGATCTCTGGGCGATTCGAACGCGCCTCTAGGTTCCGAACCCGTGCCGGGCGCGTGCTGCGGATGCGCAGCGCCGATCGCGCCTCGAGTTTGCCTCGAGTCCGCCTCGAGTTTGCCTCGAGTCCGCCTCGAGTCTGCCTCGAGTCTGCCTCGAGTCTGCCTCGAGTTTGCCTCGAGTTTGCCTCGAGCCTCCGTCGAGATCTGCGTCAGGATTGTGTCGAGCGTCGATGCTCGCCTATCGACCCGGGGAGGGTGGCGCGTTCTTTCGCTCCTGACCTTGCGTAATCTTTGAAAGCGGTCCCCGAAACGGGGACGAATCTGTGTAAGATCTGACCGTGGACGAGAGGAGCATTCGTTCGGCTCCTCTTTCAGAGTAGTTTGTGACGTCACCTTTCCGGGTGAGAACCGTGGGTGTGGCCCCCGCGTGAGACGTGGCGAACGCTCGATGAAGTCCCGCTTCGGCATTCCGCTTGCGCTGACTGCATGTCGTTCAAGGATTACAAAGTCATCACGACGCTGCCCGATCCCGCTGTGGTGACGGACGCGGCGGTGCGCCAGAGGATCGAAGTTCTTGGGCGCCCTTGGAAGATCCGCCACAAGGCCACCGACATCGTGCTCCTGCTCGTTCCCGAGGGGAGTTTCATGATGGGGTCGCCCGCCGACGAGAACGGCCGCGGCTCCGACGAGAAGCAGCACCAGCGGATCATCCGCAGGCCGTTCTACCTTGGCGAGAAGGCGGTCTCGCAGGCGGAGTGGGGCGCGATCACCGGCCGCCGCGCCGCGAACGTCGACGACCTCGAGCGTCCGATCGACTCGGTCAGTTGGAACGATTGCCAGGGCTTCGTGGAGACCGCCGGGGGCGGCCTTCGGCTTCCGAGCGAGGCTGAGTGGGAGTACGCCTGCCGAGCAGGCAGCAAGACGGCGTTCTCGTTCGGTTCGTCCGTGACGCCGTCGCAGGTCTATTACGGCGGTGGCGACTTCCCGTCGCCCTACAAGCCTGTGAAGTGCGGCAGTTTGCCCGCGAATGCATGGGGCTTCCGCGAGATGCACGGCAACGTCTGGGAGTGGTGCGAGGACATGTACGGCCCATACCCCGACGCCGGAACCGAGGAAGCCGATCAGGCCGGCGACGGCAGCGGCGGCCGCGTGGCGCGCGGCGGTTGCTGGTACTTCCTCGCGAGCACGTGCCGCAGCGCCTACCGCGGAAGCCTCGATCCGAAGTACGCGAACGACTTCTTCGGCCTTCGCGTCGCGAAGACCGTGGATTGAGCGGCCTCTTCGGCGCCACGCCGACACGCATCCGAAGGCGGGGGATGGTTCCCGCATTCGCCTTCCGGCGCGCTGTTTCGCGGGGAGTACGTCATTCCGCTTCGGAATCCTTCACGCTCCCGATAGAGTCTCGTCATGCGATCGCTTCCGCGTCCACGCCTCTCCGCGCTCGTGCGTTCCTGTAGGCTCAGTCTGAAATCCCTCCTGGCTTCGAGCGGCTGCGACGCCGGCTTGCGGTGTCGGCTTCGACTCGCCGTATCGCTGCGGATACGGTCTCGTCTCGCCTTCTTTCCAGCCGCCGTCTCGCTCGCTCTCGGGCCGACGGCCGGATTTCAGACACAACCTGGCGCGCTTGTCGCAGCGCTCTGCGGCGCCTCGATTTCAGCCGTCACAGCCGCTACTCCGGGTGGGGATGACGCCGCGCCGCGCATGTCGGTGAAGCAGCTCTTCGCCCCGGCGGCGGACGTGGAGTCGGGCCTGCTCCGCTTGCCTCCGCCCGAGGCGACGCCCACGCGTTCCGATGCGCTCGTTCTCATCGACGCCTTCGCGCCGGCGAACGGACGGACCGGATCGGTGCGGTTCCACGTGCAGCATGCCGGAGGCACGCTTCGACTCATGCCGCTTGGGCGCGATGCGAGCGTCTGGCGCGGCAGGCTTCTTGCCGGCGAAAGCGTCATTCCGCTTGCGGGAAGCGACGCCCTCGTGGCGCGCGTGACCGAGCAGTATGCCTCGCAGTCGGCGTTCGGCCTCGACGAACCGACGCGGGTGTGCGAACTCGACGTTCCCGCGGGCGACTGCGTGGTCGAGTTCTTCGCCGAGGTTCCGGCGGGCACCACCGCCGTGCTCGTCGTCGACGACGGCGCAGACCGGAAGGATGGGCCGGCGCTGGTGGCGCATCTGGCCTCGCGCGTGAATCGCGCTGGCTCCGAGCTCGAGCTCGTCGTACGGGGAGAGTCGCGCCTCGCACACGGCCTTGCGCCAGCCGCGACGCGCGGCGTCGATGTCACAGGTGCGACGGTGACCTGGAGCGACGGCGTCGTCGAGCATGCGCGGAGCGTGCGACCCATGCGCGACGGGTCCGTTCGCGTCGGATTCGCTGCCGCTCGACGCGGCAACGCGGTCGTGCGTGTCGATGGACTCGTGCGGGATGCCGGCGGATCGCAGCACCAGCGCAGCCTCTTCTACCTCGCGCGCATCGCCGATGGCGCGGCCATCGCAGGCCACGCCCTCGTCCATTCCGACGCCTTGACGCCGGATTGGGTGCGCTGTGACCTCGCCATCGTCGGCGCGGTGCCCGGCGAAGCCGTGTTTGCCTGCGCCGAGCTCTGGGCGGTCGAGGGCAAGGGGAGTGGCCAGGGCGACGGCGCCCGCGCGCGCGTCCTCGGCTGGATCGGTGGAATCGCGGAGATCGAGGGCTCGGCGGACGCGCCGTTCGCGCGGCTCGGCTTCGACCGCCGGCAGATCGATCTTGGCGAGGGTGAGCGACTCGTCTTCCGCAACGTGCGTCTTCACGAGCGCGACGGCTTCGCGCCGCTTGACGTTCGGGCGGAGGTCGCCCCTGATGTGCGTGTCACGCTGCCGAATCGGAATCAGGCCAAGCCGCGCGGTGCGCTTGACTGGGCGGGTCCGCCCGGCATCGCAAGCGTCGCCGTCCCGGAGATTTCCACGCTGATTCCACCCGTCGGAGGCCACGCGCTTGTCCTGTCGCATGGCTATTGCGCGAGTTCGAACCCGTGGCCGCTGGCGCAGTTCGCGAGCGACGCGTGGCCGTACGCGAATCTCGGGCAGAATCTCTCGAACGACGTGTTCGCGGTCGATCTCGCCACGCGCGCGGCGCAGTTCAAGAGCTACGGCATCGTCGGGCACAGCCAGGGCGGCAACGCCGCGCTGCACCTCCACACCTTCTACTGGAGCGGCCTCGACTGGGCAGGCTCCGGGCGACTCATGCAGTGCGTCGGGTCGCCGCTCGAGGGGACTCCGCTCGCGGGAAACCTCGCAGCCTTCGGCCAGGCGCTGGGCATCCAGTGCGGCGCCAACTTCGACATCACGCCCGATGGCGCGGCCGCGTGGCTTGCTGGAATACCGACAGCCTCGCGGGCGAAGCTCTTCACGCACACGACCACCTTCACGAACGTGCCGTTCGTCTACGACTACTGCAGCATCGCGACCGACTTCTTCCTGTCCGACCCAGAGGATGGCGTCGTCGAGCATTCGTCCGGCCACATTGTGGGCGCACAGGACATGGGCCTGCGCACCGGATGGTGCCACGTCAGCGGCATGCGCGACCCAGCGCAGACGGGCGACGCGAATCGCAACGCCATCATGAACGCACAGGGGGCCCGATGAAGACGCGAGAGAAGTGGGTGTTTGCGCTGTCGTTCGCGTGTGCTGCGACGCTCGCAACGCGGACGGTGGCGCAAACGGACCAGTGGTGCTTCCCGGCCGCGGCGATCAGCGACGACGGATCGATCACGCGCTCGGTCACCGTTCCACCAACCGTCGGAGTCCGCACGATCGTTGGCGTGCGCGTGCGTGTCGCCGCCACGCATCCGTGGGTCGGCGACCTGTCGTTCACGCTGCGCCATCCCTCGGGCGTCGAGGTCGTGCTCGTCGAGCGTCCCGGCATTCCCTCGGTTGGCTTTCCGGGGCCCTGGGGTTGCGGCGGCGACAACATCGACTGCTGGTTCGCAGACGCCGCGACGGCGGCTGCGGAATCAACGTGCTCCGTGACGGCGGTGCCGGTGCTTGCGGGCTCCCTTCGGCCGACGGGCTCGCTCGCGTCGCTCCGGGGCCGCGCGCCGCAGGGCGAGTGGACGTTGATCGCGGCCGATGCGGTGGCGGGCGATGTCGGGCAACTCACAGCGGCGTGCGTCGAGATCACGACGGCACCCGACTGCAACCTGAACGGTGTCGACGACGCTCTGGATATCGCGGCGGGAACAAGCGCCGATCTCGACGGGGACGGCGTGCCCGACGAATGTGCCTGCGTCGCCGATTTCGATGGCGACGGCGCGGTGACGAGTTCGGACCTCGGCGTACTTCTGAGCGCGTGGGGGTCGTGCGGCGGCTGTGCGGCCGACCTTACGGGCGACGGCGAGGTGCTATCCGACGATCTTGGCGTGTTGCTTTCGGCGTGGGGCGCGTGCGGGGCGACGTGACATGACGTGACGTGACGTGAGTACGCGCAGCCTCGTGCTCTGGCGCGACCTCGCGCGGCGCTGCTTGCCTCGCGCCTGCCGCCGCGTCACAATGCTTCCATGTCGACCGCGGGCCGCACATCTGACGATCAGACGGCGCCGCTTGGTGATCGCGGCGGCGGCGGTAGCCGCGACGCCGGCTCCGGCACCGGCTCCTTCCACACCTTCGAGCCGTCGTCCACGCACAAGGCGGGCGATACGATCGGCGCGTACAAGTTGCTCTCGCAGATCGGCGAAGGCGGCTTCGGCGAGGTGTGGCTCGCGGAGCGTCGCGAACCGTTCGTGCAGCGCGTGGCGCTCAAGCTCATCAAGCCGGGCATGGACTCGCGCAGCGTGATCGCGCGCTTCGAGCAGGAGCGGCAGGCGCTTGCGGTGATGAACCACCCGCACATCGCGAAGGTCCTTGACGGCGGGCTCACCCCGCAGGGCAGGCCCTACTTCGCGATGGAGTATGTGAAGGGCGAGCCGGTCACCGAGTTCTGCGACGCGCGCAAGCTCTCGGTGAAGGAAAGGCTCGAGCTCTTCACCCAGGCCTGCGAGGCGGTGCAGCACGCGCATCTGAAGGGCATCGTCCACCGGGATCTCAAGCCCACGAACATCCTCGCGTTCGACGTCGAGGGCGAGGGCGCGAAGCTCAAGGTGATCGACTTCGGCGTCGCGAAGGCGATGAGCCAGACGCTGACCGACAAGACGATCTTCACAGAGACGGGCCAGATGATCGGCACGCCCGCCTACATGAGCCCCGAGCAGGCCGACCCGACCGCGAGCGACATCGATACGCGGAGCGACATCTACTCGCTCGGCGTCCTGCTCTACGAACTGGTCGCGGGCGCGACGCCGTTCGACGCGAAGACCTTGCGCGCGAAGGCCTACGGCGAGATCCAACGCATCATCCGCGAGGACGATCCGCCAAGCCCGAGCGCGCGGCTCTCGACGATCTCGACGAAAGACGCGGAGCTCGCGAGCAAGATCGAGAAGTCGCGCGGCGTGGCGCTGCGGGAACTTACGCGCGAACTCAGGAGCGAGCTCGAGTGGATCCCGCTGAAGGCGATGCGGAAGGAGCCGCAGAACAGGTACCAGTCCGCGCTGGAGCTTCGCCGCGACATCGACCTCTACCTCGAGGGGAAGCCGATCGGCGCTGGTCCCGACACGCTTGGCTACCGCACGCGCAAGTTCCTGCGGCGAAACAAGACAGCGGTGCGCGCGGTGGCGCTGGTGGCGGTCGCGCTTTCGGTCGGCCTTGGCTACCGCCCCGCGGCGGATGCCTACCGCGAGTGGAGCGAGACGAAGCGCATGAACGCGTTCGAGGTGCTGGCGCAGGACCCAGACCCCGCGGTCGTGACAGACGCCGCTGCGCGCGAGCGGATCAAGGCGACGGGGAAGCCGTGGAAGATCAAGCACGAGGTGAGCGGGATCGTGATGCTGCTTGTTCCGTCGGGAGAGTTTCTGATGGGGTCGCCTGAGACGGAGAAGGATCGACTGCGCAACGAAGTCCAGCACAAGCGCGTGATCCGCCAGGCCTTCTACCTGTCGCAGAACGAGGTCTCTCGGGCAGAGTGGCGCGCGATCGCGGGTTCGGATCCGGGAGCCTTCAAGGGCGACGACATGCCGGTCGAGAGCGTGTCGTGGGAGAACATCCACGACAAGTTCGTCCGACCGTCGCGCGGCTTCTTCCGCCTGCCGAGCGAGGCGGAGTGGGAGTATGCGTGCAGGGCAGGCACGACGACGGCGTATTCGTTCGGCGACACGATCACGAAGGAACAGGCGTGCTTCGGGAACCAGAAGCCCGTCGCCTGCGGGAGCCTGCCCGCGAACGCGTGGGGGTTCCACGAGATGCACGGGAACATCTGGGAGTGGGTGGAGGATGCGTACGCCGACGAGTATCCGAAGGGTGGCGGGACGGAGGAGGCCGCGCGAACCGCCGAAGGCGGGGCGCGCGTCTTGCGCGGCGGCGGCTGGTACGACGACGCGTCCAACTGCCGCTCCGCGGGCCGCTTCTTCAACGCCCCCGGGTCCTCGAGCATCATCTTCGGGTTCCGCGTCGCGAGGACTTCCGACTAACCCTTTCCCCCTCTTGACCTCTTACCCTCTTCCGCTTTTTCTTCTTCCCTTGAAGACCATGGCGACCACGAAGCTTCCTCACATACACCCAGAGACTCAGGACCCCAACGCCGAGCGCGCGAGCGCGAGCGGTGAACCGTCGGGGTCGGCAGTCCTTCATGGGTGCCACTACTTCGAGTAGTGCGGAGTCGGGGTGGCCGGAACGAAGGCGTTGCCGATGTGGGCGCGAAACCACCACTG
>Ga0068876_10001905_pt1 | contig 15837 bp, 6 predicted proteins | sample NOAtaG_6_FD_66442 | JGI IMG/M metagenome (GOLD analysis project Ga0068876, IMG submission 66442) | Freshwater lake microbial communities from Lake Erie, under a cyanobacterial bloom - NOAA_Erie_Diel5S_2200h metaG | ecosystem: Environmental > Aquatic > Freshwater > Lake | place: USA: Ohio, Lake... | reverse complement strand
CTTAAATAAGGAAATAGATGTTCTAAAAAGTGAATCTCTTGGGTTTAAACTTTTATTTCTTTTCTTAAAACAATTAAAGGCTGAGCATAAGATATATAACAGTCCGGGTTTTACTCTCGAGTTTAATTTTAATATCGCTGAATAAAAATTTTTAGTCGTAATAAAAAAGCCCCCAATAAGGGTTAACTTTTGGGGACATTGCAGCGTATTAAGCTTTAGTAATTATTCCTGTAATGCCAGTTTTTCAAATTCCTTTTTCTTCTCGTAATACTGATCAATAGTTAAATCGTATACAACAGAGTTTCGCTTGTTCTTATTCTCTACATAATGGCACGAGCTAATAAAAGGTTCAACTACATGGATTTTGTCTAATGGGGTTACTACCAGTAATTGTAGATGTAGTTGTTTACATAACTCCATTAAATAAATCGATTTATCAGGATCTAGTTTAGAGAATGCCTCATCTACCGCAATAAAACGGAAAGATTTTGGTTGTTTACCCTTCATGTTAATACCAAATTGGTAAGCAATAGCTGCGCCTAAAATGGTGTAGGATAATTGTGCTTTTTCTCCACCCGATAATCCACTGGATGATTCGTAAAATTTAAATTGAACATTATCCTCACGATAAAATTCCTTAGCACTAAAATCTAACCAGTTTCTAACATCAGTCACTTTCTTCCTGAAATTTTCATCAGCCGTTAATTCCTGAATTAATTTTTGAATTTTCTTAAAGCTTTCCTCTAATATGGAGTCATCTTTCGTTAACTCATATATACTCATATCCGGCTGCCATTCATCTAATTCAATTCTAAATTGACGGATTTGAACATCCGTATTCGGTTTCATCACTAACTGAATGTAAGTAGGAGGGTTTAAGCTAAAATTGATATTAAACAACGACATGTTTAATTCATCTATGCTATCCATAATACCTTCAAACTGACTTTCCAAAGCGGTTTTAAAGTCGGTTAGTTTTTCAATGATACTTTCATTAAGATATTTGCGGAAACGCTCTTTAAATTTAGGTAAATCTTCTTTTAAAATTCGGTCGTATGCAGCCTTGTATTGTGGAAGATACGTTATACGGGCCTCCAAATTAATGGTATCTCCTTCCCAACCCGGATATTTTTTAAGTACTTCGGCATTGGGTTGTTTGTACTGACCCATTTGACGAATTAATGTTTGAGCCAGTTCGCCGCGTAACTTACTTTTTGAAGCTACTAAATTCGCAATCTCTCCAAGAATAGATGATCTTACTTTGGTTATATTTTCAGAAGAAATTTCATCACCATATTTATCTAAATATGGTAATAATTTAACGTACTGCTCCTTAAGATCAACCCCTTCATAATGCTGTAAAATGGCTAAGTTATCGTTAATTGATTTTTCAATTTCTTGAACATCTCGTTTTAGGTTAGATATTACTTCTATAATTCCTTCTTGTTCGTCAATTTTCTCTCTAATTTGTTGTTGTACTGTTTTTAGTTGAGAATCAATTTTGGATAAACCATCAGAACCTTTTATTAAATTAGTTTTTTCTTGACTTAGCTTCTCAATATTTATAACGGTAGATTTCCAGTCAATTTCACTAAAACGCTCAAATGTTAAAAGTTTGGCATGAATCTCTTTTTCACTTGATAATCGGGTGATATTGTTTCGGTGAGTTTCAATTTTTATGTTTTGTTCTTTTATTTGCGTATCAAAAACCTGAAGCTGTCCGCGCAAATATTTTAGCTTTTCTTTGTTATCCCAACCTAAGATATATTTGTCCTCGCTAACCACGTGTAAACGATCATCTTTTTCATGTCGGTCGGCATCTTTCTTTAATCTGTTAATTGTAATGGCTCTTCGGTGCCTGTTAAAATCCTCGAGAGTATCGCAACAGATATAATCGAACTGATGCTGGAGTTGAGCCTCTATCCAATCGCGGAATTGAGTTTTTGGTTTAATTTCAATTTTAGAGGCTACCGAGTTATCTACTTCTTCGTAAAAAATATTGGGCGGACGTTTTTCATCAATTTTGTGGTAAACAATTCGTCCTCTAATATTGGTTTCGTTAATGTATTTATTTACTTCCCTGTAATATTTTTCGGGCACTAATAATCTTAATCCAAAGTTGTGTAATAAACTTTCTATAGCGGGTTCCCATTCTTTTTCATCTTCGCGAACGCGCATAAGTTCACCTGCAAAAGGAAGTTCTTCTTCAGAGGCTTCAATATAATCTAATATTCCTTGTCGAATACGAATGTTCTCAGGGGGAATTTGGTTTTTTCTATCGGTATAAGATTCAAGATTTTGAGAGAGATCATTAAATTTATCTTTTAGAATATTTAAATCTACACTACTGTCGATAATCTTTTCTTCAAGATCACTAATCTCAACATCAATCTTATTGTATCGATCGCGTGATGCTTTTAAATTCTCGGTAAATGATTTTTCTGTAACATCTTCTTCATAATTTACCTTTTTGGCTAACAGACCATATCGGTTTGAGTTTCCTTGTTTACGATCTTTTTCCAGTTCAAGCGAATTTACTTTTTCATCAAACATCGAGAGCTGACCGCTAATTTCGGTTCCACTTTTTGCTGTATTTAAAGTAACTTCAGATGATCTAAGTTGATCTGTATTTAGTTTAGAAGTTTCCAGCTTGTCTTTCTGAGCCTCCATCTCAGCTTTTTTGTCATTAAGCTGTTTGTCTAATATTTCGTTATGACTAGTGGCAAAGTATGCAGGAACCAGTTGTCGGATCTCCTCAAGTTCGGTTGCTTCTTTTTCAAGTCGGTCAAATTCATCCGCATTTTTAACAATAGGCTCCAACATGCTTAATTGATCTTGTGCTTTTTCAATAGCACGATGGGCAGCAATTAAATCATCATAATTTTCTTTTAACTTATTAAACTCTTCTTCGGTATTGGGTTCTTCAAGCATGTTGGCCCGAATAAACTCATTTAAATTTCCTAAAACTTTAATACCAATTGTCTGCGAAAATAAACTTAATGCTTTTTGAGAACGTAATCCGAAAATTCTGGAAAATTCAGTGGCATAATTGGTAAAGGAATCGTAAATCTCTGTTTTGTTTAAGGCTTTTAATCGTTTTCGCCATTCACCTTTAGAATCGAAAGGTGTAAAGTGTTCGGCAATACTCAATTTATTAGGAGAAACGATATAGGCTCTTTTAAGTTCGTTATTCGAAAACCATCTTACTTGAGCTAATGTTACATCTTGTTGTATACCTTCGTTATAAAAATAGGCTAAAATTACGGAGTAATCGTTTTTAGAGCGCAATTGCTGAATAGAGGCTTCTGTGGCATCATCACTTTGCGTTTTTCCGTAGTAACCTAAAACATAGGATGTTTCGTCACGCTCTTTTTTTAAATCGGTACCCGATGATTGATTGTAAAAACGTTTGTTGGAAGGAACCAATAAGGTAACCAATGCATCAACGAGAGTTGTTTTTCCCGAACCATTTGCACCTGTTAAAAGTGAATTGTTTCCATTAGGATTAATTCGATATACCCTGTTATGTTCATCACCAAAAGTTCCCCAGTTGTAAATTTCTACATAATGAAGTCTGAAACCTTCATTACTGTTGTCAAACATAGCCAATGAGCTCATTCTATATACTTTTTATAAAAAGTAAAAATAGGAACAAGTGGCGGTACAAATGAAACCTTGTTGAAATCTTAACGCCCGATGTTAGAAAGTTTTATTTTGCTGTATAGGTGTTGATTTTAATGGGTTTACATAGTCGTTTTTAATGAATTCGCGTATGATTTTAAATTCAAGTTCTGCCTCCTCAACTTGTGGATTATGACCAGATTTTTCGAACATCACAAATTTAGCTTGTGGACAATATTTTTTGTATTGAATGGCAAATCTGGGTACCGAAACCCTATCGTATCTGCCTGCAACAACTAAAACAGGCATTTTTAAATCTTTTAGTTGCTTTCTAACATCATATCGGGCAACATCTCCACCAATAATAAAATCGCCATCGTATCCAACTAATTGATAATACAATTTAGAATTGAATTTATTAGGGTAGGAGGGGTCGCCGCCTTTTAAAAATTTTTCCGGGTTGTAGGCATATAAGAATCCATAGGGTACCTCACCGTATATTTCCTGATGAATAGGATCGCTTGATACGGCACCTTCCATTCTAACTTTCATTAATCTTTCCCAAACCTCGGGGTAATTAGTTTTAATTTCGTGGTTGCTGTTATCGTCATTAGCCTGCCACATTTCCCCGCTAAAAAAGCCATTGGCACTAATTAAATGACTGGTATTATTGGGGTATTTTAGGGCATACAATTGAGCCACTAAACTACCATACGAATGTCCTAATACAGCAATTTTATCAAATCCCAATGCTTTTCTTATTCCTTCAATATCAGATACATCGCGGGCAATGCTGTATTCATCTGCGCTTTTAGCTGTATCCGATTTACCTCTTCCAAAGTTATCTATATAAACTAAGGTGCATACTTCTTTAAGTGGACTAAAGCTATGCATGCCAACATGTGCCCCACCAGGACCTCCTGATATTAAAAATAGGGGTGTACCGGTTCCCTCAATTTCTATCCATAGTTTAGATCCATTAACGTTTAGATACTTTCCATCGGCATGCTTAAATGCTTCTTGGGATAATAATTTAAAAGTAATTAATGTAAATAATAAAATTAATGATGATTTCATAACATGTTTTTTAATACAACAACTTTATTTCTAATCTTTAAATTTTTAAATTACTCATGGCTTACGGCAAGTTTGTTTCTCATAAAAAATCCGGTATGCTGCAAGGTAACTTCAAATCCTCCTAAAGCATAGGTGGAGGGAGTTAGTTTAGAAAGATTAACATCATAACTTATCCCAAACGAAAAATAATGTTTGTGATCGTATTGAAGACTCACAATTAATGCATCTCGAGTTCTGTAAAATCCTCCGAAATAAATTGCACTTTGACGGTATATACCGGTGTAATGCGATTCCATGCCTAAACCATACTTTACTAATATGCCTGGTGTAAATTCATAGTTTGGCCCCTGTTTCATCATCAAAATTTTGGGAAGTAAGGTTTTGTTACTTCCTCTAACTTTAATCTCAGCTCCTGTTGTACCAGTAAATTTCATTTTTAATCGATCATTTTTACCTAAGTAGGTAATTTGGGGTATAAGCAAATGATCTAAAGCAAATCCTGCGTTATAATTAAAGTATTCGCTAAGTTTTTGAGTATAATAAAATCCAGCTCCAAAGTCTCTAAATGGTACGTTAGGGATAAAAGCACCTTCACCACTTAAAATTCCACCATTAAATTGTGTACCATCCCATTGGTTGTCCCAGGTAAAACTATTTACATTAACGGTTCTGATGCCGTATCCGCCTTTTAAACCCATTGCCAATCGTCCTTTTTCATTCACTTTAATACTGCTAGAAATGGTTCCGCCAAGATACCAATATCCCATTCTTCCTGCTCCGGCTTTTTCTCCAAGATAGGTTATACCTCCCGCAAATAAGTTATTATAGTTTTTATCTCTATATAATTTCATATCAAAGTTACCCTGTTGAACCAAATATGGATTTCCAATTGTTCTCCATTGATCGCGATAACTAGATGTCGCCCGGTAATCTCCACCACTCATCATCCCCGTTTCTGCCGGATTAAAAACTACAGGTGAGGTATAAAACTGACTTAAATGAAAATCTTGCGCTAAAGCAATGTTTATCATTATAAAAAATATAATAAGAATTCTTAATTTCATTTCTTTTGATTTATTTTTCTTTTTCTTGTTCGAGTTTTTTAAATGGTAGAAAGTTTAAAATTTTAAGCTCAGATTTAAAATTTTTAATCTAAAAACCTTTTTTCTATTCTGTTATCTTCTCAATATCCTTTTCTTTGAAAAATTTATTTCATTAAGGTTATATCCCCTTTTTGATTAAATTCTGTTCCATTATAGTACTTTCCTTTTATTTGATATACAAATACTCCACTGTTTAATTCTGCTCCATTTCGTGTTCCGTCCCAACCCACCAATTGTGAGTCAGATTCAAACACTTTCTCGCCCCATCCGTTAAAAATTACAATATTCATTTCCTTAATTCCGCGACCTCTAACAAATAATATATCATTTTCTCCATCATTGTTAGGCGAAAATGCACTGGGTATAAAGAGTACATAATTCTCATCAACTTTTACAGTTACAGAGGCACTGTTTGTGCATCCCTTCGAATCTGTGCCTACAACTAAATATGTAGTTGTTACAGGAGGAGAAGCGAATGGATTTGGGCAATTTGTACAGGATAAATTATCAGCCGGTGTCCAAATGTATGATACTCCACCGCTGGCTATTAAACTAACAGAAGAACCAATAGCAATGGATTGATCTGGTATAGTTGTAATTGTAGGTAAAGGATGTACTATTAAATTATAATAGGCCGTATCTATGCATGACCCATTAAAGCCTATAGCCGTGTATATGGTAGTAGTGGCCGGACTAACTATTATGCTGGTTGACGAAGCACCCGTATTGGTCCACGAATAATTTATAGCACCAGACGCCGTTAAATTCGAGCTGTTTCCGGCACATACTGCAGTTGGAGATGCGGAAATTGAGGTAGTTATACCTGATAAAACTTGAATATATATTGTCGCGGTATCAAAACACTGTCCGTTTGTGGCAATAACAGTATATAGTTGAGATCCGATCGGACTGGCAGTTACATTGGAGGTATTGGTGTTAGAAAGATTTACATTTGGAAACCATGTATAGGTGTTGCTTCCACCGCTTGAGGTTGCAGTTAAAGTGGTGTTATCTCCTTTGCAAATATTGGTATTGCTGGCATTTACATTTAAATTTAAAGCGGGTAAAACAGAAACATTAATGTATACAGTATCTGAACATCCGGCATTATAACCCACAACCGTGTAATTAGTATTGGTAAGAGGGGAAGCAGTAACGTTCCCCGAACTTGGGTTATTAATGCCTATTGCAGGAATCCACGAATAATTGGGAGCTCCTGTCACATTTAAATTAGTGTTTGCTCCACTGCATATAGAACTACTCGTAGTATTTGATGAAATATTAACAGGATTAGAAACTGTTATATCTACATATGCACTATCCGAACATTTTTCGTTAAAACCTATTACAGTGTATGCAGTATTACTTGTGGGATTTGCAATTACGGTTGTGCCGGTTGAACTGTTTAGAGTTGCTGCTGGCGACCAGGAATAGGATGTTGCATTTCCACTGGAATTAAGTGTGATGCTTTTTCCTGAGCATATTCCCGCATTTAGGGGTGATACAGATATAGTAGGTGTGTTAAGCACTTTAAGTGATATATAAGAGGTGTCTTTGCAAAAGTTATTTGTTCCAATTACCGTGTAAATTGTATTTGCAGTAGGTGTAGCAATTACGGAACTTGATGTAGTATTGTTTAAGCCAGCAGAAGGTGTCCATAAATAGGTTAAGGCTCCATTGGCTGTTATATTACTGCTTTGATTCGAGCATAACGAGTCCTCGCTGGCAACAACTGAAAGTGTAACCGGATTTAAATCTACATTTAAGTTAACTATGAAGGTATCTTTACAAGTATTAATTCCACCAATTATGGTATAGCTTGTAGACGTTAATGGGGTTGCAATAGCATTACTGTCATTATTAAAAGTAAGCCCTGTTGTAGGTTGCCAGGTATAATTAGGAGAACCATTTAATAGAATGTTTGCAGATGAACCAATGCATAAATTAAAATTTGAAATTCCATTAATATTAGGTGAAGCTAAAACAATTATCGAAATGGTATCGCTATTAACACATCCGTTTAGGTCTCCGTAAACAATATAAGAGGTGTTTACAGTAGGACTAACGTTTTGAGTATTGTTACTGTTAAATGTTGCAGAGTTTTGCCAGCTGTATAAATTGGCACCATTGGCAGTTAGAGTTGTTGAAGCACCTGAACATATACTGTCGTTACCGGTTATTGTAATATTCGGTTTAGATGTGGTGCTTATCAGAAAGGTGTTTGTGTCTAAACATCCGTTTGTATTATTTCCATATAAAGTAATAGTAGTATTCCCATTTATAATAGGGGTAATGCTCGGGCCGGTTTGTCCGGTGCTCCAACTATAATTACTACCACCAGTTGCGGTTAAGTTATTTGCTTGTCCATCACAAATCGCGTTAAGCCCACTTATTCGAATTCGGGTTGTATCAACATTAATTGTTTTTATGGTAATAGATGGACATAATCCGCCACCACCATCCCCGGTTAAGGTATAGGATGTATTAGTTGAGGGAGAAACCGTAATGGATGAAGTTGTTTCGCCGGTGCTCCAACTGTATGAATTAGCTCCGCTTCCGGTTAAGGTTACGGAACTGTATTTACAGATTAGTGATTGGGGAGAACTAATACTTACATTAGAACTTAAGACCACAACATTTACAATCCCGGTGTCAGAACATAATCCGGAGCCACCAGTAACGGTGTAACTTGTACTAACAGTGGGTGATGCGGTTACAGAAGAACCGGTAGTTGTTGCTAAGGACGGATCACTACTCCAGGTATGATTACTTCCGTTCTGTGCAGTTAAAACCACATTATCTCCCACGCAAATGCTGTCTGAACTTACGGTTGCAATAACGTTTATACTATTACCTACGTTAACCCTGATAGTATCTCCCAAGTTGCAACCATTACTGTTAAAGGTTAAAATATAGGTTGAATCACTTGCCGGACTTACCGTTATAGAAGTATTAGATCCCAGGTAATTTCCAGTTGGTGAGAACCAACTGTAGTTGGTATTTCCGCTTGCTGAAATGGTTGCTGATTGTCCCGGACAAATACTTGGTGAAAGCGGGTTAAACGTTACTCCACTTACTGGCTTTACAAACACAGAAATCGTATCTTTATTGGAACAAGTTCCATCGCTACCGTTTACTGTGTATACCGTGTTAACTTCAGGTGTAGCATATACAGTGGTTCCGGTAGTTTGAGAAAGAACAGTGTCCGGCGACCAGGAGTATGAATTACCTCCAATTACATTTAACTGGACACTATCGCCCGGGCATAATCTAATTGGAGAAGAATTACTTATATTAATATTAGGAAGGTTGATAACATTTACCACTTGTGTTTTTTGATCAAAACAACCGTTTGTAGAACCCGCAAAAGTAAAGGTAGTTGTTGAACTAGGGGATACACGAATAGTATCGTTAAAAGAAAAATTAGTGTTTCCGGATGTAGACCAAGAGAATGTGCTTGTACCACCGGCAACTAAAATGGAAGTATCCCCCCTGCATATCGAAAAGTTGCCACTTAAGTTAATAGTTGGTTTTGGTTTTACTTTTATACGGACAGTATCTTGTGCCGTACATCCATTTGCATCGCTTGCAGTAACGGTATAGGTTGTTTGTATAGAAGGAAATGCAATCGGATTGGCAATAGTAGTAGAGCTCAGACCTAAACTGGGGCTCCAGGAATAACTGGTAGCTCCTGATGCACTAATATTTACCCCATTACCTGAGCAAACACTAGTGTCCTTTGTAGATAAAGTTAGTGGAAGGCTGGTAGTAACCTTAATCGTATCAGGAAATCTGTATGATCCGGGACAAGTTCCAACATAAACAATAAGTGTTGAGGTTACATTGTTTACCGTATAACTCGAACCTGTATTTAATACATTTCCACCCACAGCCGCATCATACCACGTAACCACAGCACCCGCCGGTACGTTACCGCTGAGCGTTGCGTTTAGTGTAGCATTGTTGCCAATACAAACAGTGGTGTTTCCTGACAGAATAGTTAAATTTTTAGGAAGAGTAGTGTTAGTAGAGCCTACAGCACCTCTGGTAGCACCGTTAGGAGGGAAGTTTGTTACTCCTCCGGCATCAGTAGTTCCATTGTTTCCTCCATTAACCGTTGTTACCGGTGTTCCACCTGTAATTGCTATATAACCTCCACTGCCTCCACCACCGGGTCCTTCCGATTCGTTAGCAAGGGGAGGGGTATCTTGGATTCCGCCTACTCCTCCATTTGCAGTTAATTGAATTGTGGAGGCCACGTTGCTTTGAGAGTTGATAACAATAGTACCTCCAGCACCCGCACCTCCACAGCCATCATCGCGTGTAGTTTGAGTAACTGAAGCACCGTTAGCAATTATGGAACCATTTCCATTAATAGCTCCGTAAGATAAAATGGAAATTATACCTCCACCATTACCTCCCGCTGTTCTTGCATCATTATTCGAAAGCGCACGATCGCCTGCGCCACCGCCACCGCCACCGCCCATAAATATTTTACCGGTGCTATAATCTAAGGGTCTTCCGCCTCGTCCTCCATTATTAAGTCTTCTGTCGTATCCATTGGCCGCCGATCCCCATTGAGCATTTCCTGGTCCATAAAGTAATTCATCTCTATTTAAGCTGGTGTATCCGTATCCGCCCCTTCCGCCACCACTGGAGGTAATACTTGCAAACCCATTATATTCTCTGTTCCAGGCGGTAATAAAGTTAGCTGTGGAAATATCCGGCACCCCCGATCCAAAGTAATTATTTATGATTCCACCATTTCCTCCACCGCCTGCTCCACAACTTTTGTTTCCGCCTCCGCCACCTCCGTTTGCAATTGCACCTATACCATACATCGCATTTAACGTTTTGTATATAGTTGTATCTCCGGCAATTCCTTCTCCTTGAGCACCAACATCATGAAATTTATTCATCCCCCAAACCCTATCCGGTTGATCTATATTGGCAATACGGTGCCTAATGCCTCCTCTAAATCCTTTAGAACTAACGTCCATTTTACCGGTTCCGTTAATGGTTATGTTCCCTAAAACCTCAATAGCTAATATTCCACCGGTAGTTCCATTCCATATATCGCAGGTTAAGTTTCCGCCTGCCAAAATAGTTAATGCTTTATAACGAGGTACTCTAATAACTTGAACTTTTCCGGCAGCTGTGTAATTGTATTCCAAAGGACAATCAAGTTCAATGCTAGTTGCATTGGGTATAGATTTAACTTGTCTATATTCGTGATTTCCACAATTGTTATAGTTTGTAATGGTACCATAGGAGCTATCGGAAGGACCGGATAAATCAAATGGTTTAATTGGATTAGGAACTAAGTTTACACTGGCTCCCTGCATTTGAATAATTAAAACAAGTTCGCCGGGTTGTAAACTATTGCTAAATCTGCTATTTGAATTTAAAGTGCTAGACACCACACTTATGTTGGATGAACCGGCGGTTGCATCAGCTGTTAAACTTGTATATTCGTTTACAGTTCTTGCGGCATTAATATTAGGGTCGTTTAATAGACCTCTCTGGCCATAGGCGATTATGTTTAATAAAAACAATAAAACCAATGTCAACTTTAAACCCATATTATAATTTTATTTTAAGTAAAAATACCATAACCCCAACAACTAGTTTAACTAAAAATAAAAGACAGTTATTAGTTAATTAGCAATAATTTAAAAATACTCAGCCCTTATTCATGCCCAAATCAAAACAAAAAACTTAAAACTAAAACCCATATTTACTTATCAAGTAAACCATCGCGGTAATGCTTGCGCTGCCAAGTTCAAGTTCTCTTTTATTTACTTCCTCAAAAACATCGTTACTGGTGTGATGCAAATCAAAATAGCGCTGCGAGTCAACTTCTAATTCCATTAATAAAGCACCAAAATCTTTTAATGGCTCAACATCCGAACCACTCCCAACTCTATCAAAACTATGAAGGTTGTATGGTTTAAATAAATGAGAATAAGCTTTAACCTTTTTTACTTGTTCTTCAGATCCTTCCATAAAAAAACCTCTCGGACTATAACCTCCAGCATCACTTTCGATACCTGCAATTATTTTTTCTTTTTTAATTTTAGATACTTCTGCTAGCTTTTTACCCCCTCTTAAGCCGTTTTCTTCATTCATAAAAGCAACTACTCTAATGGTTCTCTCTGGTTTAATATTAAGTAATTTAAATGTTCTGAGTATTTCAAAGCTCTGAACAACTCCGGTTCCATCGTCATGGGCACCTTCCCCTTTATCCCAAGAGTCTAAATGACCACCGGCCACAATTATTTCATTCGGGTATAAAGATCCTTTTATTTCCGCTATAACGTTGTAAGACAAAACATCTTTTAAGGTTTCACATTTTAATAATAGTTGAACTTGAATGTTCTTGTCTTCTTTTAAGGCTTTGCTCAGAATTTCAGCAGATTTCCAACTAATAGCTGCGGCTGGAATTTTTACTAATGAGTCTTTGTAAGACATACTGCCTGTATGAGGTTCATCATCTTCTTTTAAAGTAAGCGATTTAATAATTACAGCCGCTGCGCCTTTTGCTCCAGCTTCACTGGCTCCCCTCCAACGGTATTTTCCATTTTCCCTGTAGGAGTCAAAAGTGTTTATATTGGTTTTGTTTATTTGATGGTTAATAAAAACAATCTTACCCTTAATTTCGTTTTCGGGTATCTGAGCAAGCTCCTCATAAGTCTTTACTTCAATTATGTTTGCAGATATTCCATTTTCGGGAGTTGCAACGCTTCCGCCTAATGCATAAATGGCCAGCTTTTGTTTGTTTTTAGTTATAAAGGCTTCTTCTTTGTGTCTTTTCCAAACCGGTACTGTCACCTCCTGTAGATAAACGGTGTCCGCCGATTTCTCCGATTTAAGTTTTTCAAAAGCCCATTTTACAGCCTTTTCCGCATTCTCACTGCCACTAAGTCTATTTCCAACTCCCTTACAAAGTTCTCTTAAGTTTTCGTATGAGTTTGAATTCGTTAAATGGTGACTATAAATTTTTCTAATTAAAACAGAGTCATTTTCTTGTGCAAAAGAAAAGCTGATGTTGATGGCAATAAAGCAGTAAATTAAATTGAATTTCATAATGTATCGGTAAAATTTAAAAAATAAGTTGTTATTTGGTAATAATCTATACAAAAAACCTTAAAAAATATCAAAACAGAAGAAAAGAGACTATTTTCATCAATAGTTTATATTTAGTTGCTAAAATTAACTGTTAAAATTTTTAAATACCTTTAAGAATTAAATTTATAGAAATAATTTAGGAATTATTTTTGTTTGCTTTTTTGAAAAATATATGAAAAAATTACTCTTTACTTGCTTGTTTATTGGACTTTATGGTTTATTGCTGGCAAAAGACGAAGGCAATACCATAAAAATTAAAATAGAAGGTTTAAAAGACTGTAAGTTATTTTTGGGAAATCATTTCGGAGATAAACAATATGTAACCGATACAACCGATGTTGATTCTAAAGGTCTGGCTATTTTCAAAACAAAGAAAAACCTAGATGGGGGTATTTACTTGGTAATTATTCCAAGTAAAAAGTATTTTGAAATACTGGTAGATGGTAAGGAAAATGATTTTTATATAGAAACCGATACTGTTGATTTTGTGGGACATATGAAAATAAAAGGTTCACCCGAAAATCAATTATTTAACGACTACCAAAACTTTCTAACTAAAAAAGCTAAAGATTCCGAGCCGCTTAAAAGGGGTTACGAACGTTTTAAAAATGGTAATAAAGATTCTCTAAAGTTTTATCAGGATAAACTAACTGCTATAGATAAAGAAGTTAAAGATTATAAGATAAACTTGATTGGAAACAAGTCAACCACTTTTTTGTCTAAAATTGTTAAATCAACCGCCCCGCCTGAGGTTCCTGATGCACCTATTTTACCAAATGGAAGAAAAGATTCTACATTTGCATATCGTTATTACAAGGCTCATTTTTGGGATAATATCGATTTTAGCGATCCTCGTATTTTAAGAACCCCTATTTTCCAAGCAAAGGTAAAGGAATACCTCGATCAATTAACGTATCAAATTCCCGACTCTATTAATGCATCCGCTGATGTAATTATTGAAAAAAGTAAGGCCAATAAAGAAATGTTTAAATTTTGCGTGGTGCACATTACCTCAACTTACGAACGCTCTAATATTATGGGAATGGATGGTGTTTTTGTTCATTTAGGCAAGAAATATTACACCTACAATCAAGCCTATTGGGTAGATTCAACCACAGTTTTTAAAATACAAGATCGTGCTAAAAGAACCGAGCCTTTGTTAATTGGTAAAAAAGCTCCTTGGTTTGCCTGTAAAGACACTAATAACCAATGGGTAGATATGCACAAGGTTAGGTCTAAATATTTGGTCTTGATTTTCTGGGATCCCGATTGTGGTCATTGTAAAAAAGCAATGCCCTTTTTAATTGAAGCATATCCTAAACTTAAAAAAGCCGGTGTCGAATTTTTAGGATCTTGCACCGAACTCGAAAGGGATAAATGGGTTAAATACATAAGAGAAAATAAATTACCATGGATAAATGTGGGTGACTGGGTTCCGGAAAGCAATTTTAGGTATGATTATTTTATTGAAAGTACCCCACAATTATTTGTTTTAGACGAAAATAAAAAGATAATAGCTAAAAAAATTGGTGCTGAACAACTTTACGATTTCTTTGCTAAAAGCCTCAAAATAGTTCCCGAAGAAAATAAACCTTCTGATACTTCCGAAAAAGATAAGCTTAAAAGTGATGTTCATTAAAAAAAGTCTTAACCTAAAATAATCCACCTTTGGGTTGATTTTTTATACCTTAAAAAAGGTATTCTACATTAAAATTCCTTAATACCTTAATTATGGTATTGTCTGTAAGGCAATACCATACTAAATTTGTCGTGTTATTTAAAATTAATCTAAATAAACGCAAATGAGAATTTTACTTAAATCCATCTTTATTTTAGGGACTGTTATTTTGGTGAGTAGCTCTTGTAAAAAAGAGAAAGATTTTTCTGATATAGTTCCTAAAATAGATACAACAAAATTATACGAAATACCTGCAAGCTATAATTTTAAGAATGTAAATTATTCCGGCCAAACCCAACGCCTTTTAATGCTTGATGAAATGGTTGTTTTAATGAAAACTGGAAATACGTCAGGGATTTCGGTTGATGCTCTTATATTAAAAAATATGTATGCAAATACTAATAATGCATTTGCCAGCTCCTTATTAAATTCCTCCGAAAAAAGAATAAAGGATAAAGTTTATTCATTAGAGCAATCATTGTTTGAATCATATATGGATAGCCTGTCATTGGCCTCCAATTCCATTAATTCAGGCTCTAACGGTAAAGCAGGTGTTATAGTTAGTAATGATGGAAATGCTAGTTATTTATTTGATAAATCAGGGGTTGAATACACCCAATTTGTAGAGAAAGGTCTAATGGGCGCTCTAATGTATTATCAAATATGTGAGGTTTATCTCAGCCCAGACAAAATTGGAAATTCGGTTGACAATACAACGGTAATAAGTGGTGAAGGTACTGCTATGGAACATCATTGGGATGAAGCTTTTGGATACTTTGGCGCTCCCATTGATTTTCCGGAAAATGTAAACGGAATCAAATATATAGCTAGGTATACCAATAGTCGTAATCAATTGCTTAACTGTAATAAAAAAATTATGGAAGCTTTTATAAAGGGTAGAGCAGCAATCTCAAATAAGGATTACTCCACCCGTGATACTCAAGTTCTTATAATTAAACAAGAACTCGAAAAAGTGTTTGCGGCAACCGCTATAAGCTATTTAAATAAAGCTAAAACATTTATTACTGATGACGCTATTCGAAATCATAATTTATCAGAGGGCATTATGTTTGCAAAAGCGCTAATGTATAACTCTTCAAAAAAAATAACGAACCCTCAGCTTCAACAAGTAATGATGCTTTTTGGCGATAATTTTTATAATACCACTATAGAAAACATTAATTCTGCACGCGATATTTTGAGTTCAGTTTACGAACTAAATGCTATAAA
>Ga0068876_10001904_pt1 | contig 15838 bp, 10 predicted proteins | sample NOAtaG_6_FD_66442 | JGI IMG/M metagenome (GOLD analysis project Ga0068876, IMG submission 66442) | Freshwater lake microbial communities from Lake Erie, under a cyanobacterial bloom - NOAA_Erie_Diel5S_2200h metaG | ecosystem: Environmental > Aquatic > Freshwater > Lake | place: USA: Ohio, Lake... | reverse complement strand
AATGAATCTCCGCTTATAGAAAAAGTTGCCGCTCCATTAAATGCATAATATCTTACTACATTATCCGTCGTCTCTGCATCACTTAGATCGGACCATATCATATATGATAATTGAATATTGGAATAGCCTGTCAATGATATCCAAGCATTAGGCCTAAAAGTACTCGTCACATCGCTTACATACCATCCACTAGATGAGCAACTATTGCACCCTGTTCCGTTCCCCGAACACCAAGCGCTCCAACTACCCGTATAGGATCTACAATTCTCATCACTCCACCCACAGTTTGCAGCTCCGTCAGTTGTTGAAATAAAATTATTCCCAGGTACTGTTGATATTTCGAATCCTTCGGAATAAAAAACAACATCTATCAAGCTAACTTCTGATGATTGCACAAACTCATTCTTACCATAACTTAAATCTTCATTAATAAAGACTCCATCTGTCAATAAATTCAAAAAGTAACACCGTGGTAAATACACCTTGATGTATCTTTTGTTATAATAATTTGGAACATTAATACCGACTTGAGTCAAACTATTAATCTGTATAGTTGATAAATCAATATCGTAATAACCAAAAATGGAATTTGATACATCGCCTTGCTTTGACGCAGTTTCTCGCACAATATTCATATATCCACCTACATCAGCCACGGATGGATTCAATGTAAACTCAAATTCTCCATACATTCTTTCCCAACTTGTCTCTCCCACCAAAATCACCTCAGAATGTGCATTCAACAGTGGAAACTTTGAAGCCGCTTCCAGTTCCATCATCTCTGTTGAATGATACGATGACTGACATAAAACGTAATTTCCAAATAGACCTAGAACAAATAATAATGCTGTTTTCATAGTTTTTTTTCCAAAAATAATCAAATTTCTCATTATTGTAAATATTAATCAGATTATTTTACATTAATATATACTCCTTTTTACAAATTCTTTTGGTACTTGTATAGGTGAAAGAACATGCAGGGAAAAAGGTAGAATCCGCCATCAGAGTCTCAGGAATGAGCATCACCATAGTGGCTTCTAAATTGGGAATTACTCGAAGAACACTCTATAATTATTTCGAATCAGAGAGTTTAGACCCTCGTGTCATATCCAAAATTGAGAAAATTATACATATTCGTATTCAAGATTATAGCCCCGTTAAAAAACTGGAGGATCAATCACACGTCCAACCGGACTCCTTAGAATACTGGCGCAACAAATACATTGAGTTATTAGAAAAATACACTCAATTGCTCGAAGAAAAACAAAGATAATTATTCAACCTCCCCAAATGGCTTACTGGCGGTTGCTGGAGAAGTCTCTTCCATAATCCCCTCTGCCTTGGGCTCTTCCTCTGCAAAAAATCGCTTTTGAAACAGTAACAACACCACAATACCCAATGAAATGGCGGTGTCGGCTATATTGAAAATCGGAGGAAACAGGGCCTTGACTTCTCCTCCTACCCAGGGCATCCACTCAGGAAAGTGGATGTATTTACACACATGGATCATGTCCACTACATTGCCCATGAGCCAGGGAGCATATCCTCCGCCATTCGGCTCCGCCAGCTCCGTATAGGGCATGTAATCCATATAGTGCTCGTCATACACCGCCCCTTTGTCGAAAATCACTCCGTAAAAAACACTGTCTAAAATATTTCCCAATGCTCCTGCCAAAATCAAGGACATACAAGCAATGAGAGCCGTGTTGGCCTTGCGCTGAATCAATTTATACAAATAAACGGTGATTCCAAAGAAAACCCCAATTCGAAAAATGGTCAAGAGCAATTTGCCCAATTGGCCTGGCAACATCCAACCAAAGGCCATTCCGGGATTTTCTACAAACTGAACATTCAACCACCCTGGAATCAATATCTCTACCTCTCCATATTGAAAATGGGTTTTGACATACCATTTTACGCATTGATCTAAAATGATCAAGGAAGAAAAAATACCTACCGCCCACATCCATCGTTTATCCCACTTCATGCTGTATGCTATTGCATGTTCTTGGCTTCTATGCTCAAGGTAGCATGAGGAACCAACTTCAGACGCTCTTTTGGAATCAATTTGCCTGTCACACGACAAATGCCGTAGGTTTTATTCTTGATACGCAACAACGCGTTCTCCAATGAGAGGATAAACTTGCCTTGACGAGCCGCCAACTGAGCAATCTCTTCACGGCTGGTATTGTCATTGCCATCTTCCATCATCTTGAAAGTGGGCGATGTATCATCGGTGCTGTTGTCTCCTTCATGAGAAAGACTTTGCTTCAACTCCTCCATATCTGATTTGGCCTGTTCCAACTTTTGCTTAATCAAAATTTCAAACTCTGCTAAATCCTTGTCTGAGTAGCGCATGGAAGTACTGGAGGTATTGGACAAAGGAGTAGGCGCCTCGATCTTGGCATTAGGAGAAATGGTCTCTTTGGCTTTGATCTTGGGTTTCACATTTACAACAACCGCCGATACCGGGGCTGGAGCCGCTTTCTTCGCTGCAGACTTCTCTACTTTTTGGGGAGCTACTGATTTCTTCACCACCGCCTTTGCAATAGGAGCGGCCTTCTTCACCTCTACCTTTTTAACAGGAGCAGGTGTTACCTTTTTAGCAGTAGGAGCCACTTTTTTGGATGCTGGTTTGGCAGCTTTTTTAGGAGCCGGGGCAGCCTTCTTCGCCACTGGCTTAACTGCTTTTTTAGGTGCTGGAGCGGCTTTCTTCGCTACTGGCTTGGCTACTTTTTTGGGAGCAGGAGCCGCTTTCTTAGCTACTGGCTTGGCTACTTTTTTAGGAGCAGGAGCCGCCTTTTTCGCTACTGGCTTGGCTGCTTTTTTAGGAGCAGGAGCTGCCTTCTTCGCTACTGGTTTAGCCGTCTTTTTAGGAGCAGGAGCTGCCTTCTTAGCTACTGGTTTAGCCGCCTTCTTAGGAGCAGGAGCTGCCTTCTTAGCTACTGGCTTAGCCGCCTTTTTGGGAGCAGGTGCTGCTTTTTTTATCGGTTTAGCAGTCGCTTTTGGGGCTGTTTTCTTAACTGCATTTTTTGCTACTGCCTTCACTATAGGCTTCTTGGCTGCCTTTGCAGGAGCGCTCTTTTTAACCACTTTCTTTGCCATACGACTAAGATTTTGAAATTTGAATAAACATGGTTTGGTTCTCCTCCCACTCCACTCTCTCCCCTTCTTGGAAATTTTCGACTAAAGTTAAGGAATCAGCCAAAACCTGACCGCGAATATATTGGGAATTTTGATTGATTGCATCACTCCAAAGTGAATTTGCTGTTAAGGTGACCCGAATCCGATCAGTCACTTCCAATTGACTCTCCTTTCGGATGTTTTGAATACGGTTCACCACTTCTCGCGCAATGCCCTCCGCTCTTAGCGCTTCCGTGATGGTAACATCCAACGCCACGGTGAGATTTCCATGATTAACTACCTTCCAACCGGGGATGTCCACCGGGATAATTTCCACATCCTCCGTTTCCAATAACATCTCCCCAATGGAGGTGGGCACTTTGGTGACTCCTTCTCTTTCAATGTCCTGTATCATTTGTTGGCCATTTGACTCTGCAAACAACTGCACTTCCTTCATCGCTTTACCGCACTTCCTTCCCAATGTCTTGAAATTCAACTTCAAGTTTTTTACAAACTTCGACTCCGACTCATCCACAAACAATAACTCCTTCACATTGACTTCCGATAAAATCAACTCCGCTACCTTGGCGATATTGGCCGATTGATGGTCTGATATCACCGGAATTTTAATAGACTGAAGCGGCTGACGAACCTTGATGTTCTCTTTCTTGCGAATCGACAACACCATGGAAGATATGCGTTGCGCCCAATCCATGTTTTGCTCCAATTGAACATCGATATAAGCAGTATTCACCTTTGGCCAATGGGAAAGGTGCACCGAATCACCCTCCTTCCTTTGGGTCAATTGACGATACAACCAATCTGCATAAAAAGGAGCAAACGGCGAAATCAACTGAGATACCACTGTCATGCACTCATGCAAGGTTTGATAAGCCGCCTTTTTATCCTGCGACATCTCTCCATGCCAAAATCTCTTTCGACTTAATCGCACATACCAATTGGACAAATGGACATCCACAAACTCATCAATAGCGCGAGCAGCGGGAGTGGGGTCAAAATCCGACAAATGTTGATCAACAAATTGGATGAGCGAATTTAATCTTGAAATAATCCAGCGATCCAACTCAGATCGGTTTTCTAAAGATACCCCGTTCTCATCATACTCATAATGATCGATATTGGCATAAATGACAAAAAACTGATAGGTATTGGAAAGGGTTCCAAAAAGTTTTCTTTGCGTTTCGGTGATTCCCTCCTCGTCAAATTTAAGATTGTCCCATGGCTGTGCGTTGGTTAACATATACCACCTTGTGGCATCGGGACCATATTTGGATAAAGTGATAAATGGATCCACCGCATTGCCCAATCGCTTGGACATTTTATTGCCATTTTTATCCAATACCAACCCATTGGATACCACGTTTTTGTAGGCCACCGAGTCGAAACAGGCCGTTGCGATAGCATGCAGCGTATAAAACCAACCGCGGGTTTGATCCACACCTTCTGCGATAAAGTCTGCAGGAAAAGCCTTTCTATCATCAACAAGCGATTTATTCTCGAAGGGATAGTGCAGTTGAGCGTAAGGCATTGACCCACTATCAAACCACACATCGATCAAATCTGCCTCACGACGCATGGGCTTGCCACTCTCGCTTACCAAAATCCAATCATCCACATAGGGTTTGTGTAAATCAAATTGGAGGTAATTCTCAGCAGAAAAATCATTCAATTTAAAATCAGCTAGAGGATTTTTTACCATGAATCCAGCCTGCACCGAAAGTTCTAATGCGTTCTTTAGTTGCTCCACTGATCCGATACATACTGCTTCTTTGCCGTCCTCTGTTCGCCATATCGGCAAAGGGATTCCCCAAAAACGAGAGCGAGAGAGATTCCAATCATTGGCACTTTCTAACCAATTTCCAAAGCGACCGGTTCCTGTTGCTTCTGGTTTCCAACGAATGGTCTTGTTCAATTCGGCCATTCGCTCTCTGATTTGCGGAATTTTGACAAACCACGAATCCAATGGATAATACAGCACCGGCTTATCGGTTCTCCAACAATGAGGATAGTTGTGAGCGTATTTCTCCTTTTTAAAAAGCTTGCCCTCAGTTTGTAATTTTAAAATGATGCGATCATCTACACTGAGGTATTTCAACTTGGAAGTATCTGCAATAACACTCGCCAGTTTTTGCTGTTGAATGATCAATTCATCGGCTCTCTCGGTCAAGGTATAATACGCTTCTTTGACAAACTCCTCGCCATATAAAAACACCCCATCATTGACCTCTGGAACAAAACGTCCACGGCGATCTACCAGGGTAAGGTGATCAATTCCATTTTGCTTGGCTACCCTGAAGTCATCGGCACCGAAGGATGGGGCAATATGAACAATTCCGGTACCGTCTTCTGTGGTTATAAAATCACCGGCAATCACCTCAAAGGCCTTGCCTGCAGGTTTTACAAAAGGAAGCAATTGATGATAGGATTGACCAACTATTTCCCTTCCCTTGATATTCTTCAATCGCACAAAAGGAATTTCTTTATCCCCCTTTTGATAGTCATCAAAATTCAGCTCTTGGTTTTTTTCTGGGAAATATTTACTCACCAAAGCATCCGCCAATATTACCACTTGGGCCTCACCTGAAAATGGATTGTAGGTTTTGATTACCGCGTAATCTATGTCCTCACCTACCGCAAGGGCTGTATTGGAGGGAAGTGTCCAAGGAGTGGTGGTCCATGCCAGAATAAACAAAGGGAGACCTCTTCTGCACTCCACCAAGAATTCCTCCTCTTTTATCTGAAACTGCGCCACTGCGGAGGAGTCTTTCACCTCTTTGTAACAGCCCGGCTGATTCAATTCATGTGAACTCAAACCGGTTCCTGCCGCTGGGCTATAGGGTTGAATGGTAAACCCTTTGTATAAGAGATCCTTTTCAAAAAGTTGTGATAAAAGCCACCAAACCGTTTCGATGTATTTATTGTCGTAGGTGACATATGGTTCCTTCATGTCCACCCAATAGCCCATGTCGCGGGTAAGGGTTTCCCAGAGGTCGGTATATTTCATCACCTCTCGGCGGCATGCCTGGTTATATTCCTCAACTGAAATTTTAGTTCCGATGTCTTCTTTCTTAATGCCCAGTGTTTTTTCTACCGCCAATTCGATGGGAAGTCCGTGCGTATCCCAACCCGCTTTCCGCATTACACGTTTTCCTTTCAACGTTTGGTAACGACAAAACACATCTTTGATGGCCCGTGCCATCACGTGATGAATGCCCGGAATTCCATTGGCAGAGGGAGGACCCTCATAAAAAACAAATGCACTATGCTCATCGCGCTCTTGAATACTACGATGAAAGATATCCTTCTCTTCCCACATCTGCGCGATTTCCTGCGCAATGGCTGGCAGACTCAGACCTTTGATATCACGATATAAATTTCCCATTCAGGTTTACTGTCAGTAAGCCCGCGAAGATAAGAAATCAAAGGTGAACGGCTATACTTTTGAGATTTTTACCATATTGGTCATTCCCTGCTCATTGATGGGCATGGAAGCGATGTTCACGACAAATTCACCGTCATGGATGTATCCTAGCTTTTTCAGTTGATAACGGATATCTGCGATGGTTTGATCCGTACTCACCATTTTGTTGTAATAAAAGGCTTTTACCCCCCACACCAAGTTCATTTGGGTTAAGATTCTTTTGTTTCCTGTAAAAACAAAAATATTGGCATGCGGTCTCCAACCCGCCACGCGATAGCCCGTATAACCTGAAAAGGACATGGCCACAATGGCTGTTGATTTGGTTCTTTGCGCCAAACGACAGGCGCTAAAGCAAACGCTGTCCGTTAAAAAACGAGACTCGTCAATGGCATCAGGGGCCTCTTCTTTATAATAGATGCCCTCATATTTTTCTGCTTGCGTTACGATATTGTTCATGATTTGAATGGCCTCCACGGGATATTTTCCCACTGAGGTTTCTCCACTGAGCATTACGGCATCTGCACCATCCAACACCGCATTGGCTACATCCGTCACCTCCGCACGGGTGGGCGTCATGTTGGTAATCATGCTTTCCATCATCTGCGTTGCCACGATGACCGGTTTCGCTGCTTCCACACATTTGCGCACAATGAGCTTTTGCACCAAGGGTACATTTTGTAGCGGTATTTCCACTCCTAAATCCCCTCTTGCCACCATCACGGCATCTGTCTCGGCAATGATTTCATCGATTTGATCCACCGCCTCAGGCTTTTCAATCTTGGCCACTACCTTGGCATGCTTACCACTTTCCTGAATGATGGCCTTGAGCGCCACAATGTCTTGGGCATTTCGCACAAAGGACAAGCCTATCCAGTCCACATCATGCGACAAGGCAAAGTGCAAATCCTCTATGTCCTTTTGAGATAATGAAGGCAAGGAAACTTTGGTGCTGGGTAAATTCAAACCCTTTTTGGATGACAATATTCCCCCTTGAATCACCTTGGCCTCCACATTCTTCTTACCATCTGTTTTTTCAATCACCATCACCAACTTTCCATCATCCAACAAGATATGTTCACCTGGCTTCACATCTGCAGGAAACTCCTTGTAGTTGGTGTAGATGATTGTATTGGTCCCTATTTGTTTTTCGGTAGTGATGGTAATGGATTGACCTTTTACCAATTCCACCCCATTGTTTTCCATCTCTCCTACACGCAGCTTAGGACCTTGCAGATCTGCGAGCAGAGCCGTGTTGGTGCCCAATTCCTTGTTAATGGCCCTTACATTTTCTATTACCTCCTGGTGCACCTCATGCGCTCCATGCGAAAAATTGAGACGCACAACATCCAATCCAGCTTGGATCATTTCTTTCAATACTGCTTTAGCAGCAGAGGCGGGTCCGATAGTGGCTACAATCTTGGTTTTTTTCATTTCTTCTCAGACGGTAAAAGACAGGCTTGAATGAGCCTCTCCACAGTTTTGATTTTACTAAATTCTATTTCCAATGCGGCGGCAATACCCGGAATAGTTTTGATTTTATTGACCCAAAGCGGGGCCAAGGGCTCACGCTCATGATCCAATTTCAAAATGAAATCCCACTTGCCCCATTCAGGTATAAGCGCTCCGTAGGGAGATTTATTTTCGAACAAATTGACACCCAACTTCTCCTCATCACTGTAGTATTGAAATCGCCAATGTGATGAAAAATCATTGGGTCTTTGTTCCACTAAAACATCCTCCACTCTTGCGAGAGATAACCTAAAATGAACATTGAGCAACCAAGCCAAACGAACTTCCATTTCAGCAGTGCTGATGGCGATGAACTCCATCGCGTTTTCATCATATCCTTTACCAAAGTTGAAACTCATTTTACTTAGTGTACAAATTACACTTACAAAAGTACGCGAAAAAAGACTTAACTGGAAGGGAAATCCATCGACAGCGCCAAAGAATTATCCACTTCTGTCTTTAATTTAACATACTTTCCTAAAAAGAAGGCCTCATTTTGTTCCCAATGTCCCGCAGGAAAATCAAAAGCGATGGGAACATCCAAATCTTTGCTGAGCTGCCAAAAAATCTCTTGAACAGAAGGTCCCCAAGGATTGTCCACACCAAAACCAAACTGCTGGGTATTATCCTTCATTTGGGTAAACCCACCCAGCAAAAGTCCCTTAATTCCATCCAAAACCCCTGCTCTTTTCAATCCCATCAGCATTCGATCCAAGTGGTAAATCATTTCATCCACATCCTCTAGAAAAAGAATTTTACCTTTTGCCTCCAACTGAGTAGCTGAACCCAGTTGAGAGTATATCACACTCAAATTTCCACCTACAATGGGGGCTTCAATAGGCGCATTGATATTCCCTTCTGCCCTCCAAGTCCTAGACTGCCACTTACCGCTCAATGCATTTTTCAATTGTTCCAAGGCCAAGGGAGTGGCATCTGGGAAGCTAATAGGCATGGTAGAATGGATAGTGGGAATACCCAAATTATTCCATCGATTGTGCAAGACAGTGATATCACTGTAACCACACAACCACTTGGGGTTGTTTTTTAACACCACATCTGGAATCTGATCCACCACGCGCACAGAACCATATCCGCCCCTAGCAATGATCACCGCCTTGATTTCAGGATCGAGCAAACAATCCAACAATCCCTGCGTGCGCTGCTTGTCTGTTCCCGCGAGTTGTCCGTTCTGATAAAACACTTGCGGCATCACCTTGGCTTTAAAACCCCAATGATGAATAGTATCTAACGCCGGCTGCAATTGATCTTCCGTTACCCAGCGAGCTGTTGCGCAAATTCCAATGGTATCGCCTGGTTGTAAAAAAGGAATCTGCATTTAGGCCACTACATTACCGGGTTGAACATTTTTATCTGCTGCTAAAGCACACAGCTTTCCCTCTGCATTTTCTGCCATTAAAATCATTCCTTGACTCTCGATTCCTTTGATTTCTCTTGGGGCTAAGTTGATCAACATCAAAACATTTTTCCCTACCATTTCTTCAGGAGTATAGTGCTCTGCGATTCCACTTACCACAGTGCGCTCATCCAAACCGGTATCAACGTTTAGCTTGAGCAATTTTTTGGTTTTAGCTACTTTTTCTGCAGCCAACACCTTCACCATTCTCAAATCCATTTGTTGGAATTGCTCAAAGGTAATGTTAGGCTTTTGTTCCGCCACCGATGCGGAATTCATCGCCTTGGACTGCTGCAATTTGGCTACTTGCAGTTGTACCTGCTCGTCGGTAATCTTTTCAAATAAAATAGGCACCTGACCCATTGCATGACCGGTGGGAATGATCACATGATGAGCAGCGTCTTTCCATTGGGTTGTATTTAAATTCAACCCTGATTTTATTTTCTTGACTGTAAATGGTAAGAATGGCTCCATCGCGATGGACAATTTTGCAACGATTTGGGTACACTGAAAAAGAACGAAAGCCGTCCTTTGCGGATCTGTTTTTTGTAACTTCCAGGGCTCTGTTTCCGTGAGATACTTATTTCCCCAACGGGCCAATTGCATGGCTTCTGATAAGGCGTCTCTGAATCTGAAAGCTTCTAGTTTCTCCCCAATGGTTTTCATGGAAAGCGCAATTCCATCTTGCACTTCCCTGTCTGTCTGATCTAGCTCATAACCCTCAATGGAAGGAACAATGCCATTGTAATATTTGTGATTTAATACAAAAACACGATTGACAAAATTACCGAGTATATCTGCCAATTCATTGTTCACTCTATCCTTGAAATCTGCCCAAGTAAATTCACTGTCCTTTTGCTCCGGCATAATGGAGCAAAGGACATAGCGCATTTCATCTTGTTTGTCTTTGAACTCCTCCAAATACTCATGTAACCATACCGCCCAATTGCGTGAGGTAGAAATTTTATCCCCCTCCAAATTCATGAATTCATTGGCCGGTACGTTGTACGGAAGTACAAAATCACCATGCGCCTTCAGAATAATAGGAAAGATGATGCAGTGAAAAACGATGTTATCTTTTCCGATGAAATGAATCAACCTTGAATCTTCACTTTTCCAATAATCCTCCCAATGCTTGCCATGCTGCTCGGCCCACACTTTAGTATTGGTGATATACCCAATAGGGGCATCCATCCAAACGTACAGCACCTTGCCATCTGCACCTTCCACGGGAACAGGCACTCCCCAATCCAAGTCTCTTGTCATGGCTCTGCTTTGCAAACCTCCATCTATCCAACTCATGCACTGTCCCAACACATGCGCCTTCCACTCTTTGGTAATGTGATGTTGCACCCCCTCTAATTTTCCTTCCGCAATAAAGTCTTTGATCCAATTTTCATGTTGACCCATGGGCAAATACCAGTGCGAAGTCTCTTTTAAAATCGGGGCGCTTCCACTCAATGTGGACTTGGGTTCAATCAATTCCAAAGGACTCAGCGCAGTGCCACATTTTTCGCATTGATCACCATAAGCGCGATCATTGGCGCATTTGGGACAGGTTCCGATGATATATCGATCCGCCAAAAACTGTTTGGCTTCGGGATCATAATACTGCATGGAAGTTTCCACTTCAAACATACCTTTCTTCAACAGCGTCTTGAATACCTCTTGTGACATCGCATGATGCTCTGCAGAAGAAGTTCTGTGATAAATATCAAAGTGAATTCCAAAATCAGCAAAAGATTTTCCCATCATTTGATGGTACTGATCCACGATTGCCTGCGGAGTGCTTTTTTCTTTGTGCGCTCTCAATGTAATGGCCGCCCCATGCTCGTCTGATCCGCAAATGAATGCGACATCTTTTTGATTGGCCTTCAAATAGCGAACATAAATATCAGCGGGCAAATAAGCGCCAGCAATATGTCCGATATGGATAGGTCCATTGGCATAAGGCAAAGCTGCCGTGATGAGATAACGTTTTGGATCATTCATGCTGCGAATTTACCGCACAGAGAGGCATGCCCAAACAGGAATATGATCACTTATCAATCTAGTGCTCTTTAAATCCGACCAATCTTGGCTGATATCGTAACATCCATGCTCAGATACTAGCCATTCTTTTTGCTCTAAATAAATATGATCATAAGCATTGGCCAAATGCTGCCCATTCTTGTCTGGCTTCATTTTGAGGGTGGTCTTTTGATTGTCCATTGCGTCTTTGAATCCTACTTTATACAATTCTTGAGCTCCAAACTCCTCTTGCGTCGCATTGCAATCGCCAACTAAAACTATGGCATCATTGGGATACCACTTGGTGAGATCTTTGAGCGCGGCAATTTCTGTATTGGGACCTTTATCTTTGGGAACCGCATGCAAATTGGCCAATAAAAAAGTCTTGGAGCCAAATGTAAATCGCCCCAAATAAGGCTCTCGATCAATCACCTCGGCCACTTGACTTTCCAACCAAGGCTTTCCTGAAAGCTTTATTCTGTGCGGCCGCCACAAAAAGGCATAGCGCTCCACTCCATTGCCCGTTGTAGGGTTGCTCACTGCATACTCCCATTTACTTCCTTTGCGATTGAGCTCATCTACCAAACGAGCCACGGCCGCGGCCCCACCTTCTCCTGCCACTACCTCTTGAATAGCCACCACATCAAAATCCTTGAGTACTTTGGCCATGTAAGCAATTTCACTATCATCTTTCGATTTACCCAAATTGGCGATATTCCAAGAAGCCAATCGGAAGCAGCCTTCCGGAGATTGAATGTGATGCACCTCTGGATTTTCTGCAATATCCGTTGCCCAATTTTTCGGAGCATCCTCCGTTGGGGTATTTCCGCTATTTCCGCAAGCGAAAAAAGTAATGAAAATCAAGTAATAAATACCCTTCATTTTTTATCGAATAAAAATATATTCCGCAATTTGCACAGCATTGGTCGCTGCTCCCTTGCGCAAGTTATCCGCCACCACCCATGCATTGAGGGTGTTGGGCATCGTTTCGTCTCGGCGCAAACGACCCACAAAAACATCGTCCGAGTCATGGGCATGGATATTGGGCATGGGGTATTGGGCATTGACAATATCATCAACCACCTTGACACCCGGGAATTGAGACAACGCTTTTCTTACTTCTTCTAAGTTAAAATCCCTTTTAAAACTGACGTTGATGCTTTCAGAATGACCTCCCATCACGGGAACTCGAACTGCAGTAGCTGATACTTTTATCTCATCCTCCTGCATGATTTTTTTGGTTTCTACAATCATCTTCATTTCCTCCTTGGTGTAACCATTTTCCATGAAAATATCTATTTGAGGAATGAGATTCAAATCTATTGGATATCGATAGGCCATCTCACCCTCAATACCGGCGCGCTCATTCATGAGTTGATCCACGGCCATTTTTCCAGTTCCTGTAACACTTTGATATGTACTTACTATTACTCTGTCAACGGCATATAAATCATGCAAAGGTTTTAAAAACATCACCATTTGTATGGTGGAACAATTGGGATTGGCGATGATTCTATCTTCTACCGTCAAAACCTTTCCATTGACCTCGGGAACGATCAATTTCTTGGTGGGATCCATGCGCCAAGCGCTGCTGTTATCAATCACCACACAGCCTATTTCAGCAAATAAAGGAGCCCATTGAAGGCTTGTATTTCCCCCGGCTGAAAACAAAGCCAACTCAGGTTTCATTTCTACCGCCATCTCTGGCGTCACAATCGCCCATGGCTTGCCATTGAAGTTCACTGTCTTTCCTAAAGACTTCTCCGTAGCCACCGGAATCAACTGCGATACTGGAAATTTTCTTTCCTCTAATACCTGCAACATCTTGGTGCCTACCAGGCCCGTTGCACCTACTACCGCTACTTTCATATGCGTCTTATATGAATCAATTTATGCTTGGCAAGGTAGGATAGTTTTGGCAACTATGAAAAAACTACTACCCCTTTTCCTCCTCCTTCCCTTGTTGAAAATATCTGCACAGTGTGAAGATTCCTTTAACAGTGGAAGCATTAATGCTCTGTGGAATTTTACAAGCAATGAATTCCTTGTCAATGGCAATGAACAGCTGCAACTTCAAAGCAATGGAGCTGGTTTTGCAGCGGCTTCATGGAATATAAGCGACTGTTCTAATGAAGCCGTGGAATGGCAATTTTATATTAAACAAAGCTTTGCAGGTAGCACCAACAATTATGGAAAAATATTCTTGAGTCATAACCCTGTAATAGACAGCGGAGGTTATGAAACAGGAAACAACTCCGTGGGTTATATGATTCGCTTGGGAAGCGCAGGAAGCAATGATGTTATCGAATTTTTCAGAACTGAAGGTCCAACTAGTCCCACTCTCCTCATGAGCGGATTCAATATCAGCAGTGGAATCAATGGGTGGATCAAAATCAGAAAATTCAATGGATTTGAATTGTACTTCATGGACAATGACTCCACGGATTATACGCTAATAGGTGCCACTACTGACAACACTTATAACGTGTTTAATTTCCTTACATGGCAATGCTATTTTACTTCTTCCAATAGCAGCAACTTCTACCTTGATGATTGTTACTCCGGCCCTGTCTACATTCCTCCAGTGGCATACGAACCCTCCTTTAGAGAAGTGGTGATCAATGAAATCATGGCAGACCCTTCTCCCTCCAATGGGCTGCCGGATATTGAGTATGTTGAATTATATAACAACGCACCATTTCCCATTTCTCTTCAAGATTGGCAATGGGTGAATTCCAGCACCATCAAACCCATCCTCAGTGGAAGTATTGATTCCAATGGCTATGCGATACTCTGTGATCTCAGCGCTGTATTCAATTTCACAGGGAATGTGATTGGCATTGAAAGCTTTGGATTGTTGACCAACGGAGGCGACAGCTTGAGCCTGCTCTCTCCCGCTGGTGAATTGGTGGACTTTGTTGTTTACAACCTGAATGACTATGAGAACGATGAGGGAAAGGAAGGTGGATGGTCATTAGAGCAGATCAGACCACACTTGGCTTGCAGCGATCATTTCAACTGGAAACAAAGTTGTCATGTGGTAGGAGGAACGCCAGGAATCCAGAACTGTCAATACGGCAATGGCGATCCAGAAGAAGATTTCGCACTTGTAGATTACGGCATTGACACCCTGGGAAAAGTATTCCTCTGGACCAATCGACCCATCTTGCAAGACAGTATTGCAATACAATACAACCAAAGTGAATATCACTTACCCCTTCATCACCTGAGTGATAGCGCTTGGTTTACTGCGGGGGAATGGATGGGCAGTTCGATGCAAAATATCAAAATTCACCATCTCAACAGTTGCCTATCTGATACCCTTTCTCACATCCAATTTGCCATTGGTAAGCCCCAAAATATCCAACCCAAAGAAATTTTTATCAGCGAAGTACTCTCTCATCCGTATGAGAACGGCTCTTCCTTTATCGAACTATTCAACAGCAGTCCACGCATCGTTACACTCGATGAATTGCACATTGAAAATGCCAATGGAGATAATAACTGCATCGCCTATCATCATCACTTTATTGCACCCAAAACAGCGATGTGCGTGAGTGAAAAAAGTGATGTGGTGAGAGAACAGTACCCACCACCACCCGCATTTGCAGCCTGCTATCATAGCGCCTCCCTGCCCTATTTCACTCAAAGTGCGGGCCAGGTGACCTTAAAAAATCGATGGGATAAAGTGATGGAAACGATGGAATACAATGAAGAAATTCATCATCCTATCATCTATGACCCACAGGGTGTTTCGTTTGAAAGAATCAAAATTCCATGTCCACAAAATGATGGATGTTGGACCAGTGGGGCCGAGCATTATGGATTTGCAACCCCTGGTTACTTTATTGAAGATAAAAATCGGCCTGATCAAGCGTTAAATAGAGATTGGAGCCTATCTTCTGAGTGGTTCAGCCCAAACAATGACATGAAGAATGATCAGCTATTTATTCGCAGGAAAGGCAGTGAAGAGAACCATTTGATAACCATTCAAATTCACGCCATAGATGGATGGGTGGTTCGCCACCTTACTACCTATGAGCTTAACCTGCAAGCTGCAGAGTGGATGTGGGATGGAAAAGATGAAAATGGTGTTTTATGTGCTGCGGGGATCTATTTTTTGCATATCGTCGATCAACCTTCCACATCAAAAAAAAGAGAGATGATCAAAAGCATTGTACTTTCGCCTTGAATGATGTACTTCCACAAAACACCACGACTGATTCGGGCCATTGCACAGGAGTTTACTTGGCGTATTCCGAGTGAGGAAAAAGCGTTGTATCTCACTTTTGACGATGGGCCAACGCCTGTGATTACAGAAAAAACACTCAATATTTTAG
>Ga0068876_10001901_pt1 | contig 15864 bp, 12 predicted proteins | sample NOAtaG_6_FD_66442 | JGI IMG/M metagenome (GOLD analysis project Ga0068876, IMG submission 66442) | Freshwater lake microbial communities from Lake Erie, under a cyanobacterial bloom - NOAA_Erie_Diel5S_2200h metaG | ecosystem: Environmental > Aquatic > Freshwater > Lake | place: USA: Ohio, Lake... | reverse complement strand
CCTTAGTCCCGAACGTAAATTTGTTCGGCAGGTACGGTCTATCACCGGTTACACCCCCAAGGATACCTTTCTTTATCATTTGGCCCTCAAGCACTCCTCTTTGGTGTCAAGCCAAAAGCACTCCCATGCTGAATGCAATGAACGACTGGAGTTTTTGGGTGATACTATTCTTGATTCCGTTATCTCTGAATACCTGTTTAAATTGTACCCGACGCGTGATGAAGGATTCCTCACTGAAATGAGGGCCAAAATCGTGAATAGGCGCTCTTTGAATGACATGTGCCGCAAAATCAAATTGGATTCCCTGATTCAATTCCACCGAACGCGTTCAAGCCAAGTCAATCGGTCCATGTACGGGGATGCCTTGGAGGCTTTCATCGGAGCGGTTTATTTGGATTTAGGATATGAATCAACCAAGAAATTCGTGCTGAACCGAATCCTCGGAGACCATGTGGACATTCTTGAGGTCGAAGATTATATCTACAACTTCAAGTCAATTTTGTTGGAACACGTTCAAAAAGAAAAACTTGAGCCCTTGAGCTATGAATTGGCAAATGAGGATGGGGAGGGCAGCGATAAAATATTCAGAATCAACGCCAAAATAGGGGAGCAAATCGTGGGTACTGGCCTTGGCAAAAAGAAGAAAACAGCTGAGCAGGCCGCATCTGAAGACGCACTCAAAAAAATGAAAGTGCTGCCAAGCGATTTTGACCCCGAAAACTAATCTTTTACTGCCCCGTCCAATGTATTTAGCAGCATCTCTACAGGGATGTTAGAGCATTCGAAATGCCCCTCGGGACAAGATTTGAAGCCGTGAAGTCCACAAGGCCTACAGCTCAGGCTCTTGGTTGTTTCCACCGTCGAGCCCCTACTTCCTGTTGGCCCAAACCCGAAGTGAGGTACTGTAGATAAAAAGACAGCTGTCACCGGAGCATTTGTGGCACTTGCGAAGTGTAGAGGGGCGCTGTCATTCACGAAATTCATGGTGGCTCCCTCCATGAGTGCAACCGATTGCAACATGGTCAACCTTCCCGCCATTGTTTCAACATTTGTGTGTGATACGCCACCCTTGATGCGGTTGCAGGCTGCTTGGTCTGTTGGACCGCCCAACAACAGCACGTCCAGCGAAGTCGGCAGGGAATCAATCAATTCCATCCATTTTTTTTCTGGCCATTGTTTGGTGAACCATACAGAGGTTGGTGCAATGCAAACATAGGGTCGGTCCCGCTTGATGGTTTCGCGGTCGATTGTCGAAGGGTAGAGTCGGATGGAATCCTGTTGTTGGTCCGTAAAGTGTTCCACGACCGTCAGGTTCCTGGCGACCTCATGGGTGCCATCCCCGATACGGTGCTGAACTTGGCGGTGGTACAGAAACGAGAAGGGATTTTTGTCGAAACCGCATATGTGCTTCGCACCTGAAAACACAGCCAACAAACCGGAGCTGGAGTAACGGTGCAGGTTTACGACGACGTCGTAGCGTTCGGCACGGATTTGTTTCAGCAGCCTCCAAAGCTCTTTAAGCTTGCCCTTTCCCTTGTCACGGACGAATAATTTTTGAACAAATGGATGTCCTTTCAAGAGGCCTTCGTTTCCCTTGCGAAGTAAAAAATGAATCTCAGCACCAGGAAACACGCGATGTAGCCGCTCTAATACAGGAGTAGCCAACACTACATCCCCGGTATACGCCGGTTGTACTACAAGGATTTTGGACGGGGTCAAATTGGGGTTCACGGTTGGAGTTGTGATTCTTGAATGGCCAACCACGCCATGAGTCCGGTCGAAACGCCCAATGAGGATTCTTCAATGTCAAATTCGGGCGTATGGACGCCATGTACGATTCCACGGCTTTCGTTGCGGGTCCCAAGGCGGTAAAAGCAACCGGGCACTTCATGAGAATACCAAGCAAAATCTTCTGCGGCCATCCATAAATCAAGGTCCACCACCTTGTCGACGCCCACGTATTCCTCGGCCCATTTCCTTGCCCGTTGGTAGACCTGCATATCGTTGTGAAGGACCGGATACCCCTTTTTGATTTCAAGTTCAGCCTGTCCACCCATGGATTTGGCTGTCGAATGCACAATTTCATGGATCATGTCATGTGCTTTGTGGCGCTGGGTTTCGTTCATGCAACGGAATGTGCCTTCTAGCATCACGAAATCGGGAATGACGTTGGTTGCACCATCTCCGCGAATTTTTCCGAAACTCAAAACGGAAGGAATGCGTGGGTCAGACATCCTGCTCACAACTGTTTGAAGATTCAAAAGGATTTGGGCCGAAATGATGATGGGGTCAACAAACGCTTGGGGTTGGGCTGCATGGCCCCCCTTGCCCACAACTTTGAGGTAGATTTCATCTGCACTTGCCATGTACATGCCGCCTCGCATTCCGATTGTGCCGGCCGGTAGAAGAGGCATAACGTGCTGCCCGAAAATGGTCTCCACGGTTGGATTAGCCAAAACACCCTCCTTGATCATGACGTGTGCGCCACCGGGAAGCTTTTCCTCGCTCGGTTGGAATATGAACTTGATGGTGCCCTGGAAGTGGTCACGCAATTCAGAAAGGATCTTAGCCGTGCCCAATAACGACGCAGTATGCACATCATGGCCACAAGCATGCATCACACCGGGATTCTTAGAGGCGTAATCAACCCGATTGGATTCCTGTATGGGAAGCGCATCCATGTCGGCACGCAGAGCGACCACCCGACCACTCCCCAGATTGCCCCGCAAAAGACCTACAACGCCCGTTTTGGCAACACTGGCTTCGTATTCAATTCCCCAAGACTGGAGTTTGTTGCATACCAACGCGGCCGTCTCATGTTCCTCGAATGCCAATTCGGGGTTCGCATGGATGCACCTCCTGATTTCGATGATTTCTGGCAATATTTCAACTGCACGATTGGCGATGGAGGCTCTCAGGTCCATGAAGCATTCATTTTTCCAAATATCGGAATTTGCTCCACAACCCATTCATACCCCAAAGGGTCTTTGGTTTTCCAAGTCAAAACCGGGGCACCAAGCGTCATCCATGCAAGACCCCGATCTGGAGAATTGCTGCATGCTCGAACGATGGCTTAAAGGATGTCTTCATGGGTTGACAGAATTCCCCAAAAAGAAATCTTGGTTGTTGAATGGCCATCTATTCCTAGGTTATGGTGTTTTTGTCTAATTTCCCCGTATGGCAAGGAAAATCAACTTCGATGAACCCGTGATTGTGTTGGGGGCCGGGCTTTCTGGCTCTCTGATGGCATTGTACTTGGCAAGGCAGGGCTTTCGTGTGGAAGTTTTCGAGCGTCGGACGGACATGAGAAAAACACGGATTTCAGCGGGGAGGTCCATCAACTTGGCGATATCCGTGAGGGGTTTGCATGCCATGGAGGAAGTGGGGCTGATTGAGCCCGTCCGCGAAATGTGTATCCCGATGCCAGGCAGGATGATACACCCCTTGGGGGGTGGAGCCCCTCAATTGATGCCGTACTCCAAAGATGGAAACAAGGCCATCAATTCCATTTCACGGGGACATCTCAACATGTTGCTGATGGATGAGGCCGAGAAACATCCGGGCGTAAGGCTCCACTTTCAAAAGCGTTGTTTGGGGGTGGATTTGGATGCAGCTACCGCCCAAATTATAGATGAAACGACGGGAGCGACTTCGGTCGTTGGCGGACAAACCATTCTTTGTTGCGACGGTGCTTTTTCGGGTGGGCGCAGTAGCATGTTCAGAAGCCAAAGGTTCGACTATTCCCAAGTTTTTCATGAGGCAGCCTACAAAGAGTTAAGCTTCCCACCCACCGCGACAGGCGATTGGCAGGTCGAAAAAAACGCTTTGCACATTTGGCCAAGGGGCGGGTTCATGTTGATTGCCTTGCCCAACCTAGATGGCAGTTTCACGGTCACGTTGTTTTATCCGGCCAAGGGCCCCAACAGCTTTGAGACTTTGGATACGCCGCAACGCGTCGAAACATTCTTTGAAACCTATTTCTCGGATGCCAAGGCCTTGATGCCTAATCTCTCCGAGGAGTTTTTCGAAAATCCGACCGGCGACTTGGTCACCATCAAATGTTCTCCTTGGGTGCACCAAGGCACATTGGCTTTGGTGGGTGATGCTGCGCATGCGGTGGTCCCGTTTTATGGCCAAGGAATGAACGCAGCATTCGAGGATTGCACTGAAATGAATGCCTGCATTAAGCGTTCAGACAGTTGGGAGGAAGCTTTCGCATCGTACAACGCGGCACGCGTAGCGAACGGACATGCCATTGCCGACCTCGCTATAGACAATTATTTCGAAATGCGGGATTATGCAGGGGACCCGGACTGGCAATTCAGGAAAAAAATAGAACACTCCTTGGAGAGGAATTTTGGCGACAGGTACGTATCCCGATACGAATTGATTGCCTTCACCCGAGCCCCTTATGCTGAGGCACTGAGAAGGGGATTCGTCAACGATGGCATCCTCAAAGAATTGGCGGTGGGAATTGACCGCGTGGAAGATGTGGACTTGAACCTTGCCAATAAGCTGATCGGGGAGCGACTGTAACCGAGGTTGCCGAACGCTAGGGCCCGATTGATTACTTTTGAACCATGACGAGTTGGAAAATTTGGCATACGTACTTGTTGACGATTTCCTTGGGCTCCATCGGAGGTTTATTAGCATGGAGCTATTGGGGTTGTGGCGACAGCTGCGTGCTGTGGTCATCGCCAGTCTGGATGACACTGAGGGGCGCATTGTTGGGCGTATGTGTTGCCATCATTCTCCATCCGTCTTCCTCAATTCAAAAAGAACAATGAAAAAACTTACAATGATTGGCACAATGGGCTTGATGGTGTCCATGGCGATGGGATGTCAAGCGCAGCAGGATGTCAAACCAACGAATGGTAGCTCTTTGGGGGTTTCCACCAAACCAACACAGGTGGTGAACATCAGCTGGGAAGAGTTTGAGTCTTTGCGTAGTCAAAACCCTCAGATGAGGCTTGTGGATGTCCGGACTGAGGGAGAAGTATCAGGTGGTTTTGTGGGAGGCACAACAGATTTTGTCGTATTTGACGATGAATTCACCGAAAAAGCCGTCAAAAACTTGCCCAAGGGCTCACCGGTTGCTTTATATTGCAAGGCCGGTGGAAGGAGTTCGAAGGCTTCGAACATCCTTACTCAACAAGGCTTTGGAAAAGTTTATAACATCACCGGAGGAATTGACGCTTGGATTTCCAAGGGAAAACCGTTGGTGAATAAAGATTAATATTTTGTTGGTAGAGTTTGGTATGTAAGCGCGGGCAGACTCCCAGTCTGCCCGTCGCAATTTTATCCCTTCAGCAACTTCTTACTGCCAAAACCAACTCAATCGCCAATTCTGTTATTTTTTCAGAAACGTGAAAAACGTGTCGCCACGAAGACCCAAGCGCAAGGTTTCGAGCGGAATGATTTCATGAGGAGCGATGTTGCCCAAATTGACATTGGCTCCAAAAAGCTCGATGAACCAAACCTGCTGAGTCTTCAGCGGCGCCTCCCACATGATACGGGTGGGGTCGATGTTATGCGTGATTTCTTTGACCAAGCCCTGATCGGCTTCTCCTGACTTGTGAAATACTCCAACGGTGCCACTTTCGCGCGCTTCCGCAATTACTTTGAATGCACCGGCCTCTAGTTCACGCCTCATCATTTCAACCCACTTGTATGGGGGAATCACCACATTGGCGTCCTTGCTTCCCACTTCTGAAAGAACCGTGAAGTCTTTGGAAAGAGAAGAAATCAGGTGGCGCTTGGTTTCCCAGGCCATTTCGATGCTGCCATCACTTACCTCCACGAACTCACATTTGTAATGGTCGATGAGACGGCGGTAGTCGTCGAATTGGTCGCGAACCATGAACGCCTCCAACAGGGTGCCACCGAAATAGTAGGGAATACCCGCCTCACGGTAAACCGCTAACTTTTTTTCCAAGTTGGGTGTGATGTAACCTGTCCCAAATCCAAGCTTGACCACATCGACAAAGTCCCCAGCCACACTGACGAAGTCTTCTGCTTCGCGCGCGCTCATACCCTTGTCCATGGACATGGTGAAACCCATTTTCCTAGGTTTTGAACTCCTTTCAGGCAGTCCGTTCAGTTTAAAGTCTTTCATCATTGTATTGCTGAATCATGGCCTTGATGCTAGGCACGTTTATCAGTTCGGGAAAAATATTGGTCAGAATGTAGCTTTTGGCCGGATCAAGAATCAAACCGTTTTCAAGGTTTGTCAAACCCTTGTCCCATCGCTTCAGTTCGAACAAATATGCAGCCAATTGATAATACAAATCTGCTGCTGCAGGGTTCATCACGATTGCTTCTTCTAGGAATGTGACGGCTCCGTCCTTGTTTCCGTCTCGATGAAGAAGCTCGCCCCATTCTTGCCACATTTTTACATCGTGTGAATTGATGCGCAAAGCCCTGTCTAACGCCTCATATGCGGTTGCAGGATGCCCCATGCGATAACTGCATACTGCGTAGGCCAACCAACCATCGAAGTTTTCTTCATCTATTTTGAGGGCCTTTTGGTAAAAGTGCATGGCTTCGTTGAACTTTTCTTGCATTTCCATGCAATATGCAAGGCCCAACCAAGCGTCGGAATATGCAGGATTGTTGTCGGTGGCGCGCAGATAATATTTGACCGCCATGGGGTAGTTCAGGAGGTGCTCGTAGCACTCTGCCATGTAATAGTGGAGGGCGGCATCGGGTTTTTCCAACACGGAGGCCTCTAGGAAGCTCTTCAAAGCCTCATCATAGCGTTCGAGCTCCACCAAAACCTGCCCCCTATTGAACCATGCCGAGGCAAATGAATCTTCTATGGCCAATGAAAAGTCATAGGAATCCAAAGCCAGTTCATACAACCCGAGTTTCGTGTAAAGAATTCCCAGGTTATACCAAACCTGACTGGAAAAAGGATCGTGGTTGAGGTAGTTTTTGTACAGTTCAATGGCATCGTCCAATTTCTCTTGGGATTCGAACACAAATGCCAATTCAAAGACAGGCTCCTCAAACTCGGGGTTCAACTCGATTGCCTTCAAAAAGTAACCCTCTGCCTCTTCCATCTTCTCGGCCAACTGGGCAATTGCCCCCAACTGGTACCAAACCTCTTCTTTGCGCTCGGCGGATTCCAAAAATTGCTGAAGGATGGCCTTCGCCTGTGAATACTCGCCGAGTTGTGTCAATATTTCCGCCTTCAGAAATTGATACTCCATTTGAAGGGGATTCATTTCTGTGGCCCGGTCTATGTCCCTTAAGGCTTCTTGGAATTTGTTGAGTTCAAACAAGACTTGGGCTCGCTTGAAGTACATGTCCTCGCTACGGGGATGGGTTTTCAACCCATGGTTCACCAATTTCAGGGCCTTGGTGAGCTTGCTGTGGCGCATGTAGAAATTGAAAATGTCGTCCAACTCGAAGATGTCGAAAAAATAATGCGCCTCTCCACGCATCATGGACTCAAACTTTTGCGCCTCTTGACTGAGCCGCTGGTCGCTTTGATCCTCCGGTCCTTGTTGGTCGTGTCTCTCCATCCGCAGTAAGCTGATAATCCTTGTCGGGTCAGAAACAAGGAGCGGGCAACTTGATTCCCAATTGGTTTACGGGTTGTTTCGGGGAATGGAGCCATTCACCGCACGCCCCGAACGACCAGGCATGGTGACAAGATACACACCTGCAAATATCAGTAAAATTAGTGGAATGGTGGACCAGCTGACTTCACCAAAACCGGCACAAGCCGACACCACGGTAACGAACACAGGCTGGATGTAAACATAGGCTCCAACCGAAGATGCGGGAACCGCTTTCATGGCCCACGCATTCAGGAAATAGGCGGCGATGGTGGCAAACAAAACCAAAAACACAATTCCCCAAACCGCTTTCAGGTCCATCAGGTTCCAATCCGTTTCCAACAAGAAAGGCGTGCCTATCATCACGTTGGGGATGCTTCCCACCACAAATACAGCTGTGATGACGGTCATGGTTTGATACTTTTGAAGCAAGGGTCGCACCAACACCAGGTACACACCATACAAGGCTGCATTGAGGGTAATCTTAATGTCGCCCGGTAGGCTGGAGCCCTCCGCCTGCAAAGTCCCTGCTGCGCTTGCCCAAATCAAACCCGCAGCCCCAAGAAAGGAGGCGAGAATGCCAGCAATCTTCCTCCAGTTGATTTTTTCGGTTCCCATGAACCAGGCGGCAACCAACACAAACACTGGAGAGGTGATCATCAAAACAGAGGAATTGACCCGGCTCGTTTCAGAAACCCCCCATAAAAAGAAGGTTTGGTTCAACGTAACCCCTAGCAAAGCGCATATTCCCACTAAAATCCAATCTTCCCGACCCTTGATTTTTTCATTGGAGAAGAAAGGTTTGCAGGCCAACAAAACAAGGGAAACGGAGAAACACCGTATGGCCAACAAGGCAAAGCTGTCTACTTGGGCCTCGAAAATGGGTTTGATGGTGAAATAATTGATGCTGTAGAACAAAGCCACCATCAACAATGAGGCGTGGGCATAAATGAATTGGCGGCTTTTTCCCAATTAGAAATTTTTGCCCAAAGATAGATGAAGCAGTGGTTTTTGAACGGTGTAATCTTCCACGCCCCAAGCGAGGTCCATCCGGACATTGTAACCAAACACCTGCGCCCTTGCCCCTGCTCCAAAACCCATGATGAACGGGCTTTTAAGGGTTTGAACGGTAATGCTCACCGGATAGGAGTCGATGGTTTCAGTGTTGATTGGGTTTCGTTGCGAAAAGGGGTTTCCGTTGGTCCAAGCAGTTCCCACGTCGAAAAACGGTATCAGCTCGACTTTGTACAAGGGGTCGTTGGGAAGGCTTTGTTTCATGATGCGTGAAACTGGAATTCTCAGCTCAGCATTGTAAACAAAATTACGGGCTCCATTACGGGCATTGAAACGAAACCCTCTGATGGCAGCTCCATATTGGAAATAATGAAGCTCGCCGATGTCAGCCCCGATGGGATAGTCCTCCGGGTTGTTGAATCGACCGAACAGCCAATCCTCGGTTCCGCCCAAGAAAAAGCGCTGGGGATTGTTTCCCAAAGACAAGGCTCCAGAAAAGCGGGATGCAAAGGTGGACATGCCTAAAGGAATGTATTTCCGGGCGTCCCATGAAAGGGTTGAAAACTGGCCCGTCAATTCAGACAACGAAAAAACCTCTCGAGCCTCCAAACGAAGGTAGGTGCCCCGCTGGGCAAACAAGCCATTTTTCTGAACTTTTTCATAGGAGACACCGGCTTTTAGACCTGTCATCCACGCTGTGCCATCCAATCCATTTGGGCTCTGTACATCCAGGTCGACACGGTTGAGTCGGACCAAGTGGGTTGAAACATCCGCACTCCAAAACCGGCCCCAAGGCAGGATAGCCCCCCCCTCAATTTGCGCGTCGTTGGTTCTGAGGGAAAAGTCAAATCGGTTCAGGAAACGAGTTTTATTTTCGAATTGTGTCCAAAAGTCAACCCTGTGTTTGTTGTTCTGATATTTCAGAAAGACATCGGAGCTTCGGAGGTCCATGAATTGGGTATATCCAGCGCTGAGCGCATGGTTGCCAACATGGTCGCGGAGGCGAGCATCAAACTGTGCCCCAAATCTGAAAACAGGATCATACACTACCTTTGCCGTGACTTTGTCGGCAGCCCAAGCGGAGGTGCTTGCCCGCGGTGATTTGATGGGGAGAACACTGAAGTCGGGTTTTTCGGGAACCGTTTTTTTGATGAGTTGGGCCCTTGGCCGATTGTTGTTGCGCCGGGGTTTGGGGCTATCGTCCTCATCGAAGACGTAGTAATTAATTCGGGAGGAGTCGGTCACTGGGGGGAGTACTGGTGGTTTGACGGGGGGCAAGGTGACCTGCAAGGTGTCTTGGTTTGTATTTTGAATAAGTGCGCGCAAGGCCGCCTGCTTGATTTTATCCTGCTTCAAACGGAAGGGCGTTTTCAGAACAACTTGCTCTTTGAGCAGGGCGGTGGAGGCGGTTTGGAAGAGGGCAAGCTTTCCCTGAACAGGGAGCCAAAAAATCCACTTTTCAGGATTCACATCGACCGCTTCCATGCCTTGATAAAAATTGCTCAAGCAGATTGAGTCACCAGTGAAAACATTTCTGCGCTCCAAGTTCCAAATGCCGGACTGGTTGGTCAGCAACAGCAACTCAAAGCCGTTGAGGGCACCTTGGGGTCTTTCGTCTGCCCAGGGGGTTCGTGTGATTTGACGGCTTGATCCATCCGAAAGGTCGATTTCCCAAATGTCCCGGCTTCTGTTGGAGGCGTCCATGGGTGCGGTGCCTGTCGTTGCGGCATCATTGACTTGCTTGGTTGTGGCAAAATAAATCCGCTGGTCGTCTTGGCTGAAGATCGGGTCTGTGTCGTCATGGATATCATCGGTCAGAGGCTGAAAGGAATTGCCGCCCGCTACCGACCAATACAAATCCAACTGTCCCCCCTTCAACCCGCTCACCACCCATTTTTTTCCGTCATGTGACCAATCGATGGATGTAACGTCGTCAAGCTTTGGGGAAACCGACAACCTTGTCGACGCTCCGGATTCACGGCTCCATACAATCATGAAAGCGCCCCTGCCTTCGTTGCCCACCAAGACTAGCTGCTTTCCATCAGGGCTCCAACACATAGGTGCTTGGAATACTTTCCCGTCGAGTTGTTCTGTTTTCTGACCAAACCCGACATTGGTTTCTGTCCACACGCCGCGTTCCAGGTTCACCTCATGCAATTTGAACCGACCGCCGTCCATCACTCCAACTGCGGCCCAAGGGCCTACGGGATTCAGAGCTGCGCCAACCATGCTTCCCTTGCCTTGAAAAAGGACCGGATTGCCGATTGTTGTGATTTTTTCTCGAAAGGTTGCGTTTTCGGTGATTCGTTGTAGGACGAATTCCCTCCAGCGTTCTGTCAGGGTTTTGAGGGTGATGCCCAACACGTGTACGATTCCATCTTCCACCCCTCTCGCCAAGCGGGTCATGTAGAAAATTTCCGCCAACTTTTCCCTGCCGTATTGGGTCTCGATGAAAAACCAGATGGACTTTCGGGCCACGTGGTGGATTATGCCGTTCCCCTCCAACGCGTATCCTAGCAAGGAAGTGTTTTCCAAGCTGGTCAGCCACATTTCATCGGTGTAGTCCCAACCCTCCCCCAGATAGGCTGGCAGGCCTTCTCCATACCATTCGGGCACGTGGAGCAGAACGGTGTTTTGCACGCTGGCTTGGATGCCCCCCCCGAAATAAAAATCTTCCATCAGCAGTTTGGCCACTTCCCGTCCTACCGTTTTTTGCAACTCGCCGTATGAGCCATCAAAAACGACAGAAGCGCAATTGGTGCGGATGGGCGTGACGCCATTGGAGGCCACGATGGGCATGGGGTATTGATTGGAGCGGCTGAGTTCTTCGGCTCCGCCGTACAAATAGAGCGCGTACCGAGATCGGGTGTTGAAGTCGAGCAGCCTGCAGTGGTCCCAAAGGGCATTTTCAGCAAACTTGACCACCGATTGGGCCATCACGGGGTCATCGTAAAGATAGTGCACATCGAAATGGTCGGAGCTGACGGATTTCCAGTTGGTTTGGTTTGCAAATGGGTTGTTTTGAAGGCCTGAAATGTTGGTTTGAGACCAAAGGGCTGTGCTGCCACATACCGTGGCCCATACAAGCAGAGTACCATACCGGGCAAACAATGATGTGCGCATCTGTTTGGTCATGGATTCAATGTACCTTAAAACTACTCAAATATCGCTCAATACGTGCCTCTTTGGGAATCGCTTCTTCGTCTCCATTCATGAGATTCAGCACCCATTGGGCGCAGGTGGGTGCCAAAAGAACCCCCTTGGTGCCCAGTCCGTTCAAAAAGAACAGTTTTTCATGAATGGGATGCCGCCCTAAAATGGGCCTTCTGTCTCGGGTGCTCGGTCTTTCCCCCGCCCTTGCGTTCAGGATTTCAACCGACTGGTTGAGGGCTTGTTCGGCATGGTTTTTCAGAGTGTTTACACCTTCCTCATCGGGTTCCAAATCTTCGAAATGGTGTTCATAGGTGCTTCCACATACAAAGGTGCCGTCCCCGTTGGGTATCATGTAGCTTTTCCGCAACAATACCATGTCTTTGAGGTTGGATGTGGTTCGAAACTCCATGATTTGTCCCTTCAGGGGATGCACATCCACATAATTAAACCATGGGTTGTGTCGGTTTTCGGTCCCCTCTGCGAACACCACCTGATGGTAGGGTGGTTCATTTTTCCATGTAATCGAATTGGGGTCGAACTCAGAGTGGATGAACGGCTCCCTGAAAACCCTGCACGGAAAGTCTCTGGATAGTATATCCTGAAGGTGGTCCAAAAATCGAATAGTGTCCAACCAACCACATGGCAAGATGAGCAGGCCGCCGCGCGGGTCCTTGAAGCCCATATCGGGCATTGGATGGCTTTGGTGTTTGACCCATCCGGCAAAAGGTGGCGATTGGCTGAGTCCCCCCCATTCTTTTTGAACCTCATCGGCATGGTAGGGCCTGTAAATGGGAACCTTGTGGAGATATTGCGCCAACGCACGGAATGGTTCGGTGTCGAAGAAGGCATTGAAGTTTTCCATGAACTCTTCTGCCCGCCAAGTGAGTACGGCCTTTTTCCCTGTAACAATGTTGTACATCCCTGCAGCAATTCTGGAAGCAGATTTGGGATGTCGGTGGTCCACCAAATCCACAAAATGGCCCTCCTTGAGGCTTGTGGCGGCAAAAAAACTACCTGCCAAGCCCCCCCCCACAACAAGGATCCGTTTGCGTATGTTATCTTTGGGCATCTAGGGTTCCTACGGGTTAACGGCCTCCAAGGATATGTCATTGAAGATTCAAAAATTCACATTTTTCCCTGAAATGTTTGCAGAGAACACGTATGTGATTTCTGAATCCAACGGGGATTGCGCGGTTATAGACCCAGGTTGTTTCCATTCGCATGAGCGAAAAACATTGTCGGACTACATTGATGCAAACGGATTGAAGGTTCGATATGTTTTGAATACCCACCTTCACATCGACCATGTAATCGGTAACCGTTTCGTGGTGGAGCGCTACAGGGTGCCATTGATTGCCCATGCCAAGGATGTTTACAATTTGGAAAGGGCTGCGGAATTTGCAAGGCTTTGGAATTTGCCCGACCCCGACAGCCCGATGCCAGACACTTGGGTGGATGAGGGACACACACTTGATTTGGGAGAAACCACACTCCAAGTTTTGTTTACACCCGGCCATTGTGCAGGGCATATTTCTTTTCTTGATGCCAAAGGGGGCAATCTTTTCAGTGGAGATGTGATTTTTCAAAACAGCATCGGACGGACCGACCTCCCGGGTGGCGACCATTCCACGCTATTGCAAACAATCCGAGAGAAGGTGATGACCCTGCCTGACGAAACACGGATTTATGCCGGTCACATGGGTGTCACCAATGTGGGCCGCGAGCGTCAGTTCAACCCCTTTTTGAACGGCTGATCAATCGGCCTTGAAAATGAGGGCCACGGCGTAGACTTTCATCCCTTCGTTGTGTCCGATGGCGTCCATTCCCTCGTTCCTGGTGGCTTTGATGGACACGCAATCTATGTCGACCTGAAGCAGGGGGGCGATGACCATTTGCATTTGAGGCACATGGGGATTCAATTTGGGTGCCTCTGCCACGATGGTGCAATCCACATTGCCCACGCGGTATCCTTTTTGGTGGAGCAATTCGACTGTGTCGGCCAACAACAATTTGCTATCGGCGCCTTTGTATTTGGGGTCGGTGTCGGGAAAGTGGTATCCGATATCGCGAAGGTTGGCAGCGCCTAGCAAAGCATCACAAATGGCGTGGAGCAGGGCATCGGCATCGGAATGACCCAAGAGCCCCAAGTGATGCGGGATGTGAATACCGCCAAGCATCAATGGGCGACCTTCCACCAGCCGGTGGGTATCGAAACCAAAACCAATCCGCATGTTCATTGCACAAAGATAGGCACATTCACGGCCCACCATCAACACCGCAAGAAATTCATTTCCTTGTGTTTGTAAGTCCTTGGATGCTTATATTGGTGTCATGGAACCAACGATGAATCAATCTTTTCCGCAGCAAACGAAGACTTACCTGTATTGGGTTGGGATTGGATGGTTTGTTTGGGGCGCCTTGGGCTTGCTTTCTTTTTTCTTGCCCCAATACCACTTGGTAGGGAAAGGCCTCAATGGTCTTGATCTTATCCAGGCGGTGGTGAAAGACCTGTCCAAGTTTGCCGAGTTCATCGGGGAGTTTACCACTTTCATGATGTATTTGTCTTTGTTGCTGTTGGTGGTTTCATCTTCCTTGGCCATGTACAACGGACTCCGGGCAATCCGAGGCAATAAAGTCAATTGGCAGCCTTTGATGGTGGTTGGCTTTGGCTGTGTTGTGTCCCATTTGCTCACCCATTTCTTTCTCAATGACAGCAGCGGTTCGGGCTTTGCCGCAATCCTTTCCAAGCTTCGACCAGAGCCCTCGATGACGTTTTGGGCGATGAATCTGCTGTTGTTTTTCGCTTGTTGTGCCACCGTGATTCTTGGAGTGAGTGGTATGCTCACGGCATCGCAGCAATTGGAAAAAGAAACCAACCCTCAATCCATAGAGCCATGAAATTACCTAACAACTACATTCTATTGGCACTGGTATTTTTGATCAGCGGCACCTCATTCACCACCCTGTTGGCACAAACAACACTCTTCCAGGACGATTTTGAATCTGGCTCAGGAAACTGGATTTTGAATGGCGGAACGGGGTCGAATACCTGGGTCGTGAACAACATTTACGCTGGGTTGCCCCCACTCATTCTTGATACGCCCTCTCAACCCGGGGGGGTCACCAACGGCCCCAATTCAAGCTATTTGCACGTGACCAACACGTCCATTTGCGGGATTGGAGTGTGCAACTCCAACTATGACACCGGTGCACCCTCCGATCAAAGCGCATCGATGGCTTCCAACATCAATGCTTCTGGTTTCACCAACGTCAGCTTGTCGTTTTATTACCTGTGTGCAGGTGTTCCTGGCCAAGATTATGGCACGCTTTTTTATAGTTTGAACGGGGGGGTGAGCTGGACCAGCACAGGCACTTCCTATCAAAGCACCAACTCTTGGACATTGGCCACTGTATCCTTGCCCGCTTGGTCGAACGCTGCCTCGCTGAGGTTCCGGTTCCGGTGGCAAAACAGTGCGGCTGCAGGCGCCGATCCGGCTTTCTCCATTGACCAAATGGTGGTGATAGGAATCCCTCAGTCGACCCAAACACTCTCTACCGGCACCATCCCCGGCACAAGTTTTTGTCCCTCTGCCATTTTGACCATTCCCTATACGGCCACAGGCAGTTTTTCGGCAGGGAATGTTTTCACCGCGGAACTTTCCGATGCCAATGGAAGCTTTGCCGCACCCGTCTCCATCGGGACCGTGTCTTCCACTACCTCAGGTTCGATTTCTGCCACGATTCCGCTTGGAACGGTAGCAGGAACAGGATATCGGATTCGTGTCGTGAGCAGCACCCCTGCTGTGACAGGCTCTGACAATGGTGTGAATTTGACCGTATTGTCAGCTCCCGTTGCGGGATTGTTGGGAGCATCTGTGGACAGCATTTGTCCAGGGACAGCGGTCTCTCTGAATCTTACAGGACACAATGGTAACATACAATGGCTTACAAGTCCCGATGGAATTACTTGGGGTTTGGATCCGAACCTCTCGGGCAATACGATTGTGGCAACCCCCACGCAGACCACCTATTTCCAGGCCCAAGTTAGCAATGGCTGTGGGGCCTCATTGAGCAACTCCGTTTCGGTGGTGGTGGTTCCGGCGCCGGTTGCAGCGTTCAATTGGACACATCAGCC
>Ga0068876_10001900_pt1 | contig 15873 bp, 20 predicted proteins | sample NOAtaG_6_FD_66442 | JGI IMG/M metagenome (GOLD analysis project Ga0068876, IMG submission 66442) | Freshwater lake microbial communities from Lake Erie, under a cyanobacterial bloom - NOAA_Erie_Diel5S_2200h metaG | ecosystem: Environmental > Aquatic > Freshwater > Lake | place: USA: Ohio, Lake... | reverse complement strand
AGCAAGGGCTAGGCGACGAGATTTGCGCCGCGAGCATGTACACGGACGCAATCGCCAAGTCCGAGCGCGTAATCCTCGACACCGTGCCGCGTCTTGTGGGCTTGTTCGCGCGGTCGTTCCCGCAGGCGAAGGTCTACGCCACGCGCGGCGACAAGGTGCTGGACTGGGATGCAGAAGATGCCGCGCCGGACGCGAGCATCACCGGGATGCAGTTGGGCGAGTATTTCCGCACCGCTGGCGACGCGTTCCCGAGCGGCGCGTACTTGAAGCCGTGCCCTATCCGCACGCAAGGATGGCGCACGCACTTTGACAGCCTGCAACGCCCCGTTATCGGCGTGGCGTGGACGGGCGGGATCTTGCAAACGGGTGCCAAGTGGCGGCGCTGGACGCTGGAGGACTTGCTCCCGCTGTTCCGTTCGATGCCGGAAGCGCACTTCATCTGCTTGGAGTGGAAGGACGCGCACGACGAGATTGCGCGATTCCACGTGAAACATCCCGACGTTGACCTCGTGCAGTACCCGTGGGCGACGCTCACCGACGACTACGACGACACGGCGGCACTCGTTGCGGCGCTCGATTGCGTCGTGTCGATGCAGACAAGCGTGATCCACCTTGCGGGCGCGCTCGGCGTGCCAACGCACGTGGGCGTGTGCAAGGTGAGCCAGTGGCGTTACGGCGAGTCGGGCGACTCGATGCCGTGGTACGGCAGCGTGCGCCTGCACCGGCAGCGCAAAGACGATTCTTGGCCGATGGCCGACATAGCGAGGGCTGCGAGCGCAGATGTCTACTGAGCAATACGCGTACCAGTACGCACGTTCGTTAGCCGAGTCGATGTGGCGCAAGCATTACAAGGACGTAGCGCCGGATTGGAAGCCGCTGGACGACCTAATCGGCGTGCTAACGCAAATCGACAACATGACGACGGGGCTAAAGCGTGCTGATTAGCGACCACTACCGCGACCAGCAGGCGCAGATGCACGAGCGGTACGACTACGGCACCGCGTCGCTCCAGTACGCGCCGATGGTCGCCAAGCTGATGAACGCGAACGACGTGCGCGTCCTGCTTGACTACGGCGCGGGGCGGCTGAATCTTGCGCGTGCGCTGTCGGACGGGCTGCTGGTCAATCACAAGTTCAGTTACATCCCCTACGAGCCAAGCAATCCGAAGTTCGCGGACACGCCCGAGCCGTGCGAGATGGTCGCGTGCATCGACGTGCTTGAACACATCGAGCCGGACCTGTTGGACAACGTGCTGGACGACCTGAAGCGCGTAACCGCCAGCATCGGGTTCTTTACCGTCGCATGCGGGCCGGCGCAGAAGTCGCTTCCCGACGGGCGTAACGCGCACTTGATCCAGCAGCCGCCGGAGTGGTGGCTTCCGAAGATCATGGAGCGGTTCGACCTGTACACGTTCCAGCGCACGCCAGGCGGGTTCGCGGTGTCGGTGGCGTCCAAGGACATGCCGGAATGATTCGGCTGTTCACCGGCCACGACGCCCGCGAGGAAGTGGGCACGTGGGTCTTTGCGTCGTCCGTGCTGCGCAACTGCTCGGAGCCGGTGCAATTTATGCCGCTGTACAAGCCGGCGCTGGAGTCGGCGTACCGCGAGACATTCAAGGAAGGCACAAACGCGTTTACCGCGTCGCGCTTCCTCATCCCGGCACTGTGCGATTTCTCAGGAATGGCGATCTTCGCCGACGGTGCCGACATGGTGTGCCGTGGCGACCTCGCGGAACTGATGGCGCTGCACGACCCGCAGAATGCGGTAAGCGTGGTGAAGCACGACTATGTTTCGCGGCACGAGCGCAAGTACATCGGCACGCGCATGGAAGCGCGGAATGAAATGTACCCGCGCAAGAATTGGGCATCGCTTATGGTCATCAACTGCGCGCATCCGGCATGGCGCGCGGTGACGCCGGCCAACGTGGCGAACTGGACGCTGCTGGAACTGCTGCAGTTGCGCTTTCTGCCGGACTCGTTTATCGGGTCGCTGCCGCTGCGGTGGAACTGGCTGGCCGACGAATACGGGCCGTCGAGCGACGCGCGCATCCTGCATTGGACGGCGGGCATTCCGGGATTCCCGGCGTATGCCGACGCCGACATGGCCCCCGTGTGGCGCTCCGCGCACGAGCGCATGAACTACGCAACGGACTGACATGGCTATCACCAACTTTGGCACGTTGCGAGCCGCCGTGGCGGACTTCCTGCATCGCAGCGACTTGACTGCCGCCATTCCGACGTTCATCGAGTTCGCCACCGCGCGATTCTCGGACGAACTTAAGACGCCGGAGATGGAGGCGATTTACACCACGACGGTCGCGACCGAAGAATACATCGCGCTGCCGGACGACTTCCGCTCCGTGCGGCTGCTGATGGCTGCGGACAAGCCGCTGGAGTACCTGACGCCTTTCGAGTTGCAGGAGTACGCACGCCGGCAGTACCGCCCGCCGATCCCGGTCTACACGATCCAGGACATGCAGCTTCGGATTTACCCGGTGCAGACGGATCTAGAGGTGTTCCTTACGTACTACTCCGCGCTAACGCCGCTGATTAACGACACGGATACGAACTGGCTGCTTAGGAAGCGCCCGGACGTGTACCTTCACGCCGCGATTGCCCAGGCGCGCATCTATCTGCACGACGACCAGCGCGTCCTGATTGCGCAGCAGATGACCGACAAGTTCATTGCCGAGGCAAATCGCGCTGCCAAGCGCATCGCTATCGGTAGCTCGCCGCTTACCATTACCCCGGCTTGATGACATGGCATTTCAAAACATCGCCGTAAGGCAGTCTCGGCCCTTTTTGTTGACGGGCCAAGCGTCGCCGCTGTCGCTGTCGTTCACCTCTTCGGTCGCAGCAAATAGCACGATTGTTGTCATTGGAAGCGCTATCGACGCAACAGATCAAGCGGCGCTTCTGGGCACAGTGTCGGGCGGTTCCGCGACGTGGGGTGCAGCAACGAACACGCGTTCAGCAAGCGACTTTTTGCCGAACGTCTTTGCTGCCGTAGGCGAAAACGCATCAGCCGGGACGCCGAGTTTTTCAGTGCCGTTTTCGACTAACGGCGCGGCGTCTACCAACTTTCGTTTTACCGGCGTTTTGCTGGAAATTGAAAAGACGCCGACGACCGGCGTTGTGGGCAATACGGTAACCGGCACTAGCACGGGTGCAACTAGCACTTCCACCAGCGCAACCGGCACATTGGCGCAAACGGACAATTTGCTGGTGCTGTGTGCAGGAGGATGGTTTGGCTTGCCGGTTAACCCGGGTAGCTGGACATCGCAGCTGACGCAGCAAAACGGCACGTTTATCGGGTGCCAAGTTTCGACGCGCAAAGTCACCGCGACGACGACGCAAACCGGCACGGTTTCGCACGACAGCGCGCCCGCTGCCAGCGCAATCATGCTGGTGTTGAAAGCGGTTGACGACTCGACGTTCCTGTATGAATTCGAGTTCCCCGCTACCGGAACGGGCTCGATGCCGTCAGCACAGTCGGGCATCAAGGCGATTGTTTGCCGCAACCGCGACCCGTACACAACGGGGGCTTATGAGTATTACTCGGCGCTGACAGCGGAAACCGGGACGAAGGCGGGCGACTCTACAACGCGATTGCTTCGGATCACGTCGGGCTTGCCGTCGGGACTGTCGCTGTCGGACACGCTGCGTGTTTCCATTGAGACGAGCGACGCGTCCGTGGCTAACGTCGGGTGGTCGCCTGGCACGGTAAAGGCGGTTTAAGCAATGGCCGTCGATTACATCGCGATCATTCGCGACGACAACACGCTTTTTCACCAAGGCCCGTCTGGCGTTCTGGAAGTCCTGCAGGGCTGGGGGTCGGGCGCATCTTTCCCCGAAACCACGCCGCAACCGTCAGGTTGGACGTCCTATGTGCCTTGGGCGCACCTGATGCGTGATGCGACCGGCGCGCGGGCTGCGCTGTCCGCTGCGGATGCCGGGCGTCCGTGGACTGATACGCGTGCGCGGCTTGGAAATAGCGCGGTCAACTCGCGCATCCACGCTCGTCACATGCAAATGCTGTGGCTGGTCGGCGGCGTTTGGCAAGTTGGCTACTACAACGACATTTTTGATAACGTCATCTATCCGTTTGACTGGCTGGAGTCGAATCAAGCGACGATGCCTGCGCCGAACTATCGGCGATTCGAAACGGGCGGCGGCACGTCGATGCGCGCAATCAGCTTGGCGAACGACTCGCGCAACCCGTCGATTCCCAATCAGTACCGCGACTGGCAGTGGCACCCGTTCGGCTCGCGCAATCTTGTGCCGCCCGGCTGGACCGGCGCGCTGTCGTGTTTCTTCGCTCGGCGTATTGTGGACGAGCCGGGCGGGCCGGACGATCGCGCGCAAATGAACATGCTTGCCGGCTGTTCGTGGGACTGGTACCTGTCGCAAGTGCTGTCGTCGCCGCCCGAGCAAGGCGTAAATGTGTTGTACGGCGGCTTCTCGCGGCTTAAGTACCTGACTAACGATTGGCAGCTGTTCTGCAACACAAACCTGACGGAATCGCAGCTGCGGGCCAACCCGCCGCCGATCACGGGGCTGGACTTGCTGGAGTTGAACGCCGAGCCGCCGCCGCCGGTAACGCCTCCGCCCCCGACGTTTACAAAAGGCGTATTCGTGACGCGTTTGTCGTCGGGTCGTGGCCGGTGGATCAGCAAAGATCCCGCCGTTGCGGAGCCGCCCGTGTGGCTCCAGCCCGCGCCCGCGCCGACGGTTCGCATTGGCGACGTAGTGTCGATCTCGCCGCAGCTGACAAACCCCGGGGTTCCGGCCGCAACGTTCACCAAGCAATCTGGCGCGACGTGGGCGACGGTCAACGGCACGACGGGCGCGGTAACCGGCACTGTGGCGGGCGCTACGGGCACTCAAACGGTCGTCGTGCGCGCGTCGAACGCGTCGGGCGATGCGGACTTGACGATCACGTTCACAGTACTGGCGGCCAACGTAACGCTTCCCGACCCGGAAGACGATAGCAGATGGGAGCGTTTACCGCGTGACGTTGAAGTGTGGATTCGCGTGCCGAGGAATACGGCATGACGCCTAACATTCCGCTTGTCGCGTGGGACCCCGATGGCGACCCGACGCGGCCCGGCGTCTTGGTTGAAGTCGAAAATCTCGTGCCAAGCGCCCGTGGTTTCGTGTCGGACTTGAACACGGGTTTGTTTAACGGCGTTGTGCTGCCGAGCAAGTGCTACGGCGGCGACACGGTAACGCTCCCAAGCGGCGACCGCGCGCTGTTGCTGGCGACCTCGTCAGACGTGTACGCGTACACAAGAGTGCTGCCGCTGACGCTCAGGTCAAGGACTTCAGGCGGGGCTTACACACAAGTTAATTGGCCGGGCACGGGCTGGCGGTTTGCTCAGTTCGGCGAGCAGACGCTAGCGATTCAGCGCGATAACGTGCTGCAAGCGACCAGCAACATCGGCACGACCAATTTTGCAAACGTAAGCGGCGCTCCGTCTGCGTACACGATTTGCGTTGCGTCTAATTTCGTGATGGTGGCGAACACCGAGGACGCGCCAGCTGCGAACACCTTCCGCTTTGCTGATGCGTGGTGGTGCAGCGCGCTTGGCAGTCACAGTGACTGGACGCCCAGCCTTGCGACGCAGTGCGACCGAGGGCGGCTGCGGGAAACTCCAGGGCCGATCTTGCGCCTGTTCTCGTACGGCCCGGACGTGCTGGCGTTTAAAAAAAACTCGATCATCCGTGGTCGCTACGTCAACCGGCCCGCCGACGGGATTATTTGGCAGTGGACGACGATTACGTCGGAGATCGGCATCGTCGGGCATGACGCGGTGTGCCAAGTGGGCGGCATCGTGTACTTCCTGTCGGATGACGGTGTCTACGCTTTCAACGGATCGACGCTGCGTCAAATTGATTCGTTCCCGCGCCTGTGGTTCACGCGGCAAATTGCTAATACCCTTCCTCCATCGGATGCGTACCTTGCGCTAACGCAAGCTGTATACGACCAAAAGCGCGGCGTAATCCGCTGGCATTTTGTCGAAAATATCTACGACCAACAATTTAACGCGTGGAAAGGCGGCTGCTTGACGTACCACGTCAAGTCGAACCGCTGGGGCTATTCGCCGATGCACGCGTGCGATTGGGCGCTAAGGCTACCGGACGGCGTTTCGTTCTTCGTTGACTCCGGGACGTTCGGCAACGGGCTGCAAGAATCGCTAGATGCACAGGAAAGCGCAGTAGTCGCCGGGTTTGTCAGCGCGCTGAACCGGCAAGTGCGGACGTACATTTTGGCGACGGTCAACGCCGTGGCGATAACGGGTGACATAGGCGACGACGAAACCGTCATTGCAGCCACCCGTGCGCGTTTGCGGTTCCTGCGGTCGCCGGCCGCATGTACCGCTACGCATTTCCACCGCATGAATCTTGGCAATGAGCCGACCGTCGGGGAAACGTCAACCCGTACTGACGGCAAATTCGACTTTTCGCACTCGGCGCGGTGGCATCGGCTGCGGTTCGACATCACCGGGCCGTTTGAGATTAACGGCATGCGTTTTGAAGGCGCTCCGGCGGCTAAGCGATGAAAAGCGTATCTATCGACAGTCGCCTCGCCAACATCGACCCAGCGGTCGCGGAACTGCTGCGTGAGATGGCCGAGGCGATCAACAGCATCGGGCCGCGCGTCGTGACGTGTTTTGGCACGCCCGAGGGCGCGGTAGTCGGGCGGCGCGGGCAGATCGCGCTGCGGCTTGACGGCGGGTCGACAACGACGCTGTACGTCAAAACTTCGGGCGACGGCACTAACACTGGCTGGACGGCAAAATGACTTATGAAGAGTTGCTCGCGCTTATCAACCCGCAGAACGCGTACACCTACGACCAGCAGATCGGCGGCGGCAGCGAAGGGTACATGTCGGTTCCGACGACGGTCCCCAACGCGTACCTGATGGACCCGTCGAACCCGGCGGCGGGCTATGTGTGGGACGGTGGCGATGGCTCTTTGCAAAGCGTGATTCCGCGCGCAAGCGGTGGGCAGGACTGGACGCAGTACGCGCCCGGAGGTGCGGTGACCGGCACCGGGTTTTCGCAGGACACGTCCAAGTGGTACGACTCGCTGTTGCGTGCCGGCGCGGTGCTGGGCGGCCCGGCGCTTGCTATGAACGTGCTTCCGGGTCTGCTTGCTGGTAGCGCCGCGCCCGCTGCTACTGCGGCTCCCGTGGCAGGCTCCAGCATGTCGCCAAGTATCGGGGCGGCGGTTGCGGGCGCAGGCGCTGCGGAAACGCTGCCGGCTGTTGCGGGCGGTCTTGGCGCGGGCAGCGGCGTAGCAGGGGCCATTGAAGGAATGATGAGCGCCGCTCCAGGCGCTGCTGCTACCGCTGCCACTGCGCCGACGTGGGCGTCCATGCTTGGCTCTGGCGCGTCGTCGCTGCTGTCGAATCCGGCGCTGTTGGCAGCAGGGGCGGGCGCGCTCGCGGGCGTCGCCGGTAACAGCGACATGACGAACACAAGCACGACCTCGACGAGCCTTGCGCCGTGGCTGCAAGGCGCCGCGCAGGATTTCGTCGGTCGCGCGGGGCAACTGGCTAGCGGCCCGGCTAGCAACGCGACGATGGATCAGGGGCGCGGCCTTCTGTCGAACATTGCCACGCAGGGCGACCCGCTGGTCAACGCCGCGCGCGGGCAGCAGGCGAACGTAATCGGCGGCGGGATGCTGAACAGCAATCCGTATCTCGACCAAGTCGCCGGCAACGTCGGGCGGCGCATGGGCGACGCGTATGCGGTCGGTACGCGCGCGGGGCAAATGGGCGCGGCGTCGCAATCGGGCAATTGGGACTCGGCCGGCGCGCAAGAAGCCCTTGGGCTGCGGGATCGCAGTTTCGCGGACTCGCTGGGCAGCACCATGTCGAACCTGTACATGGGCAATTACAACCAGGAGCGTGCCGCGCAAGACAACGCTTCGCGATCCTCGCTCGGGTTCGGCAACTTCGCTGCCGGCAACGCGCAAAACCTGTACGGCGTCGGGCAGCAGGACTGGCAGCGCCCGTACTTTCAAAACCAGCAATTCGGCGCGGCGATCAATCCTGCGTTCGGCTCGCAGGGCACGCAGTCGCAGACGATCAACGCCCCGAACAACTGGATGGCCGGCATGGGCGGCGCTGCGCTTGGCGCGGGTCTCTATCGTTCGATCTTCCCCCCGGCGAGGTAATCCGTGGCTGGACTTCTTGGCGACCAATACACACCCGACCCGCTCGCGCAGGGGCTGCTCGGACTCGGCTCGGCGTTACTGACGCCGCGTCAACTCGGCGGCGGGCTAATGGCGGGCGCGAACGCGTTTACGCAGGGCGCGACGCAGGCGGCGATGCTGCGGCAGCAACAGCAGCAGGCGGCAGAGCGCGCGGCACTGCTGCGCGAGCGCACGGACATGGACCGCGAGGAATTCGGGTTTAAGCGGCAGCAGTACGAAACGGCGCAGCGCGACGCGCAGGCACGGCAGGCTCGCATTGGCGAGGTTCGCCAGCGCATCGCCACGGAAAAGCCCGAGCTGCTGCCGCTGTTCGACATGAACCCGGACGAGGCAATGAAACGCCTGTTCCCGGCGCAGCCGAAGATCGGTGACGTGTCTCCGAAGGACTACACGCCCGATTCCATCGCGCAGTTCATGCAGACAAACGACCCATCAAAACTAGTCGCGGCTCGCAAGATGGAGAACATGGGCGGCGTTGCGCGCAACCCGTACAACATCCCCGAGGGCACGCCGATCAACGACCCGAACTCGCTGATGCACACCGCGCCGGGTGGCCAGATCGTCACCAACAACCCGCTGCTGCTTGCCAAACAGAGCATTGCGAAGTCGGGCGCGACCAACATCGGACTGCCCAAGATCGAAGTCAAGATGGGCGATAGCGTTGGCGGGCAAGTTGGGCCGATGCTTGCAGCCAGCGCGACCGCCGTCGGTGGTGCCGTCAAAATGGCCGACGCTGCGGAACGCATCCTTGGCGCGGTTGAGCAGGGCGGCGTCATTGCTGGTCCGACCGCATCGCTGCGGCTCAAAGGCGCGCAAGTCGCGTCCATGCTCGGCATCGGTGGCAAGGATGCCGTAGCGCAGACCCGGCAAGTGATTCGTGGGCTGGCCGAGTCGTCCGTCGAGGCTCGCAAAGAACTTGCCGGTCAAGGCCAAGTCACGGAGAACGAGGCGAAGGCGGTCGATAAAGCGCTGTCCGGCAACATCGACGACCTGACCGTCGAAGAGATCCGCGACATTGCGAGACTGAATCTGCGGCACGCCGCTGGCCGTGCGCGGCAGCATCAGCAATACCTGTCGTCCATGCCCGAGTCGCTTTCGCCTGCCCGTCCGTTTTACACGGTGCCGGGTATGGATCGGCTGCTGCAGATGGACCCGTCGAAGTACGAAATCCGCAAGCCGCCGCCGGCCAGCGTTCAGCCTGACGGGCGCACGGTGCAAGGCACCATTGGGCAGTCTGCTTCTCCCCGCGTGATGCGGTTCGATGCCAACGGCAACCCGGTGAAGTAACATGGCGCGTTACGCGGAAATGCACGACGGGACTCGGCTGGAGTTCCCGGATGGCACGTCGGACGATGTGATTCAGCAAACCGTCCGCAAGGTGCTAGGGCAGCAACCGAGTCGCCCCGGTGCGCTGGAGCGTGGCGTGCGCGGCGTCATGCAGGGCTTGCAGGACGCGCCCGACGCGCTCAAGCAGATCCAGTCGCGTATGGGCGCGGCGCTCGGTGTGCCGGGTGCTGCCGATGCGGTGAAGTTTTGGGACGCCGACATCAAGTCCAAGAACGACGCGTATCAGCGCGACGTGCGCGGCGGGCAGACTGACTTTGACTTTGGGCGGCTCGGCGGGAACATGGCATTCACCGCGCCGCTGTCGGCTGCTGCGCCTGCGTCGCTCGGTCGTGCGGTGCTGGGCGGCGCAATCAGCGGTGGCGCTGCCGGCGGGTTGCAGCCGGTTACGCAGGGCGAGTTCCTGCCCGAGAAGGTCAAGCAAGTCGCCACGGGTGGCATTGCTGGCGCAGTGACCGCGCCGCTAACCTACGGGCTGTCGCGCGTCATCAACCCGCAGTCGTCCGATGAAGTTCGGATGCTGCGCGAAGCGGGCGTTACGCCGACGCCTGGACAGATGCTCGGCGGGCGCGCGAAGTTGGCCGAGGAAAAGGCGGCCAGCATCCCGATTCTTGGGTCGGCGATCAAAGCCGGTCAGACGCGCGCCAATGAGCAGTTCAACGCTGCCGCCGTCAATCGTGCGCTCGCGCCCGTCAACGAAGTGCTGCCGAAAGGCACCACGGGATACGAAGCGATTCAGTTTGCCGAAAAGACGCTGCGCAGCAAGTACGACGACGCGCTGTCGGCCATCGGTCCTGTGCGCCTTGATCAGCAGTTGTCGGTGGACTTGCGCGGCGTCTATGGGCAACTCTCGACGCTGCCGAAAGACAAGGCCGACCAGTTCGCGCGGATCGTGCAGAAAGAAATCGGCGACCGCGCTGCTAGCGGCACGCTGACGCCCGAGGCGATGAAAGCTGCCGAGTCGAATATCGGCAAGCAGGCGAAGGCGTATCTGCGCAATGACGACTTTGACGTGCGCCAACTCGGAGAGGCGCTCGATTCTGCGCAAGACGCGCTGCGAGCGATGGTGCAGCGGCAAGCACCGCCGCAAGCTGCGGAAGCGTTGAAAGCCGCAAATACCGGTTGGGCGAATTTCAAGCGGGTCCAGCGCGCGGCGAGTTACGTCGGGGCCGAGGATGGCGCGTTTAACCCGTCGCAACTGCATAGCGCCGTCAAAGCAACCGACCGCAGCAAGGATCACGCGGCGTTCGCTCGCGGTGGGGCGCTGATGCAGGACTTGTCGTCGGCCGGCAAGAAGGTGCTTGCCAATCAGATCCCGAACAGCGGAACCACGGATCGCCTGCTGGGCGCGGCGGCGCTCGGCGCTCCGATGGTTGATCCGACGGGCACCAGCTTGGCGACGCTGCTAGGGCTGGGCGGCGCGTCGCTGCTCTACACGCCCACCGGGCAGCGCGCTGCCGCCGGCCTGCTTGGAAGCCGTCCCGAAGCGGCCGCGCCGGTTGCCGATGTAGTGCGGCGGCTAGGGCTTCCTGCGGGCATGGCGCTTACGCCAGCGCTGCAAAACCTTCTCTCCCAATAGCACGACTATGGGAATCAGGCCCGACAGCGCGCCGGCAGCGGCAATGCGCCACATTTGTTCGTCCGTCATCCGCTAACCCTAGCACGCTTGCCATGCAGCCGACCAGCCCTATCGAGCTTACCGAACGCGAAGAAGCCATTGCGCAGCGCGCCGCAGAAATCGCCGTTCGCAAGATGACTGACGAGTTTTACGGCAGCGTCGGCCGCACGGTCATTAACCGCCTGTTAATCATCATCGGCGCGGCGTTCGTTGCGTTTGCGGCGGGCAAAGGCTGGCTGTTGAAATGATGGTCCACGTGTGGGACTGGCTGGTGTTTATCGCTTGCCTCGCGCTGCTGTACTTCGCGCTTAAATGACCCCCGCAGAACTGCTCGCCATCTCGCGCGAGCCGAACGTCGCGGCGTTCCTGCGCGTCATCCGCGCGTGCGAGGGCACGGCCGGCGACAACGGCTACCGGATGCATTTCGGCGGCGAACTGTTCGATTCCTACGCCGACCATCCGCGCCGACTGATCGTCAAAAGCGGATACCGCTCGACCGCAGCCGGCGCGTACCAGTTTCTAGAACGGACTTGGGACAGCGCTGCAAAGCAATACGGGCTGCCCGACTTCACGCCGTCGATGCAAGACGCGGGCGCAGTGGCGTTGCTAATCCGCCGTCAGGCGCTTGATGCCATACGTGCGGGGCGATTAGCCGAAGCGGTCGAGCTGACCAGTCAAGAGTGGGCGTCTTTGCCGGGTAGCCCATACGGGCAACCGACCCGAACGATGGGCTTCGTCGCCCGCGTGTTTGCCATGCACGGCGGGGGCGAGAACGTGACGCAGCAGTCACCTCCGCCCGTGGACGCCCGCCCGAACGAAGCGCCGTCCGGTTTCGACCTTCCAAACCTGCACACCGCGCCGCCTTCAATCGACACGTCGCCTAAACCTGTCGATCCGCCGCCCCGGAGTAAACCTATGGCACCTCTTGTCCCCGCACTGATCGGCCTGCTGACCAGCGTCGCGCCCGATCTTGTCCGCATCTTCTCCGACAAAGACAAGCCCGTCTCCGAGCGAAACACCGAGGCGGCGATCAAAGTGCTGGACATCGCCAAGCGCGTGGCCGAGTCGCCTACGCCCGCAGCCGCCGTCGAGGCGATCGTGGCGGACCCGGCGAAAGGGCAGGCGTTCCGCGAGGCCGTGCAAGCGTCCTGGTACGAACTGTCGCCGGGCGATGGCGGTGGCGTTACGGGGGCGCGTCATGCGCTCAAGGAAGCCGTGGAGCGGCCGGGCTGGGCTGGCGTCATCGCGGCGGCGAACCAACTAGCGATGGACGCTGCGGTCGTTGGTGGCGGCGGCTGGATCATGTGGCAACTTGCCACGGCTGCCGGCACGCCCGCCGAAGTCAAGACGCTCATCATCGGCAGCATCGCCGGCTACATCGCGGCGGTCATCCAGTTCCGATACGGGTCGAGCGTCAGCAGCCGCGCAAAAGACAACGCGCTGGTGCAGCAACTCGGGCAAAAGTAGTAGCTCAAAGGTTAGCAACCGCCCCACGGAGGGCAACCTTGAAACGCCGCACCAAGCAGGCGCCGCTGGCGCTCGTCACTTGGCTCGACGCAAGTTTTTCGCTGGACGTTCACTGGCAGGACGGCACGCAGCCGCGCCCGCCAAAGGCACGCGAACACGTCTGTCTCACCGCCGGGTGGCTCACGCACCTCGACGGCGAGTTCGTGCAGATCACGCAGACGATCACTCAGGGCCAGCACGCGAACGTAGCGAACATCCCGCGCGGGATGGTGCGGTCGATACAAGTTCTAGAGGTTGCGGGCGAACTGGAGATGTAATGGCCGAGCGGAAAGCGACCGACAAGCAACTGCTGGAAGCGTACCGACAGCACCAAGGCAGCACAATCAAGATTGCGGCCGAATTCGGCATGTCGACCCGGCGCACGACGACCCGCCTTCGCAACCTTGGCATCGTGGCATCGAACGTAGAAGGCGGCGCACCTAAGCGCATGTTCCCGACTGCCGCGCCCGTTGAGTTCACCGTCGCGGATCTTCCCGACGACGATATCGACGTGGACGAACTAGTCGAGCATCGCATCCGCCAATTCGAGAAAAAGGTCGCGCACGCGGACGCGACCCGCGCCATCCCCGTCAAGATCCGCCTTGCCGGCCCTATCGGCATCCTGCACTTCGGTGACCCGCACGTTGACGACGACGGCACCGACCTTGCGCTGCTGCGCACGCATTCTGACCTGACAAAGGTCGAAGGCGTGTTCGGGGCCAATGTCGGGGACACGACAAACAACTGGGTTGGCCGGCTCGCCAAGCTGTACGCGGAGCAATCGACCAGCGCCTCGCAGGCGTGGAAGCTCGCGGAGTGGTTTATCGGCCGCACCCGCTGGCTCTACATGATCGGCGGGAACCACGACGGATGGTCGGGCGCAGGCGACCCGATCAAGTGGATCGCCAGACAATCCAAGGCGCTCTACCAACCTTCTAGCGCCAGGATGCAACTGGAGTTTCCCGGCGGGCGCACGGTCATTGTGAACGCGCGCCACGACTTCGTGGGGCACTCGCAGTACAACCCGTCGCACGGCCCGATGAAGGCGCTGATGTTCGGAGTGCGCGACCATATCAACGTCGCCGGCCATCGGCACATCAGCGGCTACGGCGTGCTTAAAGACCCCGACACCGGCCGCGTGTGCCATGCGGTGCAGGTGGCGAGTTACAAGATCCTTGACCGCTACGCGCTGGAAAAAGGCTTCCGCGACCAGCGCATCAGCGCGGCAGCGTTTACGGTCATCGACCCGGCGCTGCCCGACACGCACCCTGACATGGTCAAGCTGTTCTGGTGCCCCGAAGAAGGCGTCGAGTTCCTGACGTGGCTGCGTAAGCGGCGCGCGGCGTAGTCACTCCTTCGGCGGGGCAAGGCGCAGACAGGGCACCACGGTCGGACGGCATCGCCGGTCGGGGCTTGCGCCCTCGCTTCTTCCCGCCAGTTCCCGTGCGCGGCCATTACCGCGCGTGGCCCGTGGTCCCTTGTCTGCGTCCTGCATCGTCACTCCTTCGGCGGGGCGGGGGGCAGCGGCATCCAATGCGTGATGTCCTCCCAATCGGTGCCGCTGTCCCAACCCATGCCCACAAAGATCGTTGCCGACGACCACGCGACGGGCGATTCGTACTGCTCGTCCCAGGCGTCTATCGCCACTTGGCTGCCGCCTTTAATGATTGGCTCGGCAAGCCATACCAGCACTTCGGCACTCGACTCTGGCATCCGCTCGTCGCACCGCACCCACTGCGCCGCCACAGCCGCAGCGGCGTAGGCGCGCATCGCGTCCGCGTCCCACCAGCGCCCGTCGCAGCCGAATTCAACCGGCTCTATGCGATCCGGCAGGGGCAGCGGCGGCAGTGCGTCAGTCATGGCGCCGCGACCTCTGCGGGCGACAGTAGCTCGGCGGGCCACGTCATCGCCCCGCCTCCCCGCCGTCGCACCCGACTGTGACCTTGTGCCCGTCGACGACGCTTGTGCAGATATACGGTGGGCTCGGCGGTGCGGGCGGGCGTGTCGGCCGCTCCTGAGGCGGTGGCGGCGCCGGTTCGTTCGTCCCCGCGTCGCCGCAGCCGTAGAGCGCAACCAGCAGCAGCGCGAGCGCGGCCGTCGGCCGGCGGTTCTGGTGCGCCATCACCCCTCCCCGCCGTCGCCGAGCAGCGCGCGAGTCGCCTGCGCGCATTGGTGCATCGCGTCCATTGCGGCGCGCAAGCCGGTGTACTGGTGCGCGATCAGCGCGTCCCATTGCCGCAGCAGCGCCATCGCGGCGTCGCGCTCGCGCTCGGCGGCGGCAAGGCAAGATGCCCGCACCCACCGAGCGATGCCGTCGATGTCTTGGCCCATGCAATTGTCCTTGCCGCAGCGGCGATCGACTTCGCGCAGCCTCTCCAGTTCGTCGAGCAGCGCCGTCACGACATCGGGTGAAGCGGCGGCGATGTAGTCTGCATCCCGGTCCTCGTACTTCAGCGTGACGCCCGTTTCGTACTCGTAATTCGGCACGACGACACACGCCCAGCCGGCACCTTTCGGGTGCGCCCACAGACCCTTGCCATCCAACTCCCACGGCCCCGGCGTCGCCCGCTCGGCCAACTCGCGCAGCCGCTTGATCGCGTCGTCATCCATTGCCCTGCCCCTCCGCGCGTGCGCGCAATTCGTTGGCAATCTCGCACCGCACGCGGCACTCGTCGTCGCTAAACGCCACCCGCTCCGGGGCTGCGATGTCCACCGCCTCGCGCAGTGCCGCAGCCCGCGCCGCGCGCTCGACTGCGCGACACAGCAGCAGCCACCAGACGGTGTGGTCCGCCTCGGGGCTGAGCCGTGCCGCTTGTCGCATTTCGCGGAGCCGTTCCTCGGTCAGAAGAACGTCGGTTGCGCCACGCCGCGCGTCAGGGCCATCAGCCCCTTCTGCAAGTCCGTCGCGCCGACGCTTACCCACCGCTGGTCGAGCCCCTCCTGCGCCCGCAACCTCTCCACCAGCGCGCCAATCTGCGCGCCCATCGTCTTGATCTCGTTCATCGCGTCGATCTCGGCCTGCGAGAGTTCGCGGTAGCCCTTGATCTGCCTGTGCTGGTTGTCCATCGTCTGTGCCCTCCTTGGGCGGTTGAAAATCGTCGTCGCTCATCCCTGCCTCGCTTTCGCCGCTGCTCATCGCCGACGTCCTGTGCGCGCAAGCGAGACGTTGCCGTTGCCGTAGCC
>Ga0068876_10001898_pt1 | contig 15883 bp, 12 predicted proteins | sample NOAtaG_6_FD_66442 | JGI IMG/M metagenome (GOLD analysis project Ga0068876, IMG submission 66442) | Freshwater lake microbial communities from Lake Erie, under a cyanobacterial bloom - NOAA_Erie_Diel5S_2200h metaG | ecosystem: Environmental > Aquatic > Freshwater > Lake | place: USA: Ohio, Lake... | reverse complement strand
CCAATTACTTTGTCTGTAGAAAGTACCGAGATCTGCTCGGCGATATTTTTTAATTCACGCACATTGCCCGGCCATGGATAACCGACCAGAAGCTGAATGGCCTCATCGTTCAATTGTACGGAGGCCACCTTGTACTTATTGGCAAAGTCGGCTGCAAATTTTCTGAAAAGTAAGTGTATGTCCTCGGGTCTGTCATGCAAAGAAGGGACCCGTATGGGAACAGTACTGAGTCGGTAATAAAGGTCTTCTCGGAATTTTCCGTTTTGTACCTGTTGTAAGAGATCGCGGTTGGTAGCGGCCACGACGCGAACGTCGGTCTTCTGTACTTTGGAGGATCCCACTCGTATGTACTCACCCGTTTCAAGCACGCGCAGTAGTCGTGCTTGTGTGCCAAGAGGTAGCTCTCCGATCTCATCTAAAAAAATGGTGCCCCCATTAACGGTCTCAAAATATCCTTTGCGGGCCTCTACCGCACCGGTAAATGATCCTTTTTCGTGCCCAAAAAGTTCTGAATCGATGGTGCCCTCGGGTATGGCCCCACAGTTGACGGCTATAAAGGGATTATGCTTGCGAGCAGAAAGGGTATGAATGATTTGCGAGAAAACCTCTTTTCCAACTCCGCTCTCGCCGTTGATGAGCACGGTCAGGTCGGTCGCAGCCACCTGTGTAGCCACCTGTAACGCATAATTGAGAGCAGGGGAGTTGCCAATGATATTAAAGCGGTTTTTGATGTTTTGAATTTCCATAGTATTACTTATGAGACCAGTTCGCCCCTTAGGGTGGCTTGGGTACATTCGGTGACCCTCACTTGAGCATAAGAGCCCTTATCTAGCGTGGTATCGGCCGATTTTGGAAATACGATCACTTTGTTTTGACTATTTCTTCCCTTCCACTCGCGGTCATTCTTCTTACTATCGCCCTCAATTAACACCGTAAAGACCTTTCCCAGATCACGCTGGTTGCTTTGCAGGGAGAGCTGATTTTGTTTTTCAACGATCTCCTGCAATCTTCTTTTTTTAGTGGCTTCGGGTACGTCGTCTTGGTAGCGGCGAGCGGCCAGTGTGCCGGGCCTTTCGCTATAAAAGAACATGTAGCTAAAATCGAACTTAGCATACTCCATTACCGATAACGTGTCGATATGATCCTCTTCTTGTTCGGTACAAAATCCGGCGATGATGTCGGCACTTATGCCGCAATCGGGTAAGATGGACCTGATTCGGTCTACCTTGGCCTTGTACCATTCTTGGGTGTAAGTGCGGTTCATCAGCTGCAATACGCGGGTAGAGCCACTTTGTAGCGGGAGGTGAATGTACTTGCAGATATTGTCATAGCGTTGCATCGTGTACAACACTTCATCGGTAATATCCTTTGGGTGTGAAGTGGAAAAGCGCACGCGCAGCAATGGCGAGATCTGTGCCACTTTTTCAAGCAGCAGGGCAAAGGTTACAGGCGCTGCTGTCGCTGCGGTAGCCTCGTCAGAAATGTAGTAGTACGAATCTACATTTTGCCCTAATAAAGTTACTTCGCGATAGCCCTGCTCAAACAATTCTCTGCACTCGTTCAATATGCTTTGGTCGTCTCGACTACGTTCTCTGCCGCGCGTAAAGGGCACTACGCAAAAAGAACACATGTTATTGCATCCTCGCATGATACTTACAAAGCCGCTGACACCATTTCCGTCTAGGCGAACCGGGGCGATATCTGCATATGTCTCTTCGCGACTCAACAGGACGTTGACAGCCTTTTGTCCGCTGGCCGCTTCACTTACCAGCAGCGGCAGCGAACGGTAAGCATCAGGTCCTACCACCAGGTCAACTAGTCGCTCTTCTTCCAAGAATTTTGCCTTAAGGCGCTCGGCCATACAGCCTAGCACACCGATCAGTAATTCTTTGTTCTGTTTTTTTAAGCGTTTGAATTCGGTCAATCGTTTACGAACGGTCTGCTCTGCTTTTTCTCTGATGGAGCAGGTATTCACAAAGATCAAATCGGCCTCTTCGAGATTACGGGTGGCGCCAAATCCCTCTTTGTTTAAAATGGAGGCTACCACTTCGCTATCCGCAAAATTCATCTGGCACCCGTAGCTCTCTATGTAAAATCGCTTGGAATAGATGATCTGGTCGGATTTGGTCGGTGCGAGGGCCTCGCCTTGCCGCGATTCATCATGTGTTTTATCGATGAGCAATGTCTCCATGTACCCGTACAAATTTGGGAGGACAAATATACCACTATCCCATCGATTCTGACAGGATGTCACACCGCTTTAACAGTATGGTCAATGCAAACCGTATATTTGGTAAAATTTGCTAGGATTGCGCCTTGTAACAACATACTTCTTTTTGTTTTTTGTATTGTCTTTCAATGTAATAGCGCAAAATCAGCGGCCGGCGGGAACGATATCCGGGCAGGTGCTGACCCAGCAGGGAAAACCGATTGAGTCAGCCTCGGTCAGACTTTTTTTATTGGCAGACAGTGCCGTTTCTTTTGCATCGGTCACCGATAGACAGGGTGATTTTATGCTAACATCGATACCGCCGGGATACTACCGTCTTTGTGTAAGTTATGTTGGTCTTAGCCAGTTTTGTCTGGATAGCCTCTGGTTTCGAGTTGAGAAATTAAATTTCAATATCGACAGTATCATATTGAAAACTAATGCTTCAGATCAATTAAAGGAAGTCGTTATTTATGCTGAAAAGCCATTGTTCGAATCAAAGGACGGCGGTATTACCTATAACGTTTCGGAGTCTGCAGCTGCTGCAGGATCTTCTGCGGCTGAGTTGTTAACACAGGTGCCGCTGGTTACCCGCGATCCGGACGGAAAGATCTCTGTTCGCGGAAAAGAGCCTCGCATCTTGATAGACGACAAGCCGGTGGAGCTAAACCTACAGCAGTTGCAAGATCTGCTTGAATCGATGCCGGGCAGTTCGATCGAAAAGATAGAGGTGATGACGCAGCCTCCTCCGCAATATGCCAACGAGCAAGGGGGTGTTATCAATATCGTTACTAAAAAAGGAAGGGTCGGAAAGAGCGGTCGCCTGTCACTGGCAGCTGGCACACGTGGAGAGGTGAATCTTAATGCCAATTTCACGTATAGAAAGAAGGGGCTGGTGCTGACGCTTGCGGCTGGTTTCTCTGACAATCAATTTGCCGGAGAAAGCTCCTCGCTTAGAAAAAATAGTTACACCGATAGTAGTAATTACCTCTCGATCGGTAATCAAAATCAAAACCGTACTCGGCGACCCATGGCTCGCTTATCGCTCGATTACGAGACAGGCAAGCGATCTGTTTTTACTTTTTCGTTGCAGCACAATGGTCAGCGGTCGCACAATAATTCCGATACCCGGTTTACCAACCTCAATCGGTTTAACGCCATCAGCAGGGCCAGTGACCGGATGGTGTCCGGGTCCACCTCCTCGGCAAGTCCTGCACTCTCGTTAAGTTATCAATACAAGCCCAAGGCCGGTGAGACCTTTAAAGTGGTGGCCAACTATAATTATTCGCTCACTGATAACGACCGTGAATTTTATCAGCGTTATTATACCGCTGCCATGCAATTTACCGGTGTTGACTCGTTGCAACGCCAGCAGATAGACCAGGCCGTAAGCACCTATACCATTCGGATATTTTATGATAAGATGCTGGCCAATAAAAAAACATTTCTATCGGCGGGCAGTTATTACCAATACGGGTCGCATCATGTGGTAAACGAGGCCAGTTTTAAAAAAAGGCCAGAACAGATCATGCTTCCCTTGCCGGGACTCAGTAATGATCTTTGGTTTTATCAGGGTGTGGGTAACTGGAGATTATCGGTTCGACAACTGCTTGGAAAGCAGTTCAGCGTTACAACAGGAGCGGCCCTGGAGCAAACGACTATCTTTTTTGATCTGCTCACCGAAAACAAAAAAGTCAGTAACAGCTACATGTCGTGGCTCCCCTTTGCCAACGTCAATAAGAATTGGAAAGATAAATTATCGTTGACGATGTCTTATCGTCGCACCATCAACCGGCCCGGGCTGGGACAACTTAACCCGACGGTCGATTTTTCTGATCCTTATAATGTTCGATTTGGAAATCCTTTTCTGGAGGCATCGAGCGCCCACAATTTCGACCTGATCGTAAGTCGTACGCGCCCCGGCTATTTTTTGAATATTGGATGGGGGTATAACCAGATCGAGGATATATTTAGTCCGGTTCGCACCTTACTGGAGGGGGGCAAGACACAAGTTACTTGGGAAAACATCAGTGGTAGAAAAGAAGTGGAGTTCAGTAGTTGGAATGGGGTCAACCTGTCCACTCGCTTAAAGATCAATGTAAATGCGAGCGTAACTCTGCAACGCTACGGTGCCTACGACATTGCGGTACGTAAGTTCAGAAATGGGGCTTCATTCTCTTCTTCTGTGGGATACGCCTGGGTAGCCAGCGATGTATGGAATTCGAACGGTACCATCAACATCAACCGTTTTGCCAACCCACAAGGATTTGCCAACTGGACAGCAGCCATTCAGCTGGCCGTGCAACGAAAGCTGGTAAAGAAAAAATTATTGGTCACCGCCACCGTAATCGATCCGCTCATTAACCAGCAACGAAAGAGCTACACCTATGGCCCTAATTTTTCGTTGGAGGGTTTTACGCTCACGCGTACGCAGAATTATCGATTGACCGTGGCGTACTTGCTCAGTGCTCGAAAGACTGCTTTACCGCGCTAATTTCTTTGCCAGCCAACTTTTTGATACGGGTATGATCCAGTTCGTTTCCAGATCTGCCTTGGTGGCAACTGTATTGTTAAAATAGAGGGTGTCGCCGGTTATGAAGCCTTTCTCGATCGCATAGTCGATCTGGGCCAGGGGTAATCGTTCGATTTTGTCATTTACGACAAAGGCCAGCTGTGTTCGGTCTAGTAGCGATGTAGAAAATTCCTGCTCTACTCTTTTTATCAGGGCCACCGAACTGTCGGTGCTGCAGCCACTGACCATTGTCTTCGATTCATCGGCTAGCAGTACAATGAACTGCCCAAAAAATAAAAATCCTTTTGCTTGTACTGGTTGTCCGTGCGATTGCCATTGTGCCGTAAAACTGTCGATGCGCTCTTCGATAGTAAAGGCCTCCGTTAACGAGAAAAGCCGCGTGGCTTGATAGATCCACACTCTTGCACTGGCAGAAAAATTGGCCGGCAGCAAATGTGTATAGGCTAAGTTCATAGAATTCGAGTAGGAGGGATGCTGCGGGTTACTTGTTCAGTTGTTCTGCGATGAGCTCGGCCACATCCATTACTTTAACTTGCTCTTCTTTTTCGGCCAGCTTTACACCATCGCTCAGCATGGTATTGCAAAAGGGGCAGGCCGCAGCAATGATGCCGGCGCCGGTGGCAAGGGCTTCTTGACTTCTTTCGGTGTTGATACGAACGTCCCCTTTTTCTTCTTCTTTGAACATTTGGGCTCCACCAGCACCGCAACAGAGTCCTTTTGAGCGACAGCGTTTCATCTCTACCAGGTCGGCATCCAACCACTCCAAAATCTCGCGGGGCGCCTCATAAATGCCATTGGCTCTCCCCAGATAACAACTATCGTGATAAACGATCTTTTTACCCGTAAAGGAACCGCCCTCCTTCAATTTGATCCGGCCTTCGTTGATGAGTTGCTGTAAAAGTGTGGTATGGTGAATGACCTCGTAGTCGCCGCCCAACTCGGGGTACTCGTTCTTTAGCGTATTGAAACAATGCGGGCAGGTAGTTACGATCTTTTTGATCCCATAGCCATTCAGTACTTGAATATTTTGGTAGGCCATCATTTGAAACAAGAACTCATTGCCGGCACGTCGGGCCGGGTCGCCAGTACAGCATTCCTCTTTTCCTAAGATGGCATAGTTGATCTGTACTTGGTCTAATATCTGTGCAAAGGCCTTTGTCACACGCTGGGCACGTTGATCGAAACTGCCGGCACAGCCAACCCAAAATAAGATCTCCGGGGTTTTTCCTTGGGCCACTAGATCGGCTACGGTAGGTACATGCATGAACCTTTGATTTAGATGATAAAATTACAGCTTTCGAGGGCATCCCTCAAATTGAGCTTAGCCTTTTGCACTTACTTTTGCTGCAGCCTGCATGAAAAAACTATACCGCCTGTTGACCAACTGGGAGCAATGGAATTTCTTTGTGCTCTACTTACCCCTGTTGCCCGTGTGGGCCTGGTATTGTATCAAAAGTAGGTCGCTTTGGTTCTTTTCGGCCTCTAACCCTACCATAACGTTCGGAGGGCTGGAGGGAGAGGGTAAAAAGGAAATGTACGATCAGTTACCCGACAGCTACTATCCTAAAACGCAATACGTGGAGCCCGGTACCGATGCGGACCAAGCGTTGCAAGCTATTCGAGCCACAGGCTTTGAGCTGCCCTTTGTGGTCAAGCCCGATATTGGCATGAAGGGGATCTTGTTTCGAAAAATTGATCACTGGCAGCAGTGGGAACACTATCATCGTCAACTGCCTGTTACTTACCTGGTGCAGGAACTGGTGGAATATCCAATGGAGATCAGTGTTTTTTATTACCGGTTTCCCGACTCCGAAAAAGGGGTGATCTCAGGATGTATACAAAAAGAATTGTTGCAAGTAGTTGGCAATGGTCGTTTATCGCTACAAACATTGATCGCTCAACATCCCAGGGCCTCACTACGTTGGCAAGAAATGAAGCATCGGCACGGGGACCGGTTTGATTGGATCGTACCTGATGGCGAAGTTTATTTTCTATCGTACGCAGGCAATCATAACCGCGGTGCTCGCTTCATAGATCTGATGCACGAGGTAGATGAATCAATACTTTCGTTCTTTGATCGGCTAAGCCGGCAAACTTCTTTTTACTATGGTCGCTACGATATAAAATGTCTGTCGTTGCAAACCCTAAAGGAGGGGCATTCGTTCTCTATTTTGGAATTCAATGGCTGCGGTGCCGAACCCAACCATATCTATGACGCGGGTCTATCCATTTGGCAAGCCTATCGCATTCTTCTTCATCATTGGAGGGTTCTGTACCGGATCAGCGCTCATAATCATCGTAACGGACATCACTATTGGTCTTTTTTGCGTGGCTGGCGTTTTCTTCGAGGAGCACGCCGGCATTTTGCCTTACTAGAGGTCATCGACTGATCGGCTTGCTTATATTTACACCATGAATTTTGCACGGGTTTTCTTTGTGGGCTTACTGGTTAGTTTTTTGGGTTCACTTCCCTTGGGCACGCTGAATATTGCCGCCATGCAGATCGCCATTGGTCAGGGCATACGGGCGGCCATGTTATTTTCGTTGGGTTCGCTACTGGCAGAAATGATCTATGTGCGCCTTTCGCTGGTTGCCATGGACTGGGTGCTGAAGCAAAAGCTGTTACTGCGCATACTGGACTGGCTAACGGTACTTATTGTAAGCGCACTTGCGCTGTCTAGCTTCTATACCGCTTCACAAGCCGAGCCGGCCCCCAACCCGGTGCTGGGAGTCTCGTTACCTAAAGTGATGTTGGGTTTTATGATGAGCGCACTTAATCCGGTACAAATTCCGTTTTGGTTTGGCTGGAGTGCCGTCTTGTTCTCGCGAAAGGTGCTCATGCCCGACCCTTCGCAGTATTATTTCTATATTCTGGGCATTGGATGCGGTACTTTCTTGGGAAACTGTGTATTTATTTTCGGCGGCCAATATGTAGCCTACCGGATCGAGAACAATCAACAAACGTTGAACTGGGTCATAGGAGGTGTATTTGCTTTTACGGCATTATTGCAACTCTATCGGATCTTGCGAAAAAAAGATACGTTGCAGCAGATACACGAAAAAACGAATCGCTGAATGAGCGTATACTCAAACCGTACGGGTCCAATTATCCCGATCGTCGGGACTGAACTTCCAGGGGGCAAAATTATTTTCCACGTTGCTAAAGAGGGCTGCCCACTCGGCGGGAGTGCGGCTTTCTTCCATTACCAGATTACGGCGTAATTGTAAGATAATATCCAATGGATTGATGCTGACCGGACAAGCCTCTACACAGGCGTTGCAGGTAGTACAAGCCATCAGCTCCTCGGTGCTGATATACGTGTGCAGCAGCGACCTTTCATCTTCTTGAACAGCGCCTTTTAGGTCGAGCTGGCGGCCGACCTCTTCTAGTCGATCACGGGTATCCATCATGATCTTTCGCGGAGAGAGCAGCTTTCCTGTTTGCTGGGCCGGACAAGCGGCCGAACATCGTCCACACTCTGTACAACTGTAGGCGTCCATTAAATTTTTCCAGCTCAGGTCCATTACATCGCGGGCACCAAAACGTTGGGGTGGGGCCACTGCATCGGTAGGGGCTAATTCGGGTTGCATGGCATAGAGGACCTCTTGCTGTATGGAGGGCATATTCTCCATTTTTCCGGAGGGCTGCAAGCGTGCGTAATAGGAATTGGGAAAGGCAAGTACGATGTGCAGGTGCTTGGAGTAGGGGAGGTAATTTAAAAAAACAAAGATCCCTACAATGTGCAGCCACCAGCTGGCTCTCTCTACTACGATCAATGTTTGATCGGACAGCGATTGCAAACTATCGTGCAGCAGCGAAGAGATCATAAAATTTCCGGTAAGATGATCGGCGTAGTGGCCAACTGCCCTTTGTTGCAGTAAGGTGTCGCTGGCATTCATCAACAGAAAAAGACTCATCAGTACGATCTCTGTAACCAAGATCAGGTTGGCGTCCGTTCGGGGCCAGCCCTTCAGGTCGCCACTGGTAAATCGTTTGATGGATAGCCAATTTCTTCTGATCAAAAAAATAACGCATGCAATTACCACCAATAGTGCTAAAATCTCGAAGCTGTTGATCAGGTATGGATAGAGTGAGGGGATAAGAGGAAATAAGATGCGGTGCGATCCGGTCAGACCATCGATGATGATCTCGACGATCTCTATGTTGATGATGATAAAGCCGGCATACACCCACAAGTGCAAGATGGCCACCAGCGGATTGTGAAACATCTTTTGCTGTCCCAATGCCAACAGCAACATATTCTTAAAGCGCTTGGCCGGTTGATCGTTGATCGTTTCTTTACGTCCCAGCAAGATATTGCGTCGTATGGTAGCCGCCTTTTTACTAAATAAGACTACAGCTACCGTAGTAATAACAAAAAAGGCAAGGGGTTCAATAAAAGACATCTCGCAACAATTGAAATGCTAAATTATGACAAATACGATCAGAAATAGAACGGATGCACCTTCCATCTTCCTCTTGAGTAAGAAAGGGCAGGGGCGGGAAATTTAAATGCATTTAAAAAGGTAAACAGTACTCGAACGGCTTTCTTGTTGGTTTTGATCTGGCTCCAATCAATATCGGGAGATAGATACCATTGTCGCACCCGAGCAATGTCCCTTCGGTCGAATGAGATAGCGCCGTTGGCATCGGTGGCTATATTTTCGCGGCCACCAAAAAGGCCCTCTGCGCCATGGCCGACCGCTATGGCGAGCCATGGTGGAAGTCGATGGCCTTTAAAGAAAGGGGCCAGCCGAACACTGGCCCAGTAGGTCTGTCCGTTGTAGTCTTTTAGCATTCGCTCGCTCCAGCCGGTGCCAAAAAGCCGATCGCTTCTCTGGTTAAGCAGCGGGTCGTCATAGATTTTTCGATGAAAAGAGAATTTAAGGTGAATGCGCTGTTCTTCCCAGGCCAATGCTTGCGCAATATAGGTGCCGCTGCCCAGCAAATTAGTGCCAAAATCTCCCCAGCTCCAGCCCCAATCCGCACTGTATCCATCTAGGATCTCAATGGCCGTCTGATAAACGGCCCCGCTAAGCCCTCCGATCCAGATGCGTGATTTTTTATTGAGTCCTGCCCACTTCCAAAGGTCTGTGCTGGCACTGCTTTGTATGTAGGCGCTGTACAGATGTCCGAACTTGTCCATCTGCTTCCACTCCTTAAGATCGTTGAAGGTGTGAAAGGCAGAACGGGGGTAATTGAGATACCAAGAACGATAGAGCGCGATCATGGTTCCTCCGTATCCGCCGACATTGGCCGCAGCTACCAACGTCTTTCGTGTTCTGTAGTTTTTTTGTAGCTGAATACTGTCTTGACCCCGGATTGGGATCTCCGCAAAAAGGAAGAGCAACAGTAAGATAGATAACCGGTACATTTTGTACAAAGCTACAAGTAAGCCATCAACCAAAGAGCGCATAAAATTGGTAACTTTCCGGCTTCAAAATAATGCTCAAATGAACGAAGCTATTGCAAAGAGGGTCAATGCCTGGTTACAGGGATCTTTCGATGTCGCCACTAAAGAGGAGATCGCTCGCATGCAGCAACAGGATCCGCAAGAACTTGCCGATGCATTCTATCGCGACCTGGAGTTCGGGACCGGGGGGCTTAGGGGTTTGATGGGAGTTGGCACCAATCGAATGAACAAGTACACCGTTGGTATGGCCACTCAGGGTTTTTCGAATTACCTCAATGCCTGTTTTCCTTCCGGCGTATCGGTAGCCATAGCACATGACAGTCGTAATAACAGTCGTTTTTTCGCAGAGACCACGGCTCATGTATTTGCCGCCAATGGTATTCGAGTTTATTTGTTCGAAGCACTTCGCCCCACGCCGGAGCTTTCTTTTGCGATACGGTCGCTGGGTTGCCAAGGAGGTGTGGTTTGTACCGCCTCTCATAACCCGAAGGAGTATAATGGATACAAGGCCTATTGGAGCGATGGGTCGCAACTGGTGTCTCCCCATGATAAAAATGTAATAGCTGAGGTCGAGAAGATACAGTCGGTAGAGGAAGTGCGCTGGTCAGGAGGTCAACATCTGATAACACCGCTCGGCAAAGAAATGGATGCTCGCTACATAGAGATGGTGGCCGGGTTGAGCATTTTTCCCGAGGTCATTCGTGCTCATAAAGACATGACCATTGTTTACACGCCTATCCATGGTACCGGTATAACACTGGTGCCCGATGTGCTGAGACGCTTTGGTTTTGAAAATATACAGGTAGTGGCCGAACAAGCTACGCCCGATGGAGATTTTCCAACGGTTTCTTATCCTAATCCCGAAGAGAGCGAGGCCATGAGTTATGGACTTAGGTTGGCCGAAAAGTTAGATGCTGAAATTTTATGTGGTACCGATCCTGATGCTGACCGTTTGGCCATAGGGGTCAAAAACGACAAAGGTCAATGGGTATTGATGAATGGCAATCAAACGGCCGTGTTGGCCTTTAACTACCTGCTCGAGGCTCGCCAGGCCAAGGGAATTGCCACACCTAGCGATATGGTAGTGACCACTATTGTCACTACTTCCATGATAGATGCCATAGCCGCTCATTATGGTGTTAATTGTTACCGCGTGCTTACCGGGTTTAAATGGATCGCCGATCTGATCCGTAAAAAAGAAGCCACCGAAAATTATATCATTGGAGGTGAAGAAAGTTTCGGACTTATGATCGGTGATCAGGTGCGTGACAAGGATGGGGTGAGTGCAGTGGCACTACTTTGCGAAATGGCCGCTTACGAAAAACACAAAGGACGCTCTCTCTATCAAAAAATGATAGATCTGTATGTGCAATTTGGTTGTTATCAAGAACACCTCCTCTCCATTACAAAAAAAGGAATGGACGGTCAGCAACAAATTGCCGCCATGATGGATCGGTTTAGAAAACAGCCACCGCTCACAATAAATGGTTCGCCGGTGGTGTCGCTGCTCGATTTTGAAGCAGGGATAAGTAAGGATCTCAAAACAGGGATCCAGACCGCCATTGAACTTCCCCGCTCTAATGTGCTTCAGTTCTTGCTCGAAGATGGCAGCCTGATCTCTGCCAGGCCCAGTGGAACTGAGCCCAAGATCAAGTTTTATTTTAGTGTGCATGCTCCTTTGCCCACAGCTGAGCAGTACGATGAGGTGTCTGCGCAGCTAACCGACCGTATAAATGGCATTGTCGCCGATCTTTCATTATGAGACCCACCATAGATACCTATCGTCACCAGGGTCTGCGGAAAAAGCTGGTCGATAACCTTCGGGCCAAAGGCATATCCGATGAATCGGTCTTACAGGCCATCGGTGATGTACCCCGCCACTTTTTTTTGGATTCTGCCTTCGATGAGATCGCTTACGAAGACCGGGCTTTTCCCATAGGTCAGGGACAAACCATCTCTCATCCCTACACAGTGGCGTATCAGTCTCAACTGTTGGGTGCAAACCGTTTCGATAAAGTGCTCGAGGTAGGAACTGGCAGTGCTTATCAGGCTACTGTCTTGGCAAGGATGGGAGCGTTGGTCTACACTATCGAAAGGCAAAAGGCGCTTTTTGATAGCAACCGTGGATTTTTGTGGTTGCAAGAGCAACCGGGTATAAAGTACTTTTACGGGGATGGATTTGCAGGACTTCCTACCTATGCGCCTTTTGATAAAATACTGATTACGGCTGCTGCTCCATCGATACCCGATCGTTTGATCGAGCAGCTTCGTCCGGGTGGATGGATGGTAGTTCCGGTAGGAGAGGGCGATATACAACAAATGAAAAAAGTGACCAAGCTGTCGCATGATGCCATATCGGAGGAGATATTCGATAATTTTTCTTTCGTGCCCATGCTTAGTGGTAAGAAGGCTGATTGATTATCATTCCTATCTTTGAGACACAAATCTCTGCCATGCGTCTTGTACCTTTTCTTATTTGTGTCACCCTTACTGTTGGTTTGGTGGTCGCACTCGACAAACCGTTGGGAAAAGCTCCCGCTCTTGGAAAGTTCTTGAGTCCTCAAACCGGATTTTGGCAAAATGCCGAACCGTTCGATGCCATTCCCGGCGAAGAGCTCTCTTTTCCCTCGTTAAAAGGAAACGCCGAGGTTTTTTTCGACGAGCGTTTAGTGCCTCATGTTTTTGCCGATAATGAGGAGGATCTCTATTTTGTTCAGGGGTACTTGCATGCTCGTTACCGTCTTTTTCAGATAGATCTCCAGACGCGCGCTGCGGCCGGAAGGGCCAGTGAGCTGGCCGGAACCAAGGCTATCAACTTCGATAAGGAGCAACGTCGCCTGGGCATGGTGTTTGCTGCCGAGAATGCCTTGCGCGAGATCGAGAAAGATCCTTTATCGCGTTCCATCTTCGATGCGTATACGGCCGGTGTCAACGCCTATATCGATCAACTTACAGAAGCCCAACTGCCCATTGAGTATAAACTGATGCAGGCTACGCCAGAGCGTTGGAGCAATTTGCGAACGGCTCTGTTATTAAAGATGATGGCCAAGATGCTTTCATCCGGTACAGAGAATGATCTTTCGAATACCAACGCTAAATCGATCTTTTTGCCTGAGCAGTTAAAAAGACTGTATCCACAGGTACCCGACTCGCTATTACCGATCGTTCCCTCGGGTACCGTCTTTGCTAAGCCAGCGGTCGTACCGGTAGCCCCAGTCTCCGCAGATTCACTTTATTTCAGCCATCGCGATACTATCGAGGTGCATGCGCACTATCAACCCGATCCCGACAATGGTAGCAACAACTGGGTGGTGGCCGGTAGTAAAACCAAGAGTGGAGCCCCCATTCTGGCCAACGATCCTCATCTGGAACTTTCCCTTCCTTCCATTTGGTACGAGATGCAGCTGACTACGCCTACCAGTAATGTATATGGTGTTTCGCTCCCGGGCTCGCCGATGGTGATCATCGGATTCAACGACAGCATTGCCTGGGGTGTAACTAACTCTCAACGGGATGTAAAGGATTACTACGAAATAAAATTTAAAGACGACAGCCGAAAAGAATATTGGTATAACGGTAAATGGGAGCCTACCCGTTTGCGTATCGAGGAGATCAGGGTAAAAGATAGTGCAACTGTCTACGATACGGTCGCCTATACCATTTTTGGTCCGGTCATGTTCGATGGACAGTTTTCGAACGGATATTCCAAGAAGATGAATCTGGCCATTCGCTGGACCGCGCACGATCCCAGTAACGAGGGAATGACTTTCTATAAGTTGAACCGAGCCCGTAATTATGCCGAATACGAAGAGGCGATACGAACGTTTCAAAGTCCCGGACAAAACTTTGTTTTTGCTTCCAAGTCTGGAGATATCGCTATTTGGCAACAGGGTCGTTTTCCGGCTCGCTGGCCCGGTCAGGGGTTATACGTAATGCCAGGGTGGGATAGTAGTTATAGTTGGCAAGGGTATATTCCCCAACTGGAGAATCCGCATAGTTTGAATCCTGAGAGAGGATTTTTGCAAAGCGCCAACCAGCGCGCTACGGATAGTACCTACCCCTATTTTATTCCCGGAGCTTATATTTCGGCACGCGGTATTCGCATCGAAAAACAACTGGCCGCCATGAACCAGATTACGCCCGAGGATATGATGGCCTTGCACCAAGATTATTTTAATACTTCTGCAGAAGACTTACGTCCCGTGTTGATAAAGAACCTGCGGGCTCAAGATCTTACGTCCTCGGAGAAAAACTATCTCGACCAGTTTAGTTCATGGAATTTATTGGCTTCTCCCAACAGTGTCGGACAAACCATCTTTCAGTGCTTTTGGGATTCGTTGCAATCGGCCCTTTACAAGGATGAACTTACCAAAACGGATCCGCTTGCTACCTGGCCAACCGAGCAAACCTCACTCGAGCTGTTGCTCAAAGACTCTGCCTTGGTATTTGCGGACGATGTGCGCACACCGAACATCGAGACCCTGCCTGATATCGTAACGCTGGCTTTCAAACGTGCGTGTGCCGTTCTGGACAGTAAAGCGGCGGAACAAAAAATTGAATGGTCAAAGTATATGAGCCCCTCGGTCTACCATCTATTAAAAGATGCATTGCCGGCCTTTGCCCGCAAAGGGTTGAATGTGGGTGGTTATGGCAATATCGTCAATGCTATCAAGCATAGCCATGGCCCCAGTTGGCGAATGATCGTGCATTTGACGGAAACTACCGAGGCCTGGGGGGTCTATCCAGGCGGGCAGAGTGGTAATCCCGGAAGTCGCTTTTACGATGACTATGTATCTGTATGGGAAAAAGGAGCGTATCATCCGCTGTGGCTAATGCGCCGCGAAGAGAAAAACGATGCGCGCATCAAGGGGGTTATTCAATTTAAAAAATCGTAAACATTTTATATGAAATTCACTATTGCCCTGTTGCTGACTTTTGTAACCGGTCTGGGGCTGGGAACCCTGGGGTTGCTGCCTTGGTGGGGTTTTGTAGTCGCCTCTGCCCTTGTAGGAGCTACGGTTCAGCAGACTGCCACCAAAACATTTGCGGCAGGTTTCTTAGGTATGTTTATGGCCTGGGGTGGACTTGCCTGGTGGATCGATTGGCAAAATCAAAGTTTGCTTTCGCAAAAGATTGCGTTGGTGTTTCCCTTGGGAGGTTCAGCAGCGGCCTTGCTCTTTATAACCGGATTGTTGGGAGGATTGCTTTCGGGTATGGCCGCGCTATGTGGTCATTATGCAAGAGCGCGTGTTTCGCACAAGTAATATCAATCTCTTACATTCTTTTATGAGAAGGGTTCCTACGTTTGTTTTTTTGTGCTTTCTCTCCTTTTTTACCAATGCCGCATCTATTCGAGGAGTAGTAACGGATACCGATGGAAAACCCTTGCCGTATGCCTCTATTATTATCGTGGGTACTACCAAAGGTGTCATCGCCAACAGCCAGGGTCGTTACGAGTTGGGGGTGATGGCCGGTAAATACACCCTTCTTTGTCAGTACGTGGGGTACGCGCAACAAAAGGTTTCGGTGTCGGTGCAGCAAGATGACCTTGAGGTCAATTTTGTGATGCAGCGTCAAGAGTTGGTAATGCCCGATGTAGTTCTTACCAAAGGAGAAGATCCGGCTTACGAGATCATCAGAAATACCATTGCCAATCAGCAGGACAATTTGGATCGCACGCGCACCTACACGTGCCAGGTATATTCAAAGGGGCAACTTCGGCTCAGA
>Ga0068876_10001897_pt1 | contig 15885 bp, 13 predicted proteins | sample NOAtaG_6_FD_66442 | JGI IMG/M metagenome (GOLD analysis project Ga0068876, IMG submission 66442) | Freshwater lake microbial communities from Lake Erie, under a cyanobacterial bloom - NOAA_Erie_Diel5S_2200h metaG | ecosystem: Environmental > Aquatic > Freshwater > Lake | place: USA: Ohio, Lake... | reverse complement strand
AAAGGCGGACGCGATTATCCCTCTGCTCAGGAGCTTGCCGACGACTTCGGCGGAACGCAGTCTGGTAAAGAGGCTGCACTAATGGCAGGCATCAGCTATGCCCGCACAGGTAAATTCGAAGAAGCAATCGGTTATCTGAAAGATGCTGATTTCGGCGACAATTTCCTTTCAGCTTCTGCCAAAGGCGCACTCGCAGCCTGTTATGCAGAAAAAGGCGATGTGGAAAAAGCTGCCAAAACTTACGAAGCAGCTGCTAACTTGGGCCGCAACGATTTCATTGCACCCTACATGTTGAAAATGGCCGGTGTGCATTACGAAGATGCCGGAAACGACAAAAGTGCACTCCGTTGTTACGAGCGCATTGCCAACGAATTCCGCACCACTACAGACGGCAACGATATCGATAAGTATATCTTCCGCGTCAAGGCACGTCTCGGCGAGTTCAATCCCTGATTCCTGCAGCAAAGTGGCAAGTCCAGGCGCGTATAGTGCACCCGATTTGCATGGGTTGAGTACGCAATTTCTGCGCATTGCTATTTTGTATACCGGCTGGAACAGCCACATCATAGATCCGCTCGCAGCAGGTGCAAAAGCAACCCTGCTGCGTTTCGGTTTCGACGATAGCCAGCTCGATTTGCACCGTGTCCCCGGGGCTTTTGAATTGCCCCTTGCCGCTCAATGGAGTCTGGAAGCCGGTTACGACGGCGTGGTTTGCCTGGGATGTATTATACGCGGTGGTACGCCGCATTTCGAATACGTGAGTGATGCCGCCACCCGCGGCATTTTGGATACAGGCTTGCGTTTTTCCAGGCCTGTTGCTTTTGGTGTACTCACGGTCGACAACGAAGAACAGGCGTTGGAACGGGCCGGCGGGGCGCATGGCAACAAAGGCGAAGAAGCCGCGCTGGCGTTGCTTGAGATGTTGCAGCTGAAACAGCATTTGACCATCTCATAAAAACTTTTCCCCTTTTTAAAGAGAAAAAAACTGCCATTGCGGGCAATTCTTTGTTGCACCGCAATACCTAATTGCGCATATTTGTCGTTTGAACGTATTGACGAACTTTACAAAAGCGATGAAAATCAAGTTCTTGGCGGCCGGTCTGGCGTGTGTGTGCATGGGAGCGACGATGACCCTGCGTGCGCAGCAAGATCCTTACTTCACTCATTTTGCTTTCAATAAACTCTTTTACAATCCGGCTTCGGCAGGGGAGAGTGGCAAGTGGTGCGTGAATGCTGTAAGTCACCAACAGTGGAGAGGCTACGACGATCGTACCTTCGAATACAAGACTCCGGCTTTCCCGAGCACAGGTGTTGTGCAGACCCAGGTTGGTCCGCGTACCAGTGGTTTTGGTTTTTCTGCTCCAATCAGTGGAAGGAACGGAACCGTGAACTTCGGTGGTATTGGTCTTTCTTACTATACAGACAAGGTGGCTTATGAACTCAATACGAATATCCGTCTGCACCTGGCTGGTGCTCTGAATATGAACGATGGATCACAATTGAGAGTAGGTGTTGATGTGGGTTCACTCCAGAAGGAACTGGATGGAACTAAACTTCGCCCACTTATGCCGAACGATCCTTTTATACCTAACAACCGCCAGGCGGATCAGAAGATGACAATCGGTGCCGGTTTGATGTACCGCAACCCGAACATGAACGACCTTTTTGTCGGCGTGTCTGCCACCAACATGCTCCCGCAAGATTACCTGTACGGAACCAATGGTGCCATTCAGGTTACTACGGTACGGCATTATTATGGCGTGGCAGGTATGACGATTCCGAACTTCCTCGGCAACGGCAATCTTGAGTTTATGCCATCGGCCTTGGTTAAGTTCAATACCAAAGCCCAGCTCGATTTGAGTGCTTTGGTAAAAATGAACAATTTGTTTGCAGGCGGTTTGGCTTATCGTACAGAAAACGATGCCATGTCGATCTTGCTGGGATACTATCCCCGCCCGGAGCTTCGCATAGGTTATTCATACGATATCACCCTGAGCCGCATCCAGTCCGCATCAAACGGTACACACGAGCTTCAGGTAAACTATTGCTTTGCCATTCGTCTGCCGGAGCCACCACAACCGATCATCATCCTTACTCCGCGCCACCTCGATCGTGACAAGGATATTGAATAATTTTACTTCAGTAACAATAAGCACAACCTTACATCGTTTATTGAAGTTGGAAGCACAACAGATTGCATTTATCATGAATGCAGTTATTTTTGCGACCTTACCATCAAAATAGACATACACAAGCTGACATGAAGAAAAGCTTTTCGCAGGTTTTGAAGGGGTTCCGGTTCCCCATGGGAAGAACAACCAAGCTGGCTGTTGCCGCTGGGGTTCTGTTCATTGCCGGTTGCCAGACCCAGGATACGGGTGACCTGATCGGAGTGCAGGGAAGAAGAGTATGGTTCCATCCTCAGCCGTACGGCATGGTTTACGTGCCCAGCGGTACTTTCCACACCGGTCAGAGCGATCAGGATGTTTTCCAATCCTATATCCAGCCGAACAAACAGATTACCGTAACGGCATTCTGGATGGATGAAACCGAAATCACCAACAACGAATACCGCCAGTTCGTGAATTTCGTCATCGATTCCATTGCCCGCTACATGGTTGACGACGATGCGTTGTTCACTGAAGATGCCGACGGTAACCGTTACATCAACTACGAGACTTTCCTCGATTGGGAAAAGTACAAGGAAGAACTGGAAGACATGTACTACCGCGAAAGCGAGCGTTTCCGTGGCAAGAAGCAGGTAGATACACGCAAGCTCTTCTACGTTTATCAGTGGTTCGATATGGTGATGGCTGCCAACCTCGATCGGGATAAATACAATCCCATGGATCGCAGCAAGTTCATCAAAAAGGAGCGCACCCTGATATACCCGGATACCCTGGCATTCGTGCGTGACTTCACGTATAGCTTCAACGAGCCACAGGCCCGTCACTACTTCCACCACGTGAAGTACGACGACTACCCTGTAGTCGGTGTAAACTGGCACCAAGCTACCGCTTTCTGCCACTGGCGTACCATCTACAAGAACAATTACTGGGAAATGCTTGGTCTGCCGGTAACGGAAGATTTCCGCCTCCCTACAGAATACGAGTGGGAATATGCAGCCCGCGGCGGCCGGATCGGCAACAAATACCCCTGGGGTGGTCCTTACACCCGCAACGAAAAGGGTTGTATGCTTGCCAACTTCAAGCCCCTGCGCGGCAATTACGGAGCAGACGGTGGTGTATATCCCGTGCGTGTTGATTCCTATTTCCCGAACGATTTCGGATTGTACAACATGTCTGGCAACGTATCGGAGTGGACTTCTACTACGTATGAAGTAGGGAACAACATGATCACCCACGACCTGAACGCAGAATACTATACCCGCGTTCCGGAGTATGGTCCTGAAGCAGCGCGTACACCTATCTCCATGAAGCGCAAGGTTATTCGTGGCGGTTCATGGAAAGATGTTGCATACTTCATCGAAAACGGTGCCCGCACCTTCGAATACCAGGACACCTCGAAATGTTACGTAGGTTTCCGTTGCGTGCAGTCTTATATCGGACGTTCGAACAAGGACCGCAAGTAAAACCCATTCATCCAACCTTAAAAAACACAAAAAACACACATACACATGAGCAAGAGTTTCTTCGAATCCAAGAGGTTTAAGCAAACCATGAACTTTGTTTATGGTTTCGGTGCGGCGATTGTAATTGCCGGAGCACTTTTCAAAATCATGCACTGGAAAGGTGCTGATTTGATGCTCGTAGTCGGCATGGGAACGGAGTGCGTAATCTTCGTGATCTCTGCGTTCGAACCGGTACACATGGACCCAGACTGGTCACTCGTTTACCCCGAACTCGCAGGTGCAGATCCGGTGACAAGCAAAGATGATAAAAAGAGCAATCTTACGGTAACACAGCAGCTCGACCAGATGCTGGAAGAAGCCAAAGTGGGTCCTGAACTGATCAGCAGCCTGGGCTCAGGTCTGAAATCGCTTTCTCAGAATGTAAGCGAGATGAGCAGCATCAGCTCGGCCAGCCTTGCTACCAACGAATACGCAGCCAATGCCCAGAAAGCGGCCAAGAACCTGGAAGAAATTTCCCGCAGTTCGGCTATGGTGAGTGAATCTATGAATTCTTTCACCGGAGGTTTGAGCAACGTGCTCAACAACCTTACTGCCTCTGAAAGCGCTTCTGCAGGTTTCAAAGACGAGCTCGGCAAGCTGAATAAGAACCTCGGTAATCTCAATACCATTTACGGCAACATGCTGAGCGCCATGGGCGGCAGCCGCTAATTGTTCATCCTTACAACACTTAAAGAAATAGTTGTAGATGGCAGGAGGTAAATTATCGGGACGCCAGAAGATGATCAACATGATGTATCTCGTGTTGACAGCTCTGCTCGCCCTGAACGTATCCAAAGAGATCATTAAGGCTTTTAATCAGATCGAGAATTCTCTCGATAAATCTGCCGGAAACCTCAATGATCGCACCAAGCAAATGCTGGGTGCCCTGGCGAAGAAGGCCGAAGATCCGGCAACCGCAGCCAAGGCAGGTCCTTACAATAAGCGCGCAGAAGAGGCACACAAAATTACCGAAGACTTCGTGGTTTATATCCGCAAAACCAAAGAAGAACTGGAAAAGCTCGCCGGTGGTCGTAAACCTGATGAAGAAGGTGCAGTTACCAAATCAGGTGGTGTTGGCAACAAGAATGAACTCTCCGGTGCAGACAACATGGAGGTTCACGCCAACTACTTTATGGTTGAGAATGGCGGCGCAAGAGGCAAAGAGTTGAAGAAGAAAATCAATGATACCCGCATCGCGCTGGCCAAGTTCCTCAATACCGACACTTCGGATGGTTGCAGGATTCAGGCTGGTAAGATGGAGGACATCGAGAAGCAGTCTTCCCTCCGCGCTGAAGATGGCAAAAACCGCGACGGTACTCCCCAGAGCTGGGAAAGTATGACACTTGAGCACGCTCCGCTTGCTGCAGTGTTCGCTATCCTTTCAAAGGTTGAAAACGATGCGCGTAACCTGGAAGGCGATGTAGTGAATGAACTCGCGAAGAGTATCGATGCTACAGACTTCAAATTCGACAAGCTTGAAGCCAAGGTTATGGCAGCCAGCAGCTACGTAATGGTAGGAACTCCATATGAAGCAGAAATCCTGCTTGTAGCAAGTAATACCAAGGCGAACAACAAAGTATTCGTTGGTGGTAACCCCATCACAATCGAAAACGGTGTTGGTAAATACAAGGTTACTCCGCAGAGCGTTGGGGAACAGACCCTCAAAGGCAACATCGAAGTTCCCGACCCGATGGGCGGAACCAAGTCGTATCCTTTCGAGGCGAAGTATTCTTCTTTCAAACCTTTCGCATCCGTAGCGGCAGACGAAATGAACCTTTTCTACGTAGGTCTGGACAACCCGATCACTGTTTCAGTGCCCGGCGTAAATCCGAATAACGTATCGGTATCTATGACCGGTGGTGGTTCGCTCGTTTCTGTTGGCGGCGGTAAATACCAGGCCAAGTTTGCATCGCGTGTGCCGGAGGTACAAGTGAATGTTTCTGCCAAAATGCCCGACGGCAAGCAACAAAACATGGGCTCAACCCGTTTCAGGGTAAGGAACCTTCCAATGCCGTTGCCTAAACTTGGAACCATTGATGGTTCAAAGGCAGTCAGCAAGAACGAACTTGGTCTTCAAAAGACACTTTTCGCGAGCATGGGTGAAGGTTTTGCATACGAGAGTGTAAAATACAACGTAGTACAATTCACCGTAATGGTTGCAGCGAAGGGTCAACCCCCGCGCCAGCAGACTGTTAGTGGTAACAACGTTGGATCTGTTTCTGCATGGTTCTCGAACCTGAAGTCTGGTGATGTGGTATCGTTCTTCGGTATCCGCGCACAGGGCCCGGGTGGAACACGTCCGATTCCAGGTCTGACAGTACAAGTACAATAAAAAGCACAATAAAAACATGAACAGGATATTCGCAGGGGCAATACTCACACTGGCGATGGCTATCAGCGCCGATTTAGCTGCACAGGCTACCGGAACCGTTTCTTCTGGTTCAGGTGGGGGAACAACTGCAGGTACCGGAACCGGTGCCTCTGGTGAAGGAAAGGTTACGCCAATGTACGATGCTCCGGCCGGTACACACTACGAGCCGAAGTGGAACTACGATCCGCACGTGATGGAAAACGTTCCCGTTCCTTATCCCTATCTGCGCGAAGGCGATGTAAAGTTCCGTCGCAGGGTATGGCGCGTGGTAGATCTTCGTCAGAAGATGAACCGCGACCTTACCTGGCCCGGTAACCCCCTGACGAAAATCGTGTACGATATGGCGCTTGAAGGGAAAATCAGACCCTACATGAGCGATTCGCTCAAGTCATGGTACACACCCGAAGATGTGAAGAAAGTCGGTGCTTATGAAGTGGTAACGCAGATTCAGGACTGGATGTTTCCGGATGATGAATTCGCAACCAAAGACACCGCATTTTGGGTAAATCCTGACTTCGAGAAAATCCAGAAGTTTCAGATCATGGAAGATTGGATCTTCGATTACAAGCATTCTGTGTTCAAGCCGCGTATTATCGCTATTGCACCCATGCTGAAGTTCAAGTCTACCAGCGGTCAGGATCTCGGCGAATTCCCAATGTTCTGGCTGAAAATGGATGACCTGCGTCCAACTTTCGTAAAGACTGAAGTCTTCAACCGCTACAACGATGCCATGCGTATCACAGTGGATGACTTCTTCAACAACCTGCGCGTGTTCGACAGCTATGTGGTACGCCACAGCAATCAGTTCAATCGCTATATCGCAGACCAGCCTGAGTTTAAAGACGATGGAATTATGGCCCTGCTCGAAAGCGACAGGATCAAAAACGAGCTGTTCGTATTTGAACAGGATCTCTGGGAATACTGAGATCTTTCAATCACTGAAGAAAACAAAAGCCTCTGCCCTTGCAGGGGCTTTTGTTTTTACTTTTGCGCCATGTCAAAAGCGCTGATAGAATGTGTGCCCAATTTTAGTGAGGGCAGGAATATGCAAGTGATCGATGCCATCGTGGATGCCATCCGTTCCCAAGGAGCAGTGAAAGTGCTTAATGTGGATCCGGGAAAGGCAACCAACCGCACGGTGGTTACTTTCGTCGGTGAACCCGCCGATGTGGTGGAAGCTGCATTCCGCGGTATCCGGAAAGCGGCCGAGCTGATCGACATGCGCAAACACAAAGGTGAACACCCGCGCATGGGCGCTACCGATGTATGTCCTTTTATTCCAATCAGCGGCATTAACATGGAAGAAACCGCTGCCTGGTCGCATAAACTGGGGCAAAAAGTAGGAGAGGAGTTGGGCATTCCGGTCTACCTATATGAATACGCTCAGCCAAACGCAGCGCGGAATAACCTGTCGGTAATCAGGGCCGGCGAATACGAGGGTTTCGCTGATAAAATCAAATTACCGGAATGGAAACCTGATTATGGGCCAGCCGAGTTTCCAGCCGGAAGCGGTGCGACGGTGATCGGTGCACGCGATTTCCTCATTGCTTACAACGTAAACCTCAATACCAAATCAACCCGCCTAGCCAACCGCGTTGCTTTTGATGTTCGCGAAGCCGGTCGAGTAAAAAGGGAAGGGAATCCTTATTCCGGTAAGCAAATTTTGGATGAAAACGGAGAGCCTGTGCGCATTCCCGGAAAGTTGAAAGCCGTGAAAGCCATTGGCTGGTACATCGAAGAATACGGCATTGCCCAAATCAGCATGAACCTGACAAATTACAAGATCACACCTCTTCATACTGCATTCCATGAAACGGTGAAGTCGGCTGCAGAGCGGGGCTTGCGCGTAACAGGTTCCGAACTGGTCGGGCTCGTGCCGTTGGCGCCCATGCTCGATGCCGGTCGCTTCTTTCTTGAACAACAAGGTGAAAGTACCGGTGTAAGCGAAACTGAACTGATTCGCATAGCGGTAAAATCCATGGGGTTGGACGAACTCGGGCCTTTTATTCCCGCAGAACGCATCATTGAATACCAGTTGGCATCTCATGCGGATACCCATTTGGTTTCCATGGCTGTCAATGCCTTTTGCGATGAAACGGCTTCCGATTCACCGGCACCGGGTGGCGGCAGCGTGAGTGCTCTTTGCGGAGCCCTTGGCGCATCTCTTGGCACCATGGTTGCCAACCTTTCCTGTGTAAAACGCGGCTGGGAAGACCGTGTAGCCGAATTCAGTCCCTGGGCAGAAAAAGGTCAGGCACTCAAGAAAGAGCTGTTGTTCCTGATCGATGAAGATACCCGGGCGTTTACCAAGGTGATGGATGCCTTCCGCATGCCCAAAGACACGCCCGAAGAGAAGGCAGCCCGGGCAGCAGCCATTGAAAGTGCTTCCCAGTACGCCACACGTATTCCGTTGAAAGTGATGGAAACAGCCTTTGCTTGCGTACCACTCATCGAAGCCATGGCCGAAACCGGCAATCCGAATTCGCGTTCAGATGCGGCGGTTGGTGCCCTATGCATCAAAACGGCCGTTCGCGGTGCCTGGTTGAACGTGCTAACCAATGCCCGCGATCTGAAAGACCGCGCAGTTGCTTCCGATTTGGTTGCACAAGCCAAAGCCATCCTCGATCAGAACCACCCGGCATGCGATAGAATCGTAGCGAAAGTGGAGCAGGACTTCCTGGCCTGAAAACAGTATTCAATTCAGGCTGTCAATTCCTCTTCGCCAATCTGTTGCCTCCACATAGCGTAGTAGAGTCCGTGCAGGTTGAGCAGTTCTTCGTGTGTACCTGATTCAATCAATCTTCCTTTCTCAAGCACGTGGATGCGATCGGCATGCATCACGGTACTCAATCGGTGCGCAATGAGGATATTGATGCGCTCGCGACGTGCTGAAAGGGCCCGCATCGTAGTTGTGATTTCGCGCTCCGTTATGGAATCGAGAGCTGATGTAGCTTCGTCAAAAATCAGAAGTCGCGGGTTGCGCAACAGGGCACGGGCTATCGAAATGCGTTGCTTCTCGCCACCTGAAACCTTGATACCACCTTCGCCAATCGCTGTATTGATACCTTTGTCTGCCCGTGCGAGAAGACTGCCTGCAGCGGCTTGTTGCAAGGCCAGAAGCAAGTCTTCATCGCTGGCATCCGGTTGAACAAAAAGCAGATTGTCTCGCAGGGTTCCACTGAATAGTTGTGCTTCCTGTGAAACCAAACCAAGCTGCGCACGCAGTTCGGTGGGATCCGTTTCAGCCGAAGGCACACCATTGTAATACAGCGTCCCCGAAACCGGCCGGTATAAACCGACCAGCAACTTCACCAACGTACTTTTCCCTGAACCGGAAGGGCCAACAAATGCGACCGTTTCTCCCTGATTGATTTCCAGGCTGATATCGCTGATGGCAGGCCGGGTGGCAGTCTGATGCCGGAAACAGACATTTTCAAACCTCAGGCTTTGGATCGGACCTATCACCGTTGGCTCTTCAGGCCGTGGTTCAGGTTTCATCGCCATCAATTCTCCATACCTTCCCAACGAAACCTCCGCTTCGCGCCAGGCTTGAATGAAAGTACCAAGTTCCTGTAATGGATTAAAAATGAAGAAAGTATAGAACAAGAATTGGATATACATACCCGGGCTGATTCTTCCCTGGAAAACCATCCAGCTTAAAAACAGCAGCAGACAATTGCGCATGAGGTTGACAGTGGTGCCCTGTACGAAGCCAAGTGTCCGGACTTTCTTTACTTTCTCCAGTTCCAACCCAAGAATTTTCAGCGTATTGACACTAATCCGCCTGATTTCCTGTTTTACCAGCCCGAGGCTTTTCACCAGCTCGATATTGCGCAGGCTTTCGGTGGTTGTTCCTGCCAGCTGGGAGGTTTCCTGCACAATGTTCTTCTGGATGCTCTTGATGCGTTTGCTCAACAGTGAACTACTGACGCCTACGATGGCCATGGCACTGAGAAACACCGGCGCAATCAGCCAATCGACCGTGAATGACGCGAAAAAGACAAAGACAATTCCTACAATGCTGGTGTATAACAAGTTGATGCTCAGGCTGATCATCTTCTCGCTGTCGGTACGCACCTTTTGCAGGATATTGAGCGTTTCGCCCGAACGACGATCTTCATAAACAGCATATGGAAGGTCTAGCGTATGCCTGATGCCGTCCATGAAAATATGGGCACCTGATTTCTGGATGGCGACGCTCACAAAGTAGTCTTGTATGTTCTTGGCAATACGGCTGATCATGGCCACACTGATGCCAATGAGCAACCAGGAAATAACACCGCGCAGAAATTCACCTTCCGTGAGGCTGGCGTGTGGGATGAGATAGCGGTCGATGATGTTGCGGCCTACCCAGGGATCGATCATCGAAAAGACCTGGCTGATGGTGGCGAGCAGCATGGCGAAGAACACCAGCTTCCACTGCGGTTTGAGGTAATGAAGGAGTATTTTCACTGAGGAGAGGAGGGGACAGGGAGTGTTTGAATCCATTGCAACATGCGCCGGCAACTGTTTTCAATGCTGTATTCAGCAGCCAGTTCGAGCCCATGCATGCGCAGTTTTTCGCGGAGCATGGTATCGGTCTGCAAACGCAATATTGCCGTCGCGAATTCCGCATCGTTGTCGGCAATCAGGCAATGCTTTTCGTGTTCCAGTGGCAGACCGGCAGCACCAACCGAAGTTGTGACTACCCATTTGCCTTCGGCCAACGCTTCCAGTGTTTTCATGCGCACGCCCGATGCGGCCATGAGAGGAACACACAGTATCCCGAAAGGTTCTGACCATTGTGATGCGTCGGCTACTTCTCCATCGTTGTAAACCATCGGGGGTGCTTGAGGCAGTGAGGCTTTTGACATACCCTTGCCGGCCAGATGCAGCGTGCTTTGCGGGCTCTGTTCTGCCACTAAAGGCCAAATGCGCTGCTGCAGGCGTAGAACTGCCGCTTGGTTTGGCATCCATTCCATGCTGCCGATATGATACAGTGCATAAGGATTGCCTTCGGGTTTTGGTTCGGGCAGTGCAATCCCGACAGGAACCGCACATACCGGAACCTGCGGCGCATGTTGATGCAGGATGGCCGCATCGTCTGCCGTAATTGCAGCGATTCCGTCGAATGCCTGCAATACCGATGTCTCGTAGCGTTGCATACGCCGGGCAAGGAGTCTGAGGTACGCGCGTTTGAGCGGATTTGGTTCGGCATCTGCCTGTTTTTGCCATATGCGGTACTCAACATTGTGCTGGCGCAGCACCAGGCGGGCATGGCTGTGGGCGCGCACTGTATGCACGTATGGCGCTGTGAAGAGCCCTTCAAACTGAACCAAATCGTATGAATGGCTCTCCAGATGGCGGGCAAGCAAGGCATGAAAGCCCGGATCGTTAAAGCGTTCAATATTGTACGACTTCCGGCTGAACAGATTCATCAGCGCATCTTGCCACCTGATTTCGGTGTTAATTGCAAAGGTCTCAACAGGACCGAAAGGTTCCAATTCGCGTTCGATGGTTTCCTCATCTGCGAAATGCTTGCGGGTATTGAGGGCGAGCATCCGGATGGAATTTCCCAACAACGCATAGCCTTTGAATTGGTTGAAGGTGGCAATGGCTCCGCCGTCGCGCAGCGGATATGGGATGCGGCTGGCGATGAGGAGTATTTTCATGTACCCTCGGCCTTTTTTGCCTTCCGCTTGGGAAACAGGCGAAGGCCAGACTCAGCCTTGAATAGCTTTTCGAAAAACTTCTGGTAGCGCTCCAGGCTGAGTGTTGCACTGTCCTGACCTGCTTTCCGGGTGATCAATACGCCAATTGGTAACAGGATAAAAGTGCTCAGCCACATGCCAAACCAAATGGGTACAACGCCTTCCTTACCAATTTTCTCACCAATAATATTGATGGCATAAAAGACGATGAACATAACCACCGAAATCACCAGCGGCATGCCTATTCCACCTTTGCGGATAATGGTGCCCAACGGAGCAGCGATAAGGAACAGCAAGAGAATGACGGCCGAAAGTGTAAACTTCTTATGCCATTCGGCCTGGTACTTTACTGCCTCTTCGCGCATGAGGGTTACCTCGTTGAGGTTGTTGTCTGCTATGCTTTTTATACCGCGCGCTGAAGTGATGGCCAGGCTGAAAATACTGGCTCGACGGTTTTCAGGAAAGTTCAGAATTACGTCTTGCTGCTTGATCGGGCTGACTCCGGGCTTCACAGAATCGGGCAACAAATGGAAATAGGGCGCCATGAAGATGTCCTGGCTGCGTTGTAGCTTTCGCTGCGCCTGGCGTTGCAGGGAATCGTTCTGTTGTTGAAGCTCACGCACATTCATCATGCGATAATCGCCGCGAAAAGCTTCTTTGTCGGTAAGTTTAAGGTCCAGACTGCTGAGGTCGAAGGTGAGTTCCTGCTTGGCAAAACGCGTGATATTGTGGGGATAGGTGCGGAAATAATCGCGCATATCCGTCATCTCTTCATAGCGCGTGCCGTTGAACAGGGTGAAGTACAATAGTCGTTTGTCGGGCGAAAGCTTCATGATTCCCTTCTCTGCTTTCACGGTATTCAGCTGGCTGTTGCCCTGGCGGTATTGGTAAACGAGGATATCGTAAACGGTTTCTTCATCGGCATCCTTGCGTCCTATTTTGATGCAATAGCCTTCAATCTGGTTGTAGAAAACCCCGGGTGTAATGTTGAAAGCCGGTTTTTTCTGCCGCAGGTCATAGAGCAAACTTTTCGCCTCCAGGTTGGCACGTGGAATGACGATGTTGGAAACGTAGAATGTGATACCAGCGAAGAATACCATCACCGCGAAAGCAGGCGCCAATACCCGGTTGAGTGAAATGCCTGCGCTTCGCAAAGCGACCAGTTCAGAACTCTCCGACAGGTTGCCGTAGGTCATGAGGCTCGAAATCATCACGCTCAAAGGCAGCGCCATCGGAATCAGGTCTGCCATTGAATAGAAAATAAGCCGCAACATGGTGAAAGTGTCGATGCCCTTTCCAACCAGTTCGTCGATGTATTTCCAAAGGAAGTGAATAAGAAAGAGGAACAGGCTGATCAGAAAGGTCGCCAGGAAAGGCCCGATGAAGGCTTTCAGGATCAGGATGTTCAGCTTCTTGAACATAATAAGGCCTGCAAAAATCGGTGTTTTTCCGCTGAGACGGCTGTATTTTTGTCGGTATGAACCCAAATAACAACGAAGGGCAACAAATGGAGATCGAATTGCCGGAAGATATGGCTGAAGGTACCTACAGCAATCTGGCCATCATCACCCATAGCAATGCTGAATTTGTAATTGATTTTGTACGCATGATGCCGGGAGTTCCTAAAGCGCGTGTGAAGAGCCGCGTTATCATGTCACCACTGCACGCCAAGCGCTTGCTGCTGGCATTGGGAGACAATATTGCCCGCTTCGAAGAAGTGTTTGGTGAGATTGATATCCAGGAAATGCAAGGCGATATGGGCTTTCCGCTGAATTTCGGTGGACAGACCGGCCAGGCCTGATGCCTTTGCTGACGCTCTGGACCGGCTTGGGGATGAAACCCATTCCGCCGGAGCGGTGGTCTGTTCCCGGTTGGGAAATACGCTGGCTTGAAATTACGCCTCCCCTTCCATCGGAAAGCATGGAGCAATGGGTGCAGCGACTTTTTACATCTATTCCTGAAGAAACCGATGTGCTTGGTGGTTTTTCACTGGGAGCACAACTTGCTTTGAAACACCGGGAATTGGCAACTAACCGATTTCAGAACGTGGTGATTCTGTCAGGATTTGTGCACCGCGGGCAATGGCACGTGTTGCTGCGTCTGTTGCGTGCCGTGCGAATTCCGCAACTGCTGTTGATGTTGCCACCCGGGGGCCTTGTATCAATTGTGCAGTGTATGTTGTGGTTGCTGCCGGCGGCAGAAAGAAGGCGTTTCAATGTTGTATTATCACTTTGGCAGCCGTCGGCCTGGCGCAAAGTATTGCGCTTTCTCCTGGACTTCGAAACCGCAACCGCAACCGAAACAGGTATGCCGTTTTTGCAGGTTTGTGGTGCTGAGGATATCCTTTTGAAACCTGCTCCACCGGCTGTTAGGCTTCCTGGTACCGGCCATTTTCTGCTGCCGGCTGAAGGAAGTAAGATCGGTGCGTTGCTCAGCGACTGGTGGAAAGGACGGCAAAAAACAGGTTAACTTTGCCATCCTTTCCATCTATGAGTACTCAATCGCAGACTTTGCTTGCCCAGGCCATCGAAGCCAACCGCCGCCGCACTTTTTATGCCGCTTATCCGGAATCGCCCAAAGCTTACGCCGAAGATGCACAAGCGAAGGGACTTGAAGCCTTCCAGCGCAATCTCAACCAGAACTTTGAGGAACTCGAAGCCGGTGAAAGTGCCCAATGGATTGGCGAGGAAGTAAGCCCTTACCTGCAAACCGGGCTGGGCATCCATTATCCTGCTTTCCCTGCCCAAACTTATATCGACCGTGCGCAGACAGCCTGGCCGGCCTGGAAAAATCTCGATGCCAACCGCCGCGCAGAAGTTTTGATTGACTCACTCGAGCGCGTGAAGGAACGGTTCTTCGAACTGGCTTTCGCCACCATGCACACTACCGGACAAGGCTATATGATGAGTTTTCAGGCCAGTGGTCCCCATGCCAACGACCGTGCACTTGAAGCCATCGCCATGGGTGTTGAAGAACTGACCCGCTACCCCGGTGAAGTGAACTGGGTGAAGCCGATGGGCAAATTCGACCTGACCCTGCGCAAGAACTTCAAGGCCGTTCCCCGCGGCATCAACCTGGTGATTGGCTGCTCAACCTTCCCGACCTGGAATACCGTTCCCGGCCTTTACGCTGCCCTTATCACCGGCAATCCGGTAATTGTGAAGCCGCATCCGAAATCAATTCTTCCCATTGCGCTTGTAGTAGCTGAATTGCGTCACGCCTTCCGCGCAGCCGGCCTTCCTGCAGACTTGGTTCAGCTGGCGCCCGACACACTTGCTGCTCCCATCACCAAAGAACTCGCAGAAAACCCTGCGGTGCAAATGATTGATTATACCGGTGGCCCGGGCTTTGGTATGTACGTTGAGAATCTCGGCAAAACCTGCTTCACCGAAAAAGCCGGTGTCAATCCGGTGCTCGTCGAAAGCTGTGCCGATGTAGATGCCGTCTGCCAGAATCTCGCGTTCAGCATCAGTCTGTACAGCGGTCAAATGTGCACGGCACCGCAGTACATCCTCGTTCCCGCCGCCGGCGTGAAAACACCCAATGGTAACGTGGATTTCGATACATTCACCCAAAAACTGGCCGATGCGGTAAAAGGTCTCGCAGAGAACCCCAAAGCCGGACCATTCACTTTGGGAGCCATTCAGAACGACGCCACCATTACCCGAACCCGCGAAGCTGCTGAACGCTTCCCTGATGTCGTGCTCGGGAAAGTGGAGGTTCCGCATCCTGAATTTGCCGATGCCCGCATGCACAGCCCGATTGTGATGAAAGCCGAAGCGGCTGCCATTGAAAACGACATGACTGAACTCTTTGGCCCGTCGGTACTCGTGGTGCGTACCCGCGATTTCGACCATGCGCTTGAACTGGCTGAACGCAGTGTGCGCCAGCACGGTGCCATCACCTGCCTTGCTTACAGCACCGATACTGCAGTGATGGATCGCATTGAAAACACCATGAACGAAGCCTTTGTGCCGGTTTCGTTCAACTTCACCGGTGCTGCTTTCGTCAATCAGCATGCTGCTTTCAGCGATTTTCACGTGACCGGAGGCAACGCAGCAGGCAATGCCAGTTTCACCGATAGCGGATTTATTTCAAAAAGATTTATCTGGGTCGGAAACCGTTTCGGATAATTGTTGTTACAATCATATCATGAAATACACCCATTTGTTCACCGCTGCCCTTGCAGCAAC